>Ga0224501_10004832_pt1 | contig 10631 bp, 8 predicted proteins | sample SF_Oct11_sed_USG_4_FD_169105 | JGI IMG/M metagenome (GOLD analysis project Ga0224501, IMG submission 169105) | Sediment microbial communities from San Francisco Bay, California, United States - SF_Oct11_sed_USGS_8_1 | ecosystem: Environmental > Aquatic > Marine > Sediment | place: USA...
CCTGAACTAATGGAACCATCATATTGAGGTCCGAAGCTCACCTTTGAATCTGATGTTCCTCATTTGATAATTCCACCTCCGTATTCTTCCGTTTTATGTCTAGCAAGTTATTGAGAAAAGAATCTAAACTTGGCTGTGACTCCTGAGTGCCTACAATCTGACTGGATATATGTCGCGTAACTCCCATCACCAGAGGAGACGGAAAGCTACGAGGCTTCGGGTTACTAGATTTATAAGCCATGATCTCCGCTACATCATTTCGAATCTGCTGAGATTCAGTTAATGTTCTGTCATGATTGTGCTGAGATCGTCCTATGAGAGAAGCACCTTCTTCAGTTGAGGATAGTCTTGCCTCATTGGGGGGTATCTTTCTGTCTACAGCAACCATTTTCCTGTCTATAGAGGGTGAAATGGACAACCTCTTTCTGGCTTTCTTTGTTTTGGGTTGCGGTGATGAATCATCGATAATAGGAGGATCCGCAGCAGAGGAACAGAGCTTTTCACTCTCCTGTAAAGAAGGGGAAACAATACCTTCGGTTTTCCTTTGTTAAGATGTATATGCATTTCGGTCAGTTTCGACAAATACTGTCTTGAATGTGCAGCACATGCGATTGAAACTCTTTGAAGTTTCCTTGTACTCACTATCTTTAAAACAGTCACTTTACTTTAATGCGAAAAAGAAAATGCGAAAATAATATTGCGTCGAAAATACATTCTACGGCTTGGCTGGTTTATTGATAGATTCTTGCTCAAATGACTTGATTCAGAAGTCAAGTGGTCAGTCTGGATCTACACTGAGTGAATGAAATAATGAAACCCTCACATTTAACAACTCTTTTAAATCTCTGCCATAAAAGAAAATTTTGAGAAGAATGTAAGAAAGTCTTTGAGAAAGAAGTTAGATGAGGCTGACCACAATGAATGTATTGCATTTCCATGCTGTTAAAAATGACCATTATGTCTACAGTCTAGGATTCTAACATCCATTCCCGTCTGCCATTCCACCATCATGCGATGCCCAAGGGTTGTGACAACATGTAACCTTGCCACAACAGAAGAAATTGGGAATAAATGTATAACATTATTGAAGGGCGCATCTTGGTCAACTTAAGCAAGAATTTCACAGAGTTGAAATCCCAAACAGTGACTACCTTTGAGTTGATTGAGTGTGCCGAGGACCCAGATAGTTCACCGAACCCTTCGAAGCTTGTGGACCAAGTTCTTTGAGCTCTGCTTCTTCTCATTTCAACTGTGAAAAGAATAACCCTACATTTCTTTGACATCGTGAATACGCAACATTTGACGGTAATGCGCAACATTTGACGGTAATGCGGAGAATGCTACCACAGTCATATGCATTGTGTGGTCTTGCTCAAAAACATATTTTTTCATATAATTCAACCAATGTCGTGAGAACCAAAAAGGTACTTTGTAGCTTGTATTATATTTTCAGTCATTAGTGGCACTTTTGGCAATGAATGATTGATACGCCTGTGAGTGTAGCCAATTATACTGATAGTGATTATTATACTAATTGATTTGATTCCTTACGATAACTAATACTAGTAAAAGTAATAGTACCTATAAGATCTGACTCTAAGTTTAGCATGTGAAGGTACTAGTTAGCCATTAATTAGAGTCACTGTGTGATCGTGTAAGTAACTCACTAAGTCCTGACTCAGTCAGTGATAGTGAGTCCGTGACTGCGGACTGTGGAGTGACTGAGTCAGCAGCTGACTGAATCAACCAGTCAACGACTGGTTTTAGCTGATTTAGTGATTAGCTGATTAGAAAGTGATTGAAAAGCTCAGCGAGACAGGCTGTCACGTTGAGTCACTGACAGCTAAACACAAGAAGCTCGATTCTATGCCCTCAATAAGTGACAACGTACTCCGCACGACATCTAGTACTGGGAACAGCTGTTGGAGAAATTTTCATTCAATCCCGTTTGGATGGAAACCCTCAGCCGTAGAAGACCTGATTGGGCGATGTGTGAGTAGCGAACCGATTATTGTCAGTATGTATTTGGTGGCGCGCTCTCCGTCACCGGTTCCACCGAAGAACATAGACGCTGCGTAAATACCGGTCCCTAATCGAGCCAGACGCTACAAGTGCGCGCGCGACAGTCTAGGAGACACGAAGAAGAAACACGATCAAGTTGTAGTAACTAAAACTAACTTCTAGACTAGGTCTAGAGTGAAGGTTTCTCCACCGACTGAGGATGGCTACAGCAGTCGTGGCATTTCGGTGGTTGGACGTGTTGGAAAATGAGTTCGATAAATCATTTGTTGAACTAGACGCTATAGTCGCTGAGATCGACAGTGAAGAAACCGAACTTATTGACTTGGCACGGCAAAAGATGACGACTCTAAGTTCTTCGTTTGCTCAACTGGTCCACAAATCACAAACTATTTTTCAAAACAATGCCAAGTTGGAGGTGAGTGAAGCGAGCAAGCTTCTTATTTTGCATTAGGTATTACCCATGCGAACTCAACAGCCAAATACCAGCAGATGCACCAGTTACTGAGTTAGGACTAGCATATATTCTCCAAAATATGCGTTTGACTTTGAATGTGCTGAGGCGATGTGACTCACAGTCACAGTCACACTCACTGATAGTGATAGAATAGATAATCATAGTGATAGTGATAGCCAAGTTAGTAGCTACTAATTCAGTTCTAGCTAATGTAAACTTGAATTAATGTTCTCAATCTCACTTCATAGCTTCAAATCCAAGCCCCTTAATTGTTACTTATGCGGAGTTGATACAGATGCTTTGTAGAATCGTTTGACTCTTGTGCACCATAACCTACCACTATTGACTAGGCATGTGGTCGAGATAATTAGAAAGTGGAGATGCAGTGTACGCAACCAACTTACCAACTCGGTAGTTAGTTGTTGTAAAAATTGTTGTGTTATGCTTGTTACTATAGGCAATGGTAGTAGATCTTCGGGAAAGACTGGCTGCCAGCGAGAGTTCGCACCAACCCCCAGAGCGTACAATGGATGCAGCAACTCACGATTCTCCAGCAAAGGTAAACCACTTAATCCTATAAGCATTTTAATCAATTTCAAGAAGCGCAAATATGGGCATATGTTTGGTCTGCTACAGGATGGTACGACGGGTTGCTGACTGACTATAGCTCCCGGTCCTACTCTATTGAATCATATAATGTATTGGGATATCTGAAGGGTAGAACGCTGGGCTCGCAACTGCGAAGATCTGGGTCCGAATCTTGGTGACAACAGACCCCCACTCATGCTATTCCTAGTTCAAAATAAAAAACGGAAGCCTTACTATGAGGTGTAGCGTTGCTACTGACCAGCTTGTGGTGCTCCATGCTAAGCCATAACCGGTGAGAAACAAGTATCTAGCCCGGCAGTTTCACCATAATGGTGACGAGGTCATACAAGAAAAAATTAATGTACTGTTATCACTGACTCCCACCGCCCCAGTTCAATAACATATATACACATTCTGGGATTCCTGTCCCCCTCAAGTATTGAGGGTATAGTGGTTTCTTGTTAATGCCGGTAGGCAGAGTTTGTGCTTAGTGCACACAAACCGAGAACAGATAATCTGTTAATACATTTCATCAATTGGAATCCAAGTTTGAACGGTATAGGTAGTAATTAGCCAGATTGTAGCCTACTACAGGGTAGTTAATGATTATCGGTTAAGTCTCTGTGAACAGACTAATGATCAAACAAGGGAATGGTCGCTCAGCGAGAGGCTAGACGGTATTTAGTGGCTTTCCTCCTGTCATTTATAAGTGGTCTGAATGAAGAGTTTTCCCATGATACAGAGATTCTTACCAAGATAAGGCACCTTTAAATTTTATAAGAATGTAAACTTAGCCAACAATCCTCATGATGAATGTTCTCAGGTCTCTCTGAAGTTCTCTTCCACGTAGTTTCGGTACCTGCGTGAATGACCCGTGGGATGTTAAGGCGTTAATATCGAGCATTGCGTTGTTGCAGAAGGTGTCGATATTATCACACAGATGTTCAGAACTGGACCGGGAGAACACGGCCCTGCAACAGTCTATTCTCGCTCTTCAGGGTGAAGTGTATGGTGCTAGACTGGCCTCAAAATATCTAGACAAGGAACTCGCCGGCCGGTAAGCGCTGGGCGTTTTTCCTTGAGTGGTCAAAATCCTGCAGGGCTGGGATATGGATGTATTACTGCTTTAATGATTAACAACTGGTGATCCCAGGGATATGGAGATATTAGAGAGTTTATGGAGAATTTTCTTTTGAATCCCAAAAGCTCTTGTTGTCAACACCATAGGACGAATAGGTGTTCCCATGGACACATTTTTCCAACTCCCACAGGCACGCATACTCCCGTAGACATATACATATTCTCATTAACATGTATGGGAAGCTCGTCAAGACTGCGTAGCTCGAGAGGAAGTGATTTCCATAGTTGTCAATCCCAGATTTTATCTCCTGAGATAATATTTCAAGTATGGATTTTATTGTCGCGGTGCAGGTAATTGGCCATGCAATCTTTGTGCAGTCTGCTTGTTCAGAAAATCATGCAACGGCAGCCAGTTATGGTTATCAGTCACCCGTGCAAGAATTAGCTCACTATACATGGAGCTTTTTAGTACATTGCCTCACAAGATTTTGAATTCAACGAAAAACAAAGGTTGGGTATTTTAGTCTTTTTCGGCGTAGGATTCCTTCAGTTGCGATAGTCTGAATAATTCATTGTCCTGAGAATTATCCAGTCACTTTATTCATTTCTAATTTGTTGTTCTACTTAGGCATTTGCTCATCCTATTTAATGAACTCACACGAATATGAAGCTGTCTGGTTAGATACCTGTTTTTTCGCCAGTTGTGGTTTAGCATGGAGCGCAACGAGCGGATCGGTATCAGCAATCCGCCTCATAGGGAGGCTTGTTTTTTGTTTTGAACTAGGATTAATTCGAGGAGCTCAAATCCGACAGGACCCTGCCATGACTGGGATTCGAACAATGGCAAGCCCAACACTGTCACTGAGCTTATCCCGCTCTCCCCAGATCAACAGACTGGTCATGTAGACATTTTTATTGAGGTTTTCTCAACAGTATAACAAAATAACTTTTTAACCTCATAAGCGCGCAAAAGAAAGAAAAAGCAAAACTATGCACAAACTGAAATTGCAAATCCTAGAGAAGCTGTGGAGTTGTGTACCACCACCAACGTAATGACTTGTTCGGTGAGCCGTTCGCTCACCCGGTGAAAACATTGCTCACTTTGGATCGGTATTGCTAGCGATTTAGCGCGCAATCTGGGTGCAAATATATAATAGGAGTATATCTGGTATGTTTGTTCACAACATTAATTAATGATTGCACCCAGACTGCGACATACTCACTTGCTTGAACTAGAAAAATGAAGCCTCATGATGTATAGCGTACATAATGAAGCCTCATGATGTATAGCGTACATAATGAAGCCTCATGATGTATAGCGTACATAATTAGGGAGAAAAAACTGTTCAAACAAAGCGTAACTCATTTGTGCGCTTATTATGTCAATTCGGAGTCGTTGTCCATTTATGTATATGGAAACGCAACTCCGCAAACTCTTCATTTTCTAAAGAAAGTTTACCAAAATTGGTACAAAATCTTGATTGTAGTATACAGCAAATTCAGCTACTTACCAGACAGCGAGATATGAAGCCGGATATGCAACGTCAACTCTGGAACCACCTCGAATCCGAAATATTCCTACACCGCCATAAAACAGTTATTCGTGCATGCCAAGGCTCCAACAGTCAGGTAAATGAGTTAGGAATCGATCGGGTGGTTTGTCTGGTTTATGACCTGGTTCAAGGAGACGAGGTAATTTAAATTTGGAGTTTGTAATCTTTGTTTGAATTTGTAACTTGATTTTGCAGCATCAATGTCGTTTCCGATAAGGTGGTGTTTCATAGCTGTAAGAAACAACCAATAACAAATTTAATATGAAAACTAATATTGGCAGTTTATTTAAAACTTGTTAATTCTTCCTGAATGTCCTTTTTTGATTCCCATAAGTCTCTAGAATGTCATTTAAGGGCCCTTGGTTTATATATAGATACAATCACAGAATTGATCTGATGTCTTTTCTATACTGGGAAGGTTTGCCAGAGATAGATGGTAATTTTTTAACTCGATATCACTAATCTAAAGATGTAAACATCGATTTGACATAGCCTTCATTGCGGTGTGGTAATACCACTCCGCTAATCATGCAAGTCCTTTTTGCTTCATCAAGAACATGTTTTGCAATAGAGAAGGTAAGAGAAATAGGTTGTCTGGCTCAACTCTTGTCATCATCAGTTTACTGAGAATCTATACAGCTGACTGATTGTCCAATTTAGCCTCAAACCAAAGAGAAAAATATAGGTTCGATTGCTTCGGTGTTGAATGGGTTAAAAATAGACAATGCATTGGATGCGTGTAGTCCTGGTTTTTGAAACATTTGTTGAGAGAATATTTATCTTCACCTGTCTAATTTGCAGGGTGATACAGGAGATGTAGACATCTCACTGGGTCCGCGTTGTATAAAGCTGGAGAGGGAGGCAGGAGAATCACTTGGTCTGTCAATCACTGTAGGTCCATACACCGCAGTCACCCATAATCATCGGCATAATCAATGCTGGCTATTCAACTTGATAGCTGAATTGATGGCTTAGTGGATAATGAACTGGGCCTTGGACCCACTGCCCCTGGTTTGATTCCCAGTTCGGGCAAAACCTTGTCTCTTGCAACATCCGCTTGTCTGTTTTGGACCGATTGGGGTAATAAAGGAGTTATGTTCTCTGTCAAGCACAGGGGCGTGAGCAGAAGGGATCCCTGGGAAACTCTGGATCAAATAGACTCAGTAGGCTACTTTCTGAACCACTCCTGACAGCTTGTCTGTCAGGGGACTAACTTGATATAAAAAACAAGTCCAGCCTCTATAGTGGCTTGCGAATTCACATATTCGGGCATATTCGCAACATTTCGGTCAGATGGAAACAAAAAATTTCAGACGCGATCACGCGAACAGATGGCGCTGTTAAAAAATGTAAGGTTTCGAGTGCATTTCCGGGCGCATCAGAGTTGTCTTCTCAATGTCTTGCATGTCTACGGACAAAAAAATTGTGTAATCTGTTTCATGGTCTGTTTCGTAACAACGTAGCGACCTGTGAAGCGACCATAGAATAAATAGGCGATTGATAGGTAGCCTTGACATTTTGACAACCTTGACACTGTATAAACTAGCAGGCCTACTTTCAGGTGCAAAATTCTGTTCGTGTGATCGAATTCACTTTCAGACGTAGCCAAGGTACATGGTTTGTGAAAGCGCACTTTTTGGGCACGCTTTTGAGCATTGGAACTGAGAATGCGTCTGAAACCCGGCCAAAACTTGATCATGCAAATACACCTATTATCTACTTAGCTTTCATAGAACAAATCATTGTTCACAAGGTGTTCTTTGAATTGATATGGTCACCAGAGGTCAGACCATCCGGTCACGCTAGGTTCATAATGTCTTTGTGACACCGGGCCTTTATAAACATTTTTTATTACGGTTGTTGTGCTTTGCACTAAATAAATCCACTCTGATCTGATTGGCCACACGGATTATCCTATGATTAGTGCCACCATGTGTACAAAGCCTTATCCAGATCTACTCAACCAAAAACCTTTACAGGTTTTTCGAATCATCTTTCCTGTGGTTAATCTACGGTAAAGGAGACCTACTTGGTACCTTGCTTCCTTTAGCTTGCAGTTATATGCACAGAGTGGTACATAACTACAAGTTCTATGTGAATCCCAACAAACCTCAAGTCTCCCCTTTGTTTATGGAGTTATCTTCCCACCCCAAAGTCGGACCCCAAGTCCTCTGCTGTGCTCCTAGAGTTATCAACCCTGCTCAATGAGGGGAGGACAACTCTGTAGCTATATCAATCCCCACCCCATCCTCAAAATTGTACACGCTTGGGTCTGAATTCTCTGCAGAAAGTGATCATTGTCTGGTTCATTGTGGTAGGGTGAACTATTCGTTTGTCCTGAGCGCTGTCTGCCACTATTTTATAGGGAGGCAAAGAGCAAGGCGTACCGATTCTTATCTCCAAGGTCGTAGAAGGCTCCCTCTCAGCAAAATCAGGTACGGTTCTGATTTGTGATTGCAAACATTGGTAATGTACTGTGTATGTATGCGTGCATGCATGTGCGTACAAACTCCCCTCAGAGAAACCCTGAGTTAGAGAGGCACGCACACCATTTATGATTACATTTGGACCGTTCAGTCGCAAGCCTGTCATCACAGACACATTGAGTTACTATAGTATAGTAACTCAGGTGCCCATTTAATTGTGTTGATTTGCGCCGTAATTATTACGTAGTGAATTGTCTAAAAGAGCAGACAACTCAGCTTGACAGGGTGTTATGAAAAAAAGATTCGTAGGCAAAACGATTGTCTGACAGTGGTCACACCTGGCTCATGTGAAAGAGCACGACGTTCTCTAGAGGATAGTCTGAAAAAGTCATCTCTGAAAATTTGGCCCAATTGCTCAAAATGACAGCTGGTCACAAATAGTAACTAAGCTTAACCAATGGTAGCTGTTCAAATCAATATCAGTTGTTAAAAGTAGGCGATCTGTCTAAAGGCTAAGCAGTATACCCTCTGTCTCCGCAGGTAAAATCTTTGTCGGCGACGCAATTCTGTCTGTAAATGACCATGATTTGCGTGGGGCTCTTCACGCAGACGCGGTTCGGATCCTATCAGAACAACGCGGTGATATAGAAATGGAGCTGCTTTATCTGCCCCCAGAGCAGGAGAGTGAGCCGAGTCAGGGTGAATTCAGGTACTCCTTCACAAGAGGGCGCATTGAGGTTTTTTCTTGTATAGCGTCTGTGCTGTTATGGTGAAGCTGCCGGGTTAGATACTTGTTTTTCCTCCAGCATGGCCCACCACAGGCGGGTCACTACCAACACTCCACCTCCTAGTTAGGCTAAGTTCTGTTTTGAGCTAAGGTTGAAAGTGAAGTGCTCATACTCACAGCGCGAGCCCGGGATTTAAATACAACTTCATACGAATGCTAGCGCGGCGCTCTACCATCGAGCTATTCCGCTATCCCTGCATCCCCAGGTGATAGACTGACGGATGCTAGCGCAGCGCTCCATCACCAAGCTATGCCGCTATCCCTGCATTGAGGTGATAGACTGACGGGTGCTAGCGCAGCGCTCTACCACCGACCTATGCCGCTATCCCTGCATTGGGGTGATAGACTGACGGATGCTAGGGCAGTGCTCTACCACCGAGCTATGCCGCTATCCCTGCATTGAGGTGATAGACTGACGGATGCTAGCGCAGCGCTCTACCACCGTGCTATGCCGCTATCCCTGCATTGAGGTGATAGACTGACGGATGCTAGCGCAGCGCTCTACCACCGAGCTATGCCGCTATCCCTGCATTGAGGTGATAGACTGACGGATGCTAGCGCAGCGCTCTACCACCGAGCTATTCCGCTATCCCTGCATTGAGGTGATAGACTGATAACCTGTATCAACAGTATCCAGGGCTTACACGGTGGTGTAGTAGATAGCTTACTAGACTTACGACTGACTGTCCGTGGTTCAATATCTGATTGGGAACCAGTTTGTCGACTCACCAAATTTAATAAAAGGCAGATCTCTTTGATATCGTTGCCTTTTGTAATGGGCACATCATGGACCATTGTGGAAGTGAACCTTTGTTGTGCCTCAAGTGTACTGCGGCATTCATTCCTCGCTTTAACTGCAGGTATCCATTCTACAGCTCTGAGGTCGGAGCTCACATGGAGCAGTTCAAACCAACTGGTGAGTAACCAAATACACGTCATCTAGGTCAAATTTATAAGGGGAAGTGGTAGCTTAGTGGGTCTTGCATCCAGTTTTGAATCAAGTGACCCAAGTACGATTTCGAGTTTTCACATCACTTTCCACTTTCAAATCGCGACGAAAAGTAAAGAAAGGTAGTCATAACGTATCAACGCTATCGGGGCTCTATCCTCACTAACTCAAAACTATTAGTTAGAGGTAATGATGTTCTTTTTATTTTCCTAAAATTGCTCAAGCTCAACTATGACCACTTGACCATGACAAGGTAACACAAGATAACTTTTTAGCTAACGCTTTGTTAGGATTGGATTAGACGGGTGGTGTCTCCGCTCAGTGAATCTGTGACGTAGTAAATGGGGTGTATTCCGATGTATTAACGGTAAGGAAAAGAACACGACTGACGGGCATCTGACTGGCTTTGCTTTTGTAAATCCTGCATCAACTTTCCCTCAGGTCCTGACTCAAATAAATAGGTCAGTGATATTGTGTTGTCTCATTCCTCTTTTGTTGGGTAATACTGGCGTCCCCTGTTCTCTGTGGTAAACTGCTTACACCGTGGGAACATTCCATGGTTTCCACCCCTGCCTATGTTAGATGGCCAGTGACGATAGACTTATGTGTGCAATGATCACAACAGCATTTGGATCAGCAACCGCCTGTGAGAAGGCGTGAGCGTGTTTAAAAAGCACATCCAAGTTGATCTGTTGGTTGCGTATACTTACTGAATTCCATATTAGCCACTATATTTTGATGATAGTCACTCCATGTAACTGTCCGAGCAATC
>Ga0224501_10004833_pt1 | contig 10628 bp, 9 predicted proteins | sample SF_Oct11_sed_USG_4_FD_169105 | JGI IMG/M metagenome (GOLD analysis project Ga0224501, IMG submission 169105) | Sediment microbial communities from San Francisco Bay, California, United States - SF_Oct11_sed_USGS_8_1 | ecosystem: Environmental > Aquatic > Marine > Sediment | place: USA...
TGAGGTCTTTTATATTAATCCAGGTTTCCAGTCGCTTCCTTGGGTAGCAATCTGTGCCATAGGCGGTGGCTGCCAGTCTTATATCCTTACCGGCGACAAGTTCCTCGATTACATGCCCACCCCCATAGTTGAATTCACCGGGATAGATTCTATTCCTGGGGTCATCATCGGGAAGGGCACTAGCTCCTATGTATATGTCTGTTGCGGCAAGCCCAGTGTAAGTTAGAACGTCGTTAAGATAGACCCTGCCACCACCGAGCTTGATTCGTGGCTTAGAATGTCCAATATTAAGGTAGGCACCGGATGAGCACATAGGACCAAAGGTCCCGGTAGTAACCACATCTACTTCCTGGGCTGCCTGCTTAATACCTTTCTGCTTGGCAATGTCTATTATTTCCTCAGCGGTAACCACTACTGCTTTACCCTGCTTTATCTTCTCATTTATCTCTGCAATTGTTTTTGCCATATTCTCAACCTCAGGCAAATCAGCCTAACTTGTCCTCTGCGTGAGTTAAAGCATAGCTCCTTATCTTATCTTCAATGTGAGACATGGGCTTCTGTTGACTCTCACTTTGCTTGGAGGCATCTCATAATATATAGTTAAACCATAGGCTTGTCAATTTACCTGCTTGGCTCAGGTTGAAGACCACCCTATCATAAGCTATAATCAGGTGTAAAGTATTTGGAACTTGTGGCTCGGGAGACAATTTTGCTTAAGACTCATAGCTGTGGAGAGCTGAATAGAAAACACGTTGGTGCTGAGGTAACCTTGGCTGGTTGGGTGGATCGCCGCCGGGACCATGGGGGACTGATATTTATTGACCTGCGAGATAGAGAAGGCATAGTTCAGGTGGTATTCAACCCGGCGACATCAAAATTAGGCCATAAAGTAGCCAGCGAGATGCGTACCGAATATGTGGTTAGGGTTAGTGGCGAGGTCGCCCTCCGCCCGCCGGGGACGGAGAACCCCAAATTGCCCACCGGTGATGTTGAAGTTATCGCCAGTAATACCGATATACTTAATCCGTCAAAGCTCCCCCCGTTTTATATTAATGAAGACATTGAGGTGGATGAAAGCCTCCGTCTTAGGTATCGCTACCTCGACCTGCGTCGGGAACGGATGAAGGAGAATCTGCTTCTTCGCCACCGAGTAGTGAAATTTATTCGCGATTTCTTGGATGCCAAGAGGTTTATCGAGGTAGAGACACCAATCCTAATCAAGAGCACTCCAGAGGGGGCTCGTGATTACTTAGTACCCAGCCGTCTTCACTCTGGCAAATTCTATGCTCTACCTCAGTCGCCACAGCAACTAAAACAATTGTTGATGGTAGCTGGCATGGAGAAGTATTTCCAAATAGCCAAGTGCTTTCGAGATGAAGACACACGGGCTGACCGCCAACCTGAGTTCACCCAGCTTGACCTGGAAATGAGCTTTATCGAAGAGGAAGACATCTTCAACCTGCTGGAGGAACTCTTTACCTCTATGGTGGAAACGATTAAACCCGAAGTGCGGGTGACAAAACCTTTCCCCCGTCTTAGCTATGCTGAAGCAATGGAGCACTACGGCACAGATAAACCTGACTTGAGATTTAGTCTACAGCTAGGAGACTTGACGGACATTGCTGCTCAATCTGACTTCTCTATTTTTCGCTCTGCTATCGCTGAAGGGGGCAGGGTAAAGGGTATATGTGCCCCCGGCTGTGGTAATTATACCCATGGTCAACTTGGTGAGCTAAATAAGCTCGTGCAGAGCCTCGGGGCTGGGGGGCTGGTAACTATGTCACTGGGCACCAAAGGCGGTAGTTTAAACGATTTAACCATTGAAACGATAAAGTCTGTTGCCGCTAGATTTCTAACCCTAGACCAGATTAAGCAGATGGCATATCGTTTGGGAGCAGATAGGGGAGACCTTCTGCTTATCGTTGCTGGCAAACCTAAACTGGTTGATATGACGCTGAGTGAACTGCGCCAGGAGATGGGACAGCGGCTTAAGCTTGCCGACCCTAATCTGTTTGTCTTTGCCTTTATTCAGAATTTTCCCTTACTGAGATGGAATGATGAAACAGGGCGATGGGAGCCAGAGCATCATCCATTTACTGCGCCTTGGGGTGAAGATATGCCGTTGCTGGACACCGCTCCAGAAAAGGTGCGGGCTAAGCATTATGACTTCGTATGCAATGGGTATGAAATAGGTGGTGGCAGCCTTAGGATTCACACCAGCGAGCTTCAGAGGAAGATATTTAGGCTGCTGGGTTATAGTGATGAAGAGATTGATGCTCGATTCGGGCATATGCTTGAGGCTTTTCAATATGGTGCTCCACCTCATGGCGGTATAGCCTTGGGTCTTGACCGCATTGTGATGCTGCTGGCGGGAGAAGAAACCATTAGAGAAGTTATTGCCTTTCCTAAGAACCAGAGCGCTGCCGATTTGACCTTTGATGCACCTTCGCCGGTCACCGAGGAGCAGCTAGCTGAATTACACTTACGTCTGCGGGAGGAAAGGTGAAAGTAACCAGGGAGAAGACTGAAAACAGCCAGGCATTTCTGACCATTGAGATGGAGCCTGCTGAGGTAGAGGAATCCTTGGAGGAATCTTATCACCGCTTGGCTAGGAAAGCGAATATCCCTGGCTTTCGTAAAGGGAAAGCACCACGGGCTATACTGGAACGCTATATAGGTAGGGAGAGCCTCTTTGAGGATGCACTGAATAATCTACTTCCTCAAGCTTATGAGAAGGCTATCAGGGAGCAAGGGATTGAAGCTATCGCCAGCCCGTCTATCGAAATAGCTCAAACTGACCCTGTGGTATTTAAGGCGACAGTGCCGCTAAAGCCGACAATTAAGCTTGGCGATTATCATGACATTCGACTTACGCCTGAACCTGTGGAACTAACTGAGGATGATGTCAACGCTGTAATAGAACAGCTACGCCATCAGTATGCCACCTGGGAGCCTGTGGAACGTGCGGCAAATTTTGATGACTTGGTAACCTTAGATGTTGAAAGCCAAATTGAGGGAAAACCGTTCATAAATCAACAAGGAGTTCAATATCAAGTTCTTCCTGACCATTCCCTCCCTGTGGCAGGGTTTGCTGAGCAGTTGCCTGGGATGAAGGGTGGCGAAGAGAAAGAGTTCAAACTTCAAATTCCCCAGGATTATCCTAGAGGCGAGCTGGCGGGGAAGGAGGCTTGGTTTAAGGTAAGGGTTACTGAAATAAAGCAGCAGAGGCTTCCTGAGCTAGATGATGAATTTGCCACCTTGGTTAACCCTGACTTCAAGACCTGTGACGCACTCCGAGAGCAAGTCTCCGCTAACTTACGTCTCAGGGCTGAGCAGAGAGCCAAGGAAGAATTTGAGGAGCGGATAATTGAAGCAGTGGCTGACATCAGCCAGGTGGAATTCCCGCCAGTTTTGGTAGAGATGGAAGTTGACTGGCTTCTTGGTCAGCAGGCAAGGTGGTTGCAAACGAGTGGTAAAGGGCTGGAGGAATATCTCAGCAAGATCAATAAAACAGAAGAGGAACTACGGGAAGAGCTACGTCCGTTAGCCACAAAGAGGGTTACCCACCCCCTTCTGTTAGGTAGGATTGCTGAGGAGGAAAAGATTGAGATTAGTGATTCTGAGATAGATGCTGAACTGGGGAAAATGGTGCAAAGTGCCACTGAGAATAAAGACGAAGTGCAGAAACTTCTGGATTCTCCTCAAGCCCGTAGCTCAGTTGAGCAATTATTAACTACACGAAAAACAATACAACGATTGGTAGAAATAGCTGGGGGTTCAATAGATGACCAAAAAAAATGATACCAAGGTTGTGAAGAGCCTTTGCCATATGTGTCTGAGCTGTTGTGGGATAGATGCCCATGTGGAAGACGGCAGGCTAGTAAAGGTCACTGGTATGAAGGAGCACCCGGTCAATAGGTTATGTGTGAAGGCGCAGACGATACCAGATTTGCTATATTCGCCAGAGCGGATTACCCATCCGATGAGGAAAGTGGATGGAACGTGGCACAGAATCTCTTGGGACGAAGCCTTTGATATTATCGGTGACAAACTGGCTAGCATAAAGGAGAATTATGGGGCTAAAGCGCTGGTGGTACATTTAGGCCAGCCCATGATAAACACAGAGGTACCAAGGTTAGCCGCCAGATTCTGTAGCTTATACGGAACGCCAAATTATACTACGGGGGCTTCCCTTTGTTTTGCTGCCAGAGCGATAGGGCATGGGTTATCTATGAGCAGGCGAATGCTGCCCCTTCATCCAAGCTACAGGAATCCCCGGTGTGTAGTAGTCTGGGGACATAACCCTCAGCAATCCAAAATAGGTGAGGAGGCAGACATTCTTTCTGCTCAAAAGCAAGGAGCAAAATTAATAGTGGTTGACCCTAGGGCGACCCCGCTGGCTAAAGGGGCAGATATTCATATCCAGATTAGACCTGGAACTGATTGTGCCTTGGCGCTCGGCTTGCTGAATGTAATCATAGCTGAGGAACTATATGATAGGGATTTTGTAAAGAATTGGTCCTTTGGTTTTGATAAGTTAAAGGAGCATGTCAAAAAATATAGCCCTGAAGTGGTAGAAAAGATTGCCTCGGTTCCAGCCAAGGCAATCAGACAATTTGCCAGGATGTATGCTACCAGTAGACCGGCAACTATCAGTCAGGGTGTCTCATTAGACCACTGCACCAATGGAGTGCAGAATAGCCGAGCTATTTCAATCCTGATAGCCATCACTGGCAACCTTGATATACTTGGGGGGAATATCTATAACTCACCATTAAGGCAGACCAGTCTTAGAATAAAGGGGATGGTTTCCGTAGATGAGGCTATTGGAGCAGATTATCCAATATTTGGCAAATTTACCGGTGAGACCACAGCCATGCCGGTAGCCGATGCTATAATTACCGAAAATCCATATCCTGTTAGAGCCCTCATAGTTCAGGGTTGTAACCCTGCCTTAACCTGGCCCGATAGCAATAAGGTTAGGCAAGCGTTCCAGAGATTAGATTTGCTGGTGGTATCTGATTTGTTCATGACCGAAACAGCTAAGCTGGCTGACATTTTCCTTCCCGCCACTGCCTTCTCAGAGAGAAAAATTATTAAGGATTATAGCTCTGAAGGGCTACCGCTAATTTCGTTGAGTAACAAGGTAGTTGAGCCTCTGGCTAATTGCCTGGAGGATTGGCAAATATGGTCTGAGCTGGGCAGAAAAATGGGCTACGCTGAATATTTCCCTTGGCAAAGCACTGACGAACTCTTTGCTTATCTGCTTGAGCCATCGGGTATTACTCTAGAAAAGCTTGAGCGAAATCCGGGGGGCATATTATATCGCCAGCTTGGCCGCCAGCGAAAATATGAGGAAGAAGGATTGGCTACCCCATCGGGGAAGGTGGAGATATTCTCCCAGACAATGGCGGACTTTGGATATGACCCCCTGCCAACATTTACCGAGCCGCTTGAGAACCCGGTTGGTGACCCTGAGCTTAGCGAGAGCTATCCCTTCACTCTGATTACAGGTACTAGAGTGAATGCCTTCACCCACTCTCAACATCGTAATATTGCCAGACTAAGGAAACTGGTGCCCCAACCTTTGGTTGAGATTAATCCTGCTCCGGCAAAGAAGCTGGGTATTGCTGATGGAGACCAGGTAGTGGTGGAATCCCCAAAGGGAAATATCAAGCTGCAAGCCAAAATTACCGCTGATATTCATCCTAAAGTGCTTAGCCTGCAGCACGGATGGGATGAAGCTAATGCCAATATCCTGACCGATGGTGAACAACATGACCCCATTTCGGGCTATCCTGGGTTTAAGACTACTTTATGCCAGGTGAGAAAAGCCAGTGGGTGAGTTATAATTATGTAGCGGCTAGCACTTGCCAGAACTATTCGAAAACTAAATAATAATATAGGGGAGGAGAGAAATGAATGGTCAACCGATGAATGTTATACCTATGGTTATTGAAAGTGGTGCCAGGGGGGAACGGGCTTTCGATATATACTCGCTGTTGCTGAGAGAGCGCATTGTCATGTTGGGCATGCCGATTAATGACCAGGTGGCTAATGTCATTATTGCCCAGCTTCTCTATCTTGAGCGGGAGGACCCGGATAAAGACGTAAGCCTGTACATTCACTGCCCGGGTGGTATCATCGCCGCTGGACTTGCCATTTATGACACTATGCAGCTCATACGCCCTGACGTATCTACTATTTGTGTTGGGCTGGCGGCCAGCATGGGGACATTGCTTCTTTGTGCTGGAGCCAAGAGTAAACGCTATGCTCTACCTAACTCCACTATTCACCTGCATCAGGCGTTTGGTGGCGCTCAGGGGCAAGCAGCTGATGTAGAAATTGCTGCCCGTGAGATTATGCGAATGCAAGAGCTAATTCGGAGTATTTTAGTTAAGCACACTGGTCAAACCATGGAAAAAATAACGCATGATACTGACCGTGACTTTTACCTTAATCCTCAGCAAGCGGTGGAATACGGGATTGTAGATGAAATCCTCACCAAGCCGTCAAAATAGCTATAGCTGCTTGTCATAAAGCTTTCGGTAGCGCTGAGTTAGTTGATTGAGGGTTGGGGATTTTAGGTAAGTATTCATAAGAATCTGTTGGCTAAGTATTGACAAAATTTTAAAAATGTGCTATATTTGGAAAATCGGAAAAGTGGAATTATGGAAATACGGCGAAATGACAGGGAGGTGCTTTCATGGTGAGTGAGGCTGTTAAAGTAGCACGTCGAGGACAAATTACGTTACCTTCCTCTTTGCGCAAGGTTGCCCGGATTCAAGAGGGGGACTATCTTAGATTTATTGTCGAGGATGGAACTATACGTGTAGTTGTGCAGAGACTGGTAGATAGGGATCAAGCATACTTTTGGACTAGGGAATGGCAGAAGGGTGAGCGTGAAGCAGATGAGGATATAAGAATGGGGCGGCTGAAGACATTCGATTCAGTTGATGATCTGGTGGCTGAGTTGAGGTCATAGTATGCCAGAATGAAAATAGCGCGGACAGAACGATTCAAAAAGGCGTATCAAAAATTAAATCAGCGGCAAAGGAGAGCAGTCGAGAAGGCGCTCTCCTTTTTGGTAAATAATATTCGACATCCAAGCCTTCGGGTCAAAAAAATAGAAGGTACAAGAGGTATATGGGAAGCTAGGGCTAGTAGGTCAATTCGCTTGTCATTTGAGTTCAGGGATGACATTCTAATTTTACGCAATGTGGGTGACCATGATGAGGTAACGAGAGGTCCATAGGAGACTAAATAGTTCCTCTCTAATATACACAGGTTATTTGGTTGCTACATTCCTTAACCATCATTCTTTAGCATAAAGCTTTCGGTAGCGCCGAGTCAGTTCATCTAGGGTAGGGAAGCCCTGCCTTGTGCCCAGCTTGGTGATAGAGAGACGAGCTGCAATGTCACCCAGAAGTCCACACTCCCTCAACTCCTTGCCTTTAAGTAGGCCATAGAGAAATGCGGCAGCAAAAGCATCTCCAGCGCCAGTAGTATCCACTTCGCTTCCTATATCTCGGCTAGCAGGTTCGATTACATATTCATTCTCGGCGTCTCTGATATAGCAAACCGCGGTAGCTTTTTTAAGTTTACTCCCTTTGCCTAAGGTAACCACAACATTGTGGCAGCCTTGCCTGAGGCAACTTCCTGCCCCGGCTATGACATCCTCCCCGGTCAATTGCCGTAGCTCATTCTGGTTAATGAACAGGAGGTAGGTTCTGCCCAATATTGGGCCGAGAGCCTTGAGCCCCTTGATGGCATATAGTGCTCCCGGAGCAAAACTGAGCTTGACTGACGAATCTAACCTGTCTATCAATTCCAGTAATACCTTGAACTGCCTATCATCGGCAAAAGAAGAAAGGTGAAGCATTTTTGCCTGGTTTATATAGGTCAAGTCCAGGTCATCCATCGTGAGGAAATTATTGGCACCGGGCAGAACGTATAGAGAACGTCTACCCAGTCTATCACTAAGGCATAATACTGAGCCGGTTCTTGCCCCATGTTTTACCCTGATTTGACCCGTATCTACCCCCACTTCTTGAAAATCTTGGAGCAACATCTTACCTTCGGCATCATCGCCAACAACTCCGCTAAAGCCAGTGCTCACCCCCAGCTTGGCCAAGCCATAGATGGTATTGGCGGCTGAGCCACCGGGAGACGATTTTGCCTCGTTTACTACCGCCTCTCCGTCGTCAAGAATGCGCTCAACCTTGTATATATGGTCTATATTTAGCGCTCCCAGCCCGATGACTTCAATTTTGCTCATCTGAAGTCTGTTTCCTTAATATGTGATGGCAAGTATACCATAGGAGCAAGTAATTATTAAATATTCCTTATAGCTAATATTCGTTATATAATAAGGTTGTGGATTGGCAGGTCATTTTTTATATCGATGAGGAAGGCAGTGAACCTGTAAAGGATTTTATCTTAAAGCAATCTGATGGAGCAATAGCAGAGATTTTACACGTATTCAAGTTATTAAGGCTTTTTCATATTACACTAGGGATGCCTTATGTTAGAAAAATAGGTAAGTCTGGTATCAGGGAACTTAGAATTAAGCACGGTTCAGACATCTACCGTATTTTCTTCTTTGCTTATACGGGACGCAAGTTTATATTGCTACATGCTATTCAGAAAAAAGAAGATAAGATATCAGAAAGTGACGAAAAATTAGCTATTCAAAGGATGAATGACTATAAATCAAGATATATTTCTGAGAATGGCGCTGAACTCACTTGACAATATAACATATATGTTATATTATTCTTATGCTAATTCTTATGCAGATTAAATAAGGCAATAATAAAATGGCTAATAAAAGGGGAACGAAATACGAGGATTTTGAGGCGGAGTTACTTAAAAAACCAGAAATTCGCAGAGAATACGAAGCCTTAAAGCCAAAGTATGAGATGATAAAAACTCTGATAGAACGCAGAAATCAATTGCGTATTAGTCAGACGCAACTTGCTAAAACTATAGGTACAAAGCAGCCCGCCATATCAAGGTTGGAGAGGGGAGATAATACTACACTTGATACATTATTTAAAGTTGCAAGTGCCCTTAACCTGGATATAGGCATATCCCCAAAAATCAAAAAAGTAACTAAATTGGCTTACGACAAGGTTCATGCCTAAAATAAAAGACGCCAAAATAAAGCATCTATCTATAACAAGGGGGAATTATATTAAAGCCTTATCCCAGTTTACCAGCTTCCTCTCTCACTAGGCGCCTTATCCTCTTGTGAACTTCGATGACCTCATCTATATCTTTTCTACCAGCTAGCCAATGGAAATAGCCCCTATCTCCGCTGCCTCCGATTTTCTCTTTTTGTTTCACCATTTTCTCCACCCCGCTTCGGTGACCTTTCTGCCATACCTCAAGCACCTCTATCAGGTCACTGATGAAGGTAGAGGCTAAGCTCATAGTTGAATAGGGTAGGGCGTATTCGTTGGCATTGAAGGCAATGGCTAACCCACCTGCCTCCTCTACCGCCTGGAGCATTCTGAAATCAGTAATGCTGTCGCCTATCACTACCCATTGGGATAAAGGTTGGTCGTAAGCGTCAGCAAATTTATTTAGAGTGGCTACCTTGCGTCGTCCACCTATCGGCTTTACCTGTGTTATTGCTGCGCCTAGGTCAGTGGCAGGCAATTTCTCCCAAAAGAATTTATCTAGGCTTTGCTTAATTCGGTCATCATCGGCAACAGGGCGCATGGTCAGCATATCTTGCTCAGCTTGCTGCAACAGTTCGGAATCTTCTTTAGATAAAGCTGCTCGGAATTTATTTAGAGGGAATGGCGTGCAAGCAACATTATGGGCATAAATACCTAATTTTTGGGTAATATGGATGGCATATTGTTCATAGCTGGTGCTAATGCAGAATACTTTCCAGCCACTGGACTGAAGCCAGGAGACAAGTTTATCAGCACCTCCAGTTAGGCTAGCTCTACCGGCTAAGTCAGCAATATCGCTTTCTGAAATGTTATGGAGGATGAGGAAGGGCACTATAAGCGCCAAGGTATCCCCCGGCTCATAGTCCTCCCTTTCTTCCAGCGTCAGCAGGTCGTCGTAGCGACTGATAACCTCAAAAACCTTGTCTCCGTTGGGGAAAAGCTTCATTAACTCATAAGCATTGTCTTGGGGTGATAGCGGTCCCTCAAGGTCGAAGCAGATAAAGTTCACTTCAACGTGCTCCTTTCACCAGTTCGTTCATCTCATCAGTCATATCATATCCATTAATAGGTTTTCCCTCAGCATCAACTACCTTCCCCTCCTTTATCTTGACCTTACCATGACTGAAAGCTCTGAGGGTGGATATTATCAGCGGAAATTCTCTAGCCAGCCCATGTTTGCGGATGAGCCTGAACAGGCGATTATCTTCACCTTCCCTCTGTCTAATTTCTTCCATGGGGCGTCCCTTTATTTCATCCCAATATGTATCAAATGGTTTGCCTCTGATGGGGAAGGTGCAATAGGTCACCGGCGGTCCTTCATCCAGTTCAGGCGTCACTAGGTGCATCATTACCCCTGTTTCCTCAGCCTCATTATCAATTAGTCGCCAGATTACCTCCTGCCAGGTTCCTTTAGGTCCACCTGGAGCTGCCGGGTGAAGATTA
>Ga0224501_10004834_pt1 | contig 10627 bp, 9 predicted proteins | sample SF_Oct11_sed_USG_4_FD_169105 | JGI IMG/M metagenome (GOLD analysis project Ga0224501, IMG submission 169105) | Sediment microbial communities from San Francisco Bay, California, United States - SF_Oct11_sed_USGS_8_1 | ecosystem: Environmental > Aquatic > Marine > Sediment | place: USA...
GGGATGGAGATGTGCTGACAATACTTCAGTGTTTTGACCGATTAACTTTTTTTCCGCAATTCCTAGTTGTTGTCCCAACGTCGGGTTACACCAGAGGATTTGTTGGTTGCCATCGCTAAGCACAATGCCCATGGGTGCCTGCTCTAAGGCTTGATTGCTAATCAGTTGGTCAAGTTTGCTTGCCGCCACGGCCATCCCTTTAACGTTGTTGATGGTAGTGAAAATATTCATGTTTGATGCCAGTTACTCCTTAGACTCGGCTTAAAGTGTTGTCGACTTTAGCTCGATACGTTCTTATGGTGTTACGAAAAAAGTAATATCCATTAACTATAACGAGTTATTTAACTAGGAAAAATTAAGCCGGCATGGATGTCAAAGCTGAACTTTTAGACCAAATCAGTAAACGATTCATTGAGTTGCAGCGAAGACGAATTGATCGCACGGCAATATTATTGCGTGGGCGGCAAGCAGAATTTCTCAATATATTGCCAGTATTATTTCATTATAATCATGCAGCCTTGCCCGGTTTTTCTGGTCAAGATACACCCAACGGAATTTTTCATTATAACCCCACTGATGAAACCTTAAAGCTGGTTAAAAAGGCCTGGCCAAATTTTGAAATTCAACGTAAAGCGCAATGGAGTGCTGATATCGAAGCGCTATTTGTGATGGGTAGTGCAGGGACCATCGCTTTTAATCGCCATAGTGATTTTGATATTTGGTTGTGTTTTCAGCCTGGAATGGATAAAGAGCAGTTGCAAAAACTGCAGCTTAAAGCCAGTGCAATTGAAGAATGGGCGAACACTATACAATTAGAAGTCCATTTCTTCTTAATGGATGCTCAAGCGTTTCGTCAAGGTAAAGTTTTAGCGATGAGTGCAGAAAGCAGTGGCACAACACAGCACCGTTTATTATTGGATGAATTTTATCGAACCAGTATATGGCTTGCGGGCAAGCATCCCATGTGGTGGTATATTGCGCCCGAAGAAGAACACAATTATGTAAAAATTAAAAAAGAATTATACAATGAAAAATTATTGAGTGATTCTGAAGTGATCGACTTTGGTGGTCTGCCCAGTATTCCTGTGGAGGAATTTTTGGGCGCTGCGGTTTGGCAGGTTTACAAAGGCATCGACTCGCCCCATAAATCAGTGTTGAAAATTACATTAATGGAATCTTATGCGGATGAATATCCGCACGCGATTCCTTTGGCTACAATTTTCAAAAAAGCGGTCTACGAAGAATTAGACGATGACGTGACTACTGATTCCTATTTATTATTACTTGATCACCTCGAGCACTATTTAATGGCAAAAGGTGAAACCTTACGATTAGAGCTTATTCGTCGAAGTTTTTATAATAAATTAGAAGTGGCGTTAAGTGTGCCCAGTCGCAGTACCTGGCGCCATGAAAAATTACGTCAAATGGTGCAGGTCTGGGGTTGGAGTGAAAAAGATCTGGAGCTGCTAGATGATAAACGTCAATGGACAATTCTTGAAGTGTTTGATGAGCGTAAACTATTGGTGGAGCATTTAACCAGGAGCTATTTGTTTTTATCAGAGTTTGCAAAACAGCATAGCGATAAACAATTAGTCGACCCAAAAGAGTTGACGATTCTCGGGCGCAAACTCTACACGATATTTGAGAAAAAGCCGGGCAAAGTAGAAATCGTTAACCGGGGTATTAGCCACGATATTCAGGAAAGCAAAGTAACCTATTTGCAAGCCTACGATAAACAAAAACAAGACGTGTGGTTGATGTACAGAGAAAAAGTCACGCCATCGGATATGAGAAATTTCTCAGCCATTAAAGTGGCTCCCGGATTAGTGGAGTTACTTGCTTGGGGGTTTTTTAATCGCATTGTTGGTCCGGCGACGCAGGCGCTGGTGCATGCACCAGGTAGTGATTTAAGCAATCAGGACATTAGCAGTTTAATGGAGCAAGTGTATCGAGTGTGCGCGGACCCAAGCAGTTTGCGTCCAAGCAGTAAACAGCTCAAACGAACAACCATTCTACAAGCGTCGACTCTATTTATTAATGTGGGAAGTCGTTTGCCGACAGTTTCAGCCGCAAAAGATAAAGCGATCGTATCAGGAAATGTCGATGTGCTATCAATCGACGGTAAGTTAGCAAGCCTGGTTTGTGCGACGGAATTTTTATATATCACAACATGGCAGGAAGTCTATGTAAAAACGTATCGACAAGCCAAAGGCTTGCTCGATTGGTGCGCGGATTTTCTTACCTGGACCTATTTGGCATACCGTATTTCTCCCTCGACACTGCCAGTGATTCCTGAAGTCAAATGTTACGCTTCGCATTTTAGTAAAATCATATGCGCGCGAGTCTTGACTTTAATTAAATCATTGAGAGATTGCTATTTTTCTGAGCAGGGTGATCTCAACACGCGCTATATTATGGAAGTGGGTAAGCAGTTTTTCATTTTCAAAAAACATAAAGATTCGATTAATATTATTAAAGTAGAAAATTTTGTTGCTTTACTAAAAGAATTGGAAGCGCCTTGTCTTCGTTATCGTCCTTTGGTTTTGGATAAAGAGGCGTTGCAGAATAGTATATATGCTGAAGTGATTAACCATAATAGAAAAAACATTGTGCAAATGTTTTATCAGGTGATGGACAGAGGCATATTGGTTGTTGTAATCGACGACTTGGGCGTTATGTTTCAGCAGCTAATACCGAGTAGAGAACGAAGCTTGGTCATTCAACAGTATTATGAATTTCTGCGAGCTGCCATCATTCAGTTAAAATTTCCTAATGAAAAAAGAAGTGAGGCAATGACTCGATTTACAAAACAAGAGCAGGCTTTGTTGGAGGTTTATGAGGTTAGAAAAGATAATCTTAATGTGCAAGTGACGTTGCAGGAATTGTTAGGTTTGCGCACGATTTCTGAGTTGCAGCGAATTCAAGCGAAACTGAGTTTGGCTAATAAAAAACGCATATTTGAGTTTGTTTGTGACAAACAAAAACTAAGCTCAGAGCAATACGGCAGCAAGGTTTTTCAGCAAGTACGACAAGACTTGTCAGTCAAGGCGAATGCCAGTTCATATCTTTTCGTTAATGAAGTATGGGCGAATGCTGATGTGGTTGGTTTAAAAAGCAATGCTCATCTGCAATTAATTTATTTTTTAAAATATAAACGGCAGTTAGAAAATCTAATCAATCAGTCTAAATGAAGTATTTGTTTCATCCATAAGCCAATGGCTTGAATCTGTTCAATACAGACTTGATGTGCCATGGGGTACTGAGCCCATTGTGTGGAGCCTCCGAGTTGTTGCAAACGTTGGTAACTGGCTTGAGCCAATTGTATGGGTACAATAGGATCGAATTCGCCGTGCATCATTAAAATCGGAGGCGCTTGACTTGTAATGCTTGAATTCGGTGGATGTTGCAGATCACTTGAATAAGTGGATAAAGCGAGAATACCTGCTAGTGGTTGCGCAAAGCGTAAGCCACAGTGCAGCGCAATAACCCCGCCTTGAGAAAAACCGGCCAGTAGAATTTTATCGCTGCGAATGCCCGCAGCGATTTGGGCCTGTATCAGCGATTGCAATATTTGGCTTGATTTCTCAATGCCTTGTTCATCCATGTCGGCGTCAATTTGAGGCTGCCGTATATCGTACCAGGCGCGCATCACCATGCCGCCATTAATCGTTACGGCTTGTTTGGGTGCATGGGGAAAAATAAATCGTATGGCGGCATTTGCAGGCAGACCTAATTCTGGCACAATTGGCTCAAAATCGTGTCCGTCAGCACCTAAGCCGTGTAGCCATATAACACTGGCCTGGGCCTTGTCGCTAGGTTCTAAAATATGCATTTCAGGATTGCTATTCATGGGCGATACCATAGCGCAAAATCCAGTAAAATGCTAAACTTCATGCCATGTATTTGAATCCCCGATCCCGGCTAATTTTATGTGTTCTGCTTTTGATAGTGCTGGCAGGAATTAACGCCTGCGGACAAAAAGGTGCTTTATATTTACCGGATGAAAAAGTTGAGATCGACAAAAATAAAGGTAAGAAAAAATAACTATGGATTTTTTTCAATATGAAAACGGCGAGCTACACGCCGAGTCGGTGCCAGTAAGCAAAATTATTAAACAAGTAGGCACTCCGACTTATGTTTATTCACGTGCAACTTTGGAGCGTCATTGGCATGCCTTTAATGATGCGTTTGCCGATCATCCACATTTAGTCTGTTATGCAGTCAAAGCTAATTCCAATCTTGCAGTGCTGAATTTAATGGCAAGGCTGGGCTCGGGTTTTGATATTGTTTCTGCCGGTGAACTGCGCCGCGTAATTAAAGCTGGCGGCGACCCCGCTAAGGTGGTGTTTTCAGGAGTGGGCAAGACAATCGAAGAAATGCGTTTTGCTTTGGCGCAAAATATTTCTTGTTTTAATGTTGAGTCCGAAGCGGAACTGGTGTTACTTGATCAAGTTGCCACTGAAATGGGAAAAGTTGCGCCGGTTGCCATACGGGTAAATCCGGATGTCGATGCTAAAACCCATCCTTATATTTCCACAGGTTTGAAAGAAAATAAGTTTGGTGTTGCAATTGACCATGCGGAAAATTTGTATCAACAAATGCTGCAAATGCCAGGTATTAAAATTACTGGTGTGGCCTGCCATATCGGTTCGCAGTTAACGGACTTGAATCCGTTTCTTGATGCTTTGGATCGTGTATTGGCGTTAGTTGACCGTTTGGCCGAGCAAAATGTTCACTTGCAGCACATTGATCTTGGTGGTGGTTTAGGTGTGCGCTATAAAAATGAATCACCGCCATTACCCGCTGATTATTCTAAAGCCCTAATGACACGACTGGCGAGGCGGAAAGAGCATATTCATATTGAGCCAGGACGCGCCATTGCTGCCAATGCTGGTATATTTGTTTCTGAAGTCTTGTATTTAAAACAAAATGAAGAAAAACAATTCGCCATCATTGATGGTGCGATGAATGATTTAATTCGTCCGACCTTATATTCAGCCTGGATGGAGGCTATCACGGTTCAACAAAAAGATCATAGTGATGCACCCTTAGTCGATATTGTTGGTCCGGTGTGCGAAACTGGAGACTTCCTTGCGAAACAACGAGCCTTAAATCTGCAGCAAGGGGATTTAGTCGCATTGCGCTCAGCAGGTGCTTACGGTTTTACTATGAGCTCGAACTACAATTCACGCAACCGTGCAGCAGAAGTGATGGTCGACGACGATCAATTTTTTGTAGTGCGTGAGCGAGAATGTTTCGAAGATTTAATAAAAGGGGAGCATTGCCTAGACTAATGCAGCGTGTCGCCGAACAAGAAGTAATGGATGACTGGGAGAACGTGGAGGCTTATGCCAATGCGGATTTTAGTGTAGCGCACAATGAAGTCATAAGCCGCTACCAAAACACGTTCCAGCATTTGCTTAATCCCGCCAAAGTATTGGATCTAGGTTGCGGAGCGGCTGATATTGCCATTCGCTTTTCACAAACATCACCCCGTTCACAGATAGACGCTGTAGACGCCTCAGCGCCAATGCTGGCTTATGCAGAGCAAGCCGTGCGAATCGCTGGTCTAAGTCAGAAAATCAAGCTGTACGAGTCTATGCTGCCGGATTGCCACTGGCCAACTCAAATTTATGATTTGATTATCAGTAATAGCTTATTACACCACATGACGCATGCCGAAGATTTCTGGCAAGTAATTAAAACCATCGCCCATGCGCAGACTCATATTTTTGTGGTGGATTTATGTCGACCTGATTCACTTGAACAGGCCGCGGCTTTAACGCAACAACATATGGCTGATGCGCCAGAAATTTTGCAACAAGATTTTTATAATTCTTTATTGGCAGCTTATACGCTTGATGAAGTCAAAGACCAGTTGGATGCATTCAATTGGACACATTTCCATGTGGAAAAATATAGTGATCGGCATATGATGATTGCGGGCCGAATTTGTCCCTAAACTTTAAATTTTGAAACGGCTTTTTGTAAGGTCAATGCGAGCTGTGCTAAGGTTTCACTGGATTTCGCTGTTTGTGCTGATCCATGTGCTGTTTTTTCAGCTACTTCACTGATATTATTTATACTCTTGTTGATTTCTTCAGCGACCGCGCTTTGTTCTTCTGCAGCACTAGCAATTTGAGTATTCATTTGCGAAATATTTTTTACAGCTTCAGTAATGGTTTCCAAGGAATCCGTAGCCTCAGATGCTTGTTCAACGGTAGACTGAGCGCGTTCCTGGCTTTCGCTCATGGCCGATACAGCTGCTCGAGCACCGGCTTGTAAGCGTTCGATCATTTCGTGAATTTCGCGAGTTGATTCTTGTGTGCGACTGGCGAGTACCCGTACTTCGTCGGCGACCACGGCAAAACCTCGACCTTGTTCACCCGCACGGGCCGCTTCAATTGCTGCGTTCAAGGCTAATAAGTTTGTTTGTTCTGCGATGCCTTTAATAACGTCCATGACCGATCCGATGTTGTCGCTATCCGATTCCAATTTACGAATGACGTTCATGGCTTGTTCGATGTCGCTCGCAAGCAAACTAATTTGTTGCATGGAATTTTGTACCACTTCTTTGCCTTTTGTGGTTTCAAGGTCAGCGCCTTTGGCGGCATCAGCAGCGGCATCGGCATGTTGCGCAACTTCTTGTACGGTCGCAGACATTTGATTTATTGCTGTCGCCACTTGAGCGGTTTCACTTTGTTGTTTCTGAATGCCTGCGCTGGCTTCGCCTGTAATAATGGATAGCTCTTCGGCAGCGGTGGAGAGGCTATCGGAGTTGTGATTGATGTCTTGCACTTGGTCACGCACGCTGCCGATAAATTTAATCAAGGCTGCAGATAAAACAACGATTTCAGATAAGCCATTTAGCTTAACGTTAACGGTCAAGTCACCGGCGGCAGCACGTTCCATATTTGACATCAAATCACGCATGGGATTAAAAACAAAGCGTGAAAAAATCATGAGAACGATGCCAATGCAAACAAATACAATAACCACAAAACTGCCCACATTAAATAATTGAATTTTATTAAATGTCGCGAGAAAGGTATCGAGTTTTTCAATCGCACTAAGTTTACCGACACGGTTTCCCGCATCGTCATGGATGTCGTAGTTTATCACTAGTAAATCTGAATTAATGGTTTGAGGCCAATCTTCACTTGAAAAGTCTACGTCATTATTAGGTTGTTGTATTTGTATGGCGGTTTGTAGAATCTGTTCGAGGTGGCGCAAATTGAATGCAGGATCAACCACAACCTCCATATAAGCAACCAAGCGCAAGCCGCCGACGGGAACAAGCACTGAATAATACATATGTGTTTGATTGCCCCACAAACCGCCGATGGCCTTGAAACGTTCTCCACCTTTGCGATTATTGGCTTGTTCGAATATGAAATCCGGTAGTTTTTTTGCTAAGTCTTTATGGCCCTCGGTACTTTGTATTAAGAAATTTAATTTTTTATCATAAATCCGTATTTTACTTAAACGCACTATGCCTGAAGTGACAAAACGTTGCGCAAATTGATCATTGAGGTGGGTGACTGCAAATTCTTTGTTTTCTGGATCATCTAGATCTTTAATCGCGTTGCGAAAATCTTTGCTTTTAGAGGCAGTATCACCGAGCTCTTTGACCTGTTTACTTAGCTCTTTAACTACTTCTCCGCTAGTCACCTCGACAATTCGTTCCAATACCCGGCTCTGTTGCGAAAGGGCGGCTTGGTGAAATAGCGATCCAACAACAAAGGACAATACAATAGCCGCAACACCAATGGCGACTAAGTTAATAATCGTTAGGCCTTTGATTGATAGTTTACTAATATTGAGATTCTGTAACAGCATGAACCCTATACCCCTTCCTCAACTTCTAGCCAGTTTTACTGGCTAAGGACCTTGCCCTCCATGGCACTGTCCGAAATATAATCCATCATTTATGGGTGAACTAAAGGTAGACCTTTGGCTTCCCATTCTTCCATGCCGCCGCGGAACCAATAAACACGCTTGTAACCAGCGGCTAGGGCGATCTTGGCGGCTTTTACACTACGGCCACAACGTTCACCATTGCAATAAAACATTATTGGTGTGCGTTTTGATTTGACGTGTGTTTTTAATGTCCCGCGATTGGTGTCTGTATTAGGCAAGCTGACTGCGCCTTCAATATAACCTTTCTTGTAATCGCTGGCTTTACGAGCGTCTAGAATGACTAAATCTGGTAATTCTTCGACTAACTCGATAACTTCTTCCGCGCTTACACGAGTTGTGCCTTCGATAAATTCAGGTGTTTTTTCTTTACCAGCTACGGCGATATTTGAAGCCAAAAAGCCCGCAGCCAATAACCATGTCAGATTGTGTAACAACTTCATATCAATCTCTCCAAGTTAAACTCAGTATATGTACCGAACCAACCCTGTTATCGACATAAGCTACGGATTTCTTGAGAAAAGCTGGCTACACGCAGGTATTTGAAATTGCGGTTATTCCAATGTTTTTTAACTGGTTTAATTAAAAAGCTGTTTGATTTCAAAGGATTTATGTTAAATACATCACTATATAGGCGGGAATGCCTGTATTTGAATTTGTGAGCAAGTCGACAAAAAGTTAAAGATTATTGCAGATTGAATCCACTGATTTTGACTAATTCTGCACGGAAACTCATATTGTTCTCTTCATGGTCAATGCGTACAGGCAAATTGGCAAATTTACTGGCGCACCACATCGTAGTTGTTAGTGTTTTATATTGGCGTTGCACAATCGTGGTTTTTAGCTGACCAAACTTGGTTTGTAGCTTGGTATTGCCCAAGATTTTAATAATATAATCGCGGCCATGTTTGTCCTCGGTTATATGGTAAACAAACTGGTTTTGTTTTTTCCCAATATCAAGCATCAGGCTAAGCTGGTAGATGCTACGATCAAGCGAACCTTCAACAAGCGGGTATTGATAATGATTTTGATTGACTTGCGTCGAGACTTGTTTCGCCTTCCAGTCATACTCTTGGCGGATGACGCGGTTCTTTTTTCCTTTGCGATTGGCCAAATAAAGCGTTGGTTTGATTTTGCCTTGCTCAAAAACAAAATAGCTCTCTTCTTCAATATGTTCTTTTACCAGCCAAGCAATAAAGCCTGAAGTGATGGAGCTGGAGCGATAAATTCGCTGACCTTGTGCTGTTGTCGTCAGCGATCGAGTCGCTATTCCAAGTTGTAGAAAGCCTTTGGACACTTCATATTCTGCAGCAAAGTCGGGTGGCAAGCTTGTCGCAAAACTATTGAAACAACTACAATACAACAGCGAAAAGGATAGCCACTTAAGTTTGTGGTTTTTTCCATGCATGGTGTTCAGCTAAGGGGTTGGTGAGTGGTTCGCGAATGACATATGATTTTGATTGACCTGACTCAAAATAAGTTCGAGCGAGAAATTCACTCAATATGCCGGTTGTTAAGAATTGCACGGCCATGACCACGCATAAAACACCGATAAGTAATAAGGGACGGGTGCCAATATCTTCATCAAGCGCGAATTTGACATAGGTTAAATAGGCAAGCGCGCTAAAACCAACGGCAGCGAATATCCAAGCAATTTTTCCGAAAAAATGACCGGGACGTGCGCGATAGCGTAGGAAAAAATAAACAGACAATAAATCGAGTAACACTCGAAAGGTTCTTGTAATGCCATATTTTGATTCGCCGTGTTGGCGTGCATGATGGGTCACCACTTCTTCCTGTATGCGCGCAGGTGTTGTATGAGTAGCAATCCACGCGGGAATAAAGCGATGCATTTCACCGTAAAGTCTCACGCTCTTGATAACATTGGTACGAAATACCTTAAGGCTGCAACCATAATCATGTAAGTGAACACCAGTAATTTTTGCGATTAAACGATTCGCAATTTTTGATGGTAGTTTGCGCATTATGAGTTTGTCTTTTCGGTTTTTGCGCCAACCAGAAACCAAGTCCAAATCTTCCTTGATGAGCCGCTCAACCATGCGCGGAATATCTTTGGGATCGTTTTGCAGATCACCATCCATTGTTGCAATGACATCACCGCGTGCCATGTCGATACCTGCTTGCATGGCTGCTGTTTGACCAAAGTTTCGCTGCAAGTCAATGATTCGAACATGATCACCGTATTGCTCTTGATGGGTGTGTAGTTGCTTTAAGGTCTGATCGCTGCTGCCATCATTTACCATGATAACTTCCCATGGGTTGCTATAGTCATTTAACGCATTGTGGATAGTTTCGAGTAAGGGCGCGACATTGTCTTGTTCATTGTATATGGGAACCACAAGTGATAATTGGCAGGCTTGTACTGGGCTAGGGAATTCATCCATCATTGTTAAATCTCTTTGTTGGGGTGGCCAATCGATTAATCATGCGAATGTGTTATGCCAGTAGGACTGAATCGACTAAATAAATAAGCTGCGACGATGCCCAGTATGCTACCGATCAATATGCCAACCACAACTTGGCTTGGATAGTGATGGCCTAAATAAATTCGCGAAAGGGCTACTATAACTGAAATTGTCAACAAGCCAAAGAATAGAGGCTTAGAACGCAATATCAAGGCCAGGAAAAAACTTAAGCAAAAGAAATTTAGTGCATGATTTGATGGCATGCCATCAAAGCGTGCACCACA
>Ga0224501_10004835_pt1 | contig 10624 bp, 6 predicted proteins | sample SF_Oct11_sed_USG_4_FD_169105 | JGI IMG/M metagenome (GOLD analysis project Ga0224501, IMG submission 169105) | Sediment microbial communities from San Francisco Bay, California, United States - SF_Oct11_sed_USGS_8_1 | ecosystem: Environmental > Aquatic > Marine > Sediment | place: USA...
AATATTAAAATTATTATAATGTAATAAATAATACTATGTAATGTAATATACAATATTAAAATTATTATAATGTAATAAATAATACTATGTAATGTAATATACAATATTAAAATTATTATAATGTAATAAATAATACTATGTAATGAAGGATTTGTCTGTCCTGTGTTGCAGAATGATATGACTTCCTCCATCAACACGACCAATTGTACGCTAAGACCTATTGCATACAACAGCCCATCAAAGCTTAATAACACCGACCTGCTTTAGTGTGAGCCATTTTGGATTTTCCATTGACTTAATAGAGTTGAAGGGCTTTCCAAGGGTCTGACAGCAGTCATACTTAGGGTGAGTAAAAACACCTCATTTTGGAATTGTGGCTCGATTTCTTGAAATGACCGAGGTAGTTGCGTACTATACATTTTTCGCGTCTCAGGAGAAACTTCATGTGCCCACATTGATAAATATATGAATCGGCAATCAGTCCGCAGTACAGGGTCGACCCCGCGCGGACTGTCTCATCGGGTTATGACATCATCAAGATTAAACTGTTTCATTGGATTTGCGGTTTTACAGAAAAGGTAGAAAACTCCACAAATTGGTTGTGAGTACAGTGGGAGTTGTTTACCCTTTGACATAAAGGTAAAACCGCTCGTAATACAAATGTAGCGAAGTTTATGTTTATTTGTGACGACACAAGCATGTGAGTTTGCTTGACTTTGATATTGGTGATTGCCTATCGAGGTAATGCATATTTATATCAATGGTGTAAATGGGCGGGGCATGACAGGCTCAAATACCATTTGATGCAGTCAATAACGCCCAAGAAGTGTTACAAAGTGAATTGCGTAGCCATGTGATAAAAAGTTGGGGTGGCAAGCAAGGAGCAACCTTCCAAAAGAATGTGAAACTTTTGTAGCTAAAAGTTGGAAGGGTGATTATGTAATTCAAAATTTACACAAACTGCATAATGGTGTTAGCCATGCAAGAGCAGCGATTAGGTGGTCCGGCTTTTAGGTATATTCAGCACCTGTAAGTTAGGTCACCAAACTTTATTCCAAAAATTGTCCTTAGTTTGCTGCAAAGACTCAGCTGCACAGCTGTGATTTCAAGCCCGGTGTTAGGCGTAATCGACAGGAATGCTCATAGACTTTCAGCTAGAAGAAAAGGTAATGACCATCTTGCGTTGGGGCTAGATCACACCAACAGTAGATCTTTCCTCCCATTTAATGTCTTCAATGTCATGATTAGCTACTTGTTTTTTATCATTTATGACTTAGCATGGAGCATCAAAAGCAAACCAGTATCATTGCTCCACCTCATGGTAGTGAGGCTTGTTTTTGTCTTTGAACTAGGAATAAAGTGAGAACCTCACACTCAGAAGCCCTCCATGACCGGGATTCCAGTTTAGGTTCTCAAAGTCGTGAGCCCAACACTCAACCAGTAAGCTATACCCGCCATCCCAACAGTAAGTTTATTGCTTTGGAAGGCACAGAGATTAAGCAATCTCCCTGGTTGAAGTAAAGCATGCAGGAACGATGCAGTGGGTGATAAAAACCTTACGGAAAGTGAGATCACCTTCTTTGTACAGGACAGCTTATCTCCCCATTTATCTTTTGCAGACTTTTGGGCCTAAAGAAATCAAGTTACACTTAGAGTGAGTGAAGTTTATTTTCCTATTCTAATTAAAAACTATTCAGGTCTGAGGCTTGCTGGTAGGATCTAGGATAAATGCGAGGAGTGGCCCGCAACCTATACGTCGCGCTGTCGCGATGCCCATTAGATCCCACAACTAACTAACCAGTACTTCTTATATATGTCATAAGTGACTAACCAAATTAATGCTAGCATACTGTAGTTATGGGCTGTTTTATAGTGATTCTAAAACCACTTGGTTCCCTCTCCACAATACTCATAACTAGGTCACTTATCACAATAGTGATCACTGACCGACCAAGACACTGATTCCAAATATTTTTGTGCTCACCACTCTGTTCATACTCACAACAAGGGTGCCACCATGACAGCGTGACCAGGATTTGAACCGAGGTTATCACAGTTGTAAGCCCAGTGCCTTTAACACTGAGCTATCCTGCTTATTGCATGTGCTACCTTCGGACTACACTGAAGCCATCGAGTTCTGGAGATTCAGGAATAGTTTGGGGTTGTCTGTACGGATGGAAAGCTTCAGAATAGCGAGCCAACGAAATACTTTTCTAACCAACCCCATACAAAATTCACAGCCAGAAGTGAAAGCACTGCACTCCATTGACTTGCTATGATTTGGCTATGTCTAGCAGAGACCTGAGTGACGTTTGCTGCAGTAAATAGCAAAGTTATCCAAAATAAAGCACTTGGGGAACATTTAGAGATAATCATTGATTTGAATATATCGGCAATCGGAGCTAATCCCGCAGACAGTTTCATTAAGTTCTTATATCATCACATCATCAAATGTAAATTGTTTTATTGGACTTGCTATAAATTCTGTGGAAATGGAAGACTACTCCATACATCAGCGTTGTTTACCCTTTAACATTAAGGAAAGACAACTCGTAATTAACTGTAGCGATTCCTGTGAAGTTTACGCCTAACTTATGACATAAAAAGTGAATTGATTTGTTCCACCTTGAGATTGCCAATTGACTATCCAAATATTCGTATCAATTCAACTAACATAGCAGAGTTCCGGGTCATTTGAAGGTAGTTTAGGGATTGAGAACGGCGAACAAAAGTTTTAGTTTAAATCATAGTAAATACAAGTAGTTTAACCTATTTTGAAAGTTTGCCATGGGTCTATGTCTGACAGTCTCAAAGTCAAGTCAACGCACATGCTTATGCCCTCACAAATAAACATAAACTGCACTACATTTGTATCATGACCTGCCTTAGCTTTATGTCAAAGGGTAAACAACTCTCACTGCAATCACAACCAATTTGTGGAGTTGTCTACCTTGATGCGTTTGCATTACCCTATGGTCTTATTTGAGTTAACCATATAAAACATTTTAATTAGATCAAAGGATATATATCCGTTTCGGAAATGTACCTGGTAAGTCTGAAGCAAAAATTAACATATGACTTGTAATTGGCCACACAACCCTGGCCACCGGTCAGCCAGAAGTTGCCTGTGGCTTTGACCTCCATCACTAGTGCAAACTCCCTACATGTTTAGAATGTAGCCAGAGCATTAACTCGAGTAAGTGGAAATAATTATATACGGTTATGCCGATTTGAGACAGAAACAAACCAAGATGGTTATTAATTTTTACTGAAACAGTTATTCCACAGAAAATACATGTACACATACATGCGAATATTGATTCTAGAAAAAACAACTTTTTCTGTTGTTACACTATTTCGGAATGTCAAATTTACACAAAACAATGCTAGAAATTGGTAGTAGTTACATTGTTTTATCTAGGCCCTTGGTGATCCTGTTTAGTAAACATGGGAACTATTTTGAAGCAATGGTCGGTAAAAACCAAACGGCATGTAAAGGAGTTTGACCAGCTTGTGTAAGGCAAATTGACCCGAGCGCTCCAGCTGCTGGGCTGTCCCAGATTACTCCAGCTGCTGGGCTGTCCCAGATTACTCCAACTGCTGGGCAATCCCAGAGTGCTCTATCTACTGAGCTATCCCAGAGTGCTCTATCCACTGAGCTATCCCATCATTGTTGGATCTAGCCAGTGAGCTACCCCAAAATGCTCTAGCCACTGAACTATCCCAGAGTGCTCTATCTGCTGAGCTATCCCAGAGTGTTCGAGCCACTGACTTATTCCATAGTGCTCTAGCCACTGAGCTATCCCAGAGTGCTCTATCTGCTGGGCTATCCCAGAGTGATCTAGCCACTGACCTACCCCAGAGTACTCTAGCCACTGACGTATCCTAGAGTGCTCTATCTGCTGAGCTATCCAATTAGCTGGCTAACTCTAGCTGGCTAGGTGCTTTAAAGATCAGTTACCCTCTCATTGGTAGATTTTCCATTATCTTAGCCGCTGTTAGTAGCTGCAATTTGAGACCTATGTAGTGCCCTTGATTAGTTTCCTCGATATAAGACAATAGCAATTTAACGTAAGATTGTATACAATCCCATTATAAAATCGCTTCAAATATAAAACGCTGCTACTTGATGCCAGTTGCTGTCAAAGCGTATGCCAACAAGAATAGCAATTACTTTTCTGGAGACTAATGAAGTCCTTTACTGGGTTCAACAGTTCGGTAAATAATATGACACCTTATTTCAAAAGAATAAAAACTGACTCTTAGAATCACTAATGTGTTAAGATTGTCGCTCTTACTTGGATGGCATTATTAAGTCAACTTTTTATTCGTATGACATCCTCACTATTATGATGAAGCTGCAGGGTTAGATACTTGTTTTCTCACCAGTTACGGCTTAGCATGGGGCAACTCGAACGGGTCAGTATCAATGCTTCACCTCGTAGTGAGGCTTGTGTTTCATTTTGAGCTAAGAGTGAGATATGAGGAGCTTATATACTCACAACGGGAGCTGGCTGTGACCAAGGCATGAACCCAATGCTCTACCGCTGACCTATCCTGCTATCCCAGTGTTTCTGCCAGAATGGCCAACAACGTACTCCATAGAGATCGTTATTGCATGCTGAACCCTTTTACTTTCAATGGCCCGCGATGAGGGTGGAGGGTCAAGTTGTTCCCTAAACTGCGTGCTGAACCGAGAATATCTTGTTCTTATCCCAGCGAGCTATCCACTAAATGGACTATTCAGTAAGGTCAGCGGGCTATCCACTGATGTCAGCCGGCTATCCGCTGAGGTCAGCGGGCTATCCGCTGAGGTCAGCAGGCTATCCACTGAGGTACATCAATGCATGTGATATCCACTAAGACACTATCTCACACCTTAGTTCCTAGATCCAATGCAATTCAGTTTATTTGCACTTCATTTCTGGAGATTTGTTGGTTTTAGCATAGGCCACTAGGCAATCAGCTCTGCAGGTCTATGGCTATGGCTTTGCACTCTGCAGCAACATGAGCAAATTGGAGTGAGAGGCTTGCTATAGGAGCCTGTACCAAGGAAAAACGAAGAATGTACTAACTCTGTGCCTTTACCAACTGAGCTGCTATCATGGTGGACGGGTGAAAAGGGTTCTGATCATCAAAACTAAGGCAAATAATAGTGCAAACTCCAAATCTGCATTAGCACAGGCAGTAATTAAACTCAGCCTGGGAAATTAATAACAAGGTTCGCTTAAACTTGTGAAAATCAGAATACACAAGTTAAGTTACAAATTAAACTATTTTCCATGTGGTATAAGGTTTCATCAAGCATTCTCCATGTATTGACCATCTTCACACCCAGGCAGCTCTTAGTGGGGCCTGATGGACTTCAGTGGTGGTATGGTTTCTTCTTTGTAGGTCATACAGAAGTTTGTCAGATGCAAGTTGGGATAGTGAGTTACCTCAGTGGTAGAGTGCCCGGCTTGCAATCGTGAGAATCTGGGTTTTGAATCCCGATCATGGCAGGCTCCTGTTGTGAGTGGAAACCCCTCGCTATAATTCTAGTTCAAAACGGAAACATGCCACACTATGTGGTGGAGCATTGATACTGACTTGCGCTAAGCCGAAATTGGTGACAAAGCAAGTACATGGTACAATGGATAGTGAACTGAGGTTTGGAATCAGGAGAACCTGGATTGATCGCCAGTTTAGGCAAAAACTTTGTCTTTTGCAACAGCCTCGTTGATGTCGGATCCCAACACTAAACAAAGGATGCCCTCCTATAGAGTTATCATCTTGATGGGGCACGCAGAACCAGCAGAAAATGACCTCATTGGTTTCGGATCCTGACAATAAATAAACGATGCCCGCCCATAGAGCTACCTTCTTTATGGGTATGCGGTTGCAACCAGAAAGTCTCCCAATGACTTACCCTGGGAAATACGGAAAATTCAGTACGCCAATTTCTGCAAATCCCTGACTCTGGTCAGGATACAAAGGAGAATCTCTTGTACGGGGCCAGAGTTTGCTCCCTGGTGAACGGGGAGGATTTTGTCGGAGCGATTTAAGATGCCATTCCTGAGATTCGAACCCACAACTTGCACATACATCATTCACACACTTTAACCACTAAGCTACACTTGGAGATCTTTGCCTTAGTATTGCATTTCTTCACAATCGCCCTCCCTTTTCATATTTAGCAGGTGTTTGTTATCCGTTTGATTTCCATGGTCTTATTCTGATAGCATCACACCAATTGGTTACATTTTTCAAATCAATGCATTAAGTTGATTTCTGTGTATTGTTCTCGCATATTGACCTTAAAACAGAAGGTTCCTGGTTTAAATATCAGTGTGGCATCCCATCGTGTCTCAGGGTGAACAGACGGCTCAGTGGTAAATGCCGTGGATGTTTGACCAGGGTCCCTAGTTCTATTCCCGTCTCGGGCTGAAAACTCTGTCTTTCGCAGCACCTTCACCGGCAGCTGATCACCGTAATAACTAAAGACCACCTCTATGGGCCACACTGGGGCAAGCAGAAATTCTCCAGACTATCCTGAGTTTCACCTGAATGTTTTACTCCGTGGTGACTTAGGGGAGAGTGCATTTGGCTTTGGATCAGTTGGCCCGAGGTCAATCTCATGTTTGCTCGTCACTTTGGGATTTTTCTCTCGCGGAATTTAGATGGCGATCTAGGAGTGCCACCCACAGAGTATTAACTCTATGCAAACCGTGGATCATCCTGGAAACATGCTTAGTGATGCCATACATGAAAAACATGATGACCATAACTTATCCATAGAATCATCATCCATCCTAGGAGCGCATGTCTCAAGATGGCAGCTTTCGCTGTCATGTGAATCTGCCGGGTAAGATAAGTGCTCTTGTCACCAGTTACAGCTTAGCATGGAGCACTGGGAGCAAGTCAGTATCAATGCAGCATCACCTCATAGTGAGGCCTGTTTTTGATTTGAGCTAGGATTAATGAGCTCATATTCCCAATAGGAGCCTGCCATGATTTGGATTTGAACCCAGGTTCTCGCGGTTGTACGCCCATCGTTTTACCACTGAACGATCCCGCTTTCATAATAGCTGATCGAGCTTACCTCTATCTTGTAAGACCTTCGTAGCTGATGAATATTAATCGGTCCGTGAACTCTGCACCAGTGCTCGGTGACGATCCTAGGTGGCGCTAGCAGTATCTCCTCATCCTCCTCGGGAATTGTCTCCGGGAACGCTGCTGCCATTCCGTCAGCAAGTAACTATGATCGGCAGTGGGTCAATTCTGATTAGATTATAGTCAGCTGTGTGTGAATCGCTGACTTTCGTATTCTCATAAATATCAGTACCGCTTCTGCTGCCTTGCCACTTCACTGGCTCCTTGACTTACTGGCGTGTTGTGACGTGAGGTTCGGAGTGTAAAGTTTACTGATGAAAGCGGCTAATTAAATTAGTTGAGAGACGGTTTGACCTGACAAGTCAGTTTATTCTCGCTTCCAATTCTTAGAGAGCGCGGCATTCCGCTTCTCCTCCGAATAGTACCTCTGTGATTCCTCCACGATATGCCCAGGCTCCGGTAGAGAAGAGTATCATCATGGTTGTCCTTTGTTCTTGAAAAGAAACAACTCCATCTTGGGCTATAGCTGGCTCAGACTATGTTGATGGGTCCTCAGGTAGCTCAACCGTGCCATTTCTGAGCCCTGAAACTGCTATTGCAGATGCCCTAGTACGTTGTGAAATGGAGGAACTGCCTGATTGCGAAGCTATGCATAGCTTTTATCTCACATGGATAATATCGTTAAGCCCGAGGCTTGTTTCAAGGATGGTCCATGGTGTTCCTCATATAGGGAATGTTACTTGGTAGAGTGCTCCGTCACAGCCTTGAGAACCTGGGTACCAGGTATCCGCTGTGAGTATGAACTCCTCACATTAGTTCTAGCTCCTACCGCTCCAACAAGCCTCAGGCTTAGGAGGTGCATTATAAAGGACTGCGGAATGTCGAAGTAGAACAATAGAATTAAATCTCCAAATGATAACTTTTATAATGACTACGCTATCGCCGCTCCCGCTTTGCCCAGGTGTATGATAGAGGTAATACGGTATACCCATTATGCATTTTTCATATTGATATTCTCTGTACTATTAATTCTCACAGTAACTCTGCATAGAAGCACATCCACATATCGTTCTAACCGGCACGTAAAAGCCCATTAGCAAATACATTAATCTTATCCTGAATTGACGAAAGATCGATAGGAATCGAGCTATATTAGGAGTTTCTTATTGGGGACAGACCTAATTACCCACTTATCAAGTAAAACAGTAATTTGGTGTCTCTATGACAGAGTGACTGTCGGGGGGGGGGTGCAGAAAGGGGTCTACTGAGTCTTTTGGCTCCACATTTCCTGGGGAGTGTCATTGCTCAGAGCAGATGGTATTTTTTCTTCTATTTGTAATCACATTTTTATTCCCTGGGCGGTTGTGGAGCTTGTTTTCTAATCAATGAGAAAACTTTGTTGGAGCTCGGAAGCGAATTTAAGTTGAATGCCCTTCCTGCCAAGTCATCTCTCTAAATTACTTAGCTATGGCTGCTTCCTAATAAGATTTAAATGCAAAAAAATCGTAGATAAAAAGTTGTACAACTAGTCGAATATTTTGTGAAAGTTTGTTCCTCTATAGTACCCCTATATAACTTTCCGACAACACTACACGCTGCCTATAGGTGTTAATGCATGCGGCAGGCTGATCAATGGATTTTTATTGGCAAATGCCAACATACTGACACATACTATGCCCTGAAGATAATTAATAAACAACTTAGGCTAACAGATTGTGGGATGAAATGCCAGTGACCCGTGCTGTAGTGAAGATTAGTTTAAAGCTGGTGTAGCTAAACAGAACCGGTAGTTTAATATTACAGCTCCTAGTACACAATTTCATCGATGGAATCAGAGAAATTACTGTCATCATTGATTCATAACTATAAAATGTTCAAGAACGTTTTGTGAAAACAAGTGAAAAATTATATCTGTCATGTAGAAGACTCATTCTGTTAGTCTGTAGAATGTTTGTGATTCCTTTGCTGTGATGACCTGGGTACCCGGGCTTGTGATTGGTGCTTTGGGTTGGTGCTTTGGATTGGTGCTTTGGATTGGTGCTTGTGATTGGTGCTTTGGATTGGTGCTTGTGATTGGTGCTTGTGATTGGTGCTTGTGATTGGTGCTTTGGATTGGTGCTTGTGATTGGTGCTTTGGATTGGTGCTTGTGATTGGTGCTTTGCTTATCTAAGTCACATAGCCTTCTGGCTGTATGGTGCCAAGAAAGTGTGAAGTCAGAGTTTTCCGTTCTTACCAAAAAGAGTTTTGCGTCTAAAAGCTTACTAGGCTGAATTTTTGAACAATCCATGGCAAAAGCAACTTAAACCCAGAAATTTCAGCCCAAGTGATGAGTGCTCTAGTCACTCAAACATAGTACCTCCCTAAGCGAGTAGTAACTTCTTGAAACAGTCCACAATGTGCTATGTAGGTGTCTATACACGTCTGCTCAATCAAGGATAATAACCCCCTCCATTGACATTGACTAGCTATGCTATTGCCTCCACCATAAGGCCTACACTAAGGCACCATTATGTACACATTAACCTCAATGAGTTCGGATGAAATTGTTCTATGTGTTTTTGACAGTGTCAACTATCACGGACGAGGAGTTCCTTCTTATCTGTGTGACTCAGAGACCAGCGACAGCGATCTTTATCTCACTGTTCAGATCCTTAAAATGAGCGCCTGTAGACGCAATAGGCTGAAGCCAAAAGTGAGTCACTTTAAATCCCCTGCGGCGACAGATCCTTTCATTTTTTTAAGTTAGTGTTGCACGGTACAATCAGAGTTAAAAGCTGTTCCCCACTATGGGATTTAAGTTATGATTGGCTGATTAAAACTGCTCTCACTTAGAAATTTCAGCTAGTAGTAGATATTACCATGGGAGTTGGGAGGAGCACTCTACCACTAAACTTTCAGTAGTAGATGCTGTGGTTACTTTGTTTTTGCCAATGTCTACTAGAATAGGCAGGGAGGCGTATCCCAACATAGAATAAGAGTAAGAGATGTATTGAGGGGAGTCAGAAAGCACTTCTCGCTTAAAACTTTAAGAATTAGATGGTACGATGTCTCTCATCATTTTTGTAATAGGAGTTGTTTTGTCTCTGCTAATTTTATTGTAATAGGAGTTGTCTTCTCTCTGCTGTAACTAGTAACTAACCTGTAGCGATTGCTGCTCCTCACTGGATTCTTCGAATCTCTCCTGGGCCACTCTCTTTTGTTCCGCGAGTTCGCGTTTTATATCCCGTAATACTTTGAGCATGATTACACCATTAGCTTTCTGTAGGACAGGAAATGAGACGATAAAAATATGGCGTAATGAAACCATTTTAAGGGGGTAGCGGGGTGGCTCAGCGTTAAAATTCTGGCCTCGCAATCATAAGAATCTGGTTTGGAATCCCAGTCATAGCTGGCTTCCGCCGGGAGTGTGAGCTTTTCACAATACTCGTAGCTCAAAATGAAAAGCTGAACTAAGCCGCAAAACACAAGCATCTTCACCATCACGGTGGAGATGCAAAATGAGAGAAGAACTATTTGAAGGGTCGAATGGTA
>Ga0224501_10004836_pt1 | contig 10623 bp, 8 predicted proteins | sample SF_Oct11_sed_USG_4_FD_169105 | JGI IMG/M metagenome (GOLD analysis project Ga0224501, IMG submission 169105) | Sediment microbial communities from San Francisco Bay, California, United States - SF_Oct11_sed_USGS_8_1 | ecosystem: Environmental > Aquatic > Marine > Sediment | place: USA...
AACTCGGGCTCGCCTATGGCACTCCGGCCAGCGCCGTACAGTCAAAGTTCACGCGTCGGTCGAGCAGCTACGAGGTCTTCGGCGCGTTGAACCCGACCTTCGCCACCGGCGGTGATCCCGAGGCCGCCGAACAGGCTCGCGAAGCTCGCGCGCAGTTCTTGAGCGAATACGCCCGCTGCAAGGCGCTGTGGCGCGCCGGCGATCGAGACGTCATCTGGCCAGCCGGAACGTGGAAGATGAGGGTGCTCCATCGGTGTCGCTGTCACCCTCCTCCATAACTGTGGCGCAGCTTCGGTCAATCGCGTGCCTGGTTCGAGCCCGGGCACGCATTGGTGCGTCCGGCGGCTGGTTGGGGGTGTAAACTTGTAGTCTGGGTGCGTGTTGGAGCGCCGTTTTTCTGCTCCGCGCGCCGCTTCAGCCCCCGCGCACACCTCGCCGGCAGCGCCAGCCGCCGCCGCGACCTCCGATCCTGCCCCGACGCCCATGGACGGATCTCGGTGCCCCCAGCAAGCGGCCCTTCCAATACTGCAGCTTCGCGCCGCTGATGCCCTGGCGCCGGGCGAACTCACGAAGGCTCAGCCCCGACCGCTGCCACCGCTCCAACACAGCCCGAGCGTGCTTCTCATCCCAAGCTTGCTTCGACCACCGATTCGCCATCCCCCAGCGATACGACGGCTCCGACAGCTCGCACAACCACGTCATTCGCCGAGGGCTTACTCTGCAATCGGCGGCAACTTCGCCATCGCCTACACGATCGTTGCCGCGCTCCCAATGTCGATCCTCTTTCGCACCAACCAAGCCCTTTTCTCCCAATTACGCGCACTCCCACCGAACTTTGATCGTGGCACTGCAAAATCCACCCCCTCCTTCGGCCACTTCGGCAATTTCGCCGCCACGACTTTTTGAGAAGTTACGCGAGGGTTCATCGAGTGGCGTCCTCGGCGGCACCATCATCAGCGCAGCTGCCGCCACCACTGCCACCGCGCCGCCCACAAGCCCGCCAACCCAAAACGCCCGCGCCCGCCACAGGGGCCCCCGGTGCTCGTTCGGCAAGGCGCGCACCCACTCGGGCACTGGCAGCTCGCGCCGCATCGCGTCCACATGCAAGCTGCACTGCTCACAGCCCTCCGCATGGCGCTGGTCCTGCTCACCCACGGTAAGCCCCAGCGCAGCGCGGTCCAACTGCAAACGCGACGGATGAAGCTCAGCGCCCACGCTCACCCCCGCGCAGTCGGCCCAGCCGCTCGTCGACCCCCTTCATCACGCGCCGCACGCTGCGCTCATGGATGCCCAGCGTATCGCCGATCTCGGCCTGGGTGAGCCTATCGACGCGGCTCAGAATCAGCACCTCGAGCTGCCGGCGATCGAGGCGCCGAAGCACCTGCCCGATGGCATCGCGCGCCTCCAGCCGCGCCGCACCATCATCGCCACCAACGCCATCGCCCAGCGTGGGATGCACCGTTGCACGGGCACTGCATGCCCGTCGATCTCCCATCTGTCACCCCCCAGGACGGCCCAGGCCGGCAAAAGCGGACAAGAAAATTTCGAACCGCCAAACGCTTGCAGAAACCCGAGTCCGCAGCGGCCCCTTGACGGAGCTGCTCCAGGGTGCAAGCTTTTGGCAAACGAGAAAGCGCGGACTTTTGCCCACCTTGGGTGACGCGCTCTACAAATATCACCCTAAGCCGCTGGGTTCTTCAGTGAACGCGTCAGAGCTTTGGTGGGCCGGAGGCACCAGAGCCATGACCAAGAGCAGCGACCAAGGAACGTCACTTCACACGCTGGCAGTGCGTGGCGGTGAGCCGCACAGCCACGGCTACGACGCCGTCACCGTGCCCATCGTGTGCACAGCGACCTATTCCTTCGCCTCGAGCGCGGACATTCACGCCCACTTTCGCGGTGAAATCGAGCACGGCGAGTACGGGCGCTACGGCAACCCGACCGTCCGCATCGCGGAGCGAAAGCTCGCGGCGTTGGAAGGCGCCGAGGATGCCGTGTTGTTTCCGAGTGGCATGAACGCGATCACCACGATGCTGCTGGCAATGCTCAAGCCTGGCGACCACATCGTCATGACCGGGGACTGCTACCGACGCACACGCCAGTTCCTCAAGACCACGTTGGCTAAATTTGGCGTACGCCACAGCTTCGTACCCCCCGACGATCTCAGCGCCCTGGACCGTGCCATCGAGCCCGGCGCGACGCGGCTCATCATCACCGAAGCGCCCACCAACCCCTACCTGCGCATCGTGGACCTCGAGCGAATCGCCGAGATCAAACACAAACACCCGGGCGTCAAGCTGATGGTCGACACGACCCTCGCCACGCCCGTGCTCTGCCGCCCGCTCGAGTTCGGCGCCGACATCGTCGTGCACAGCTGCACCAAGTACCTCGCCGGCCACAACGACGTCCTCGCCGGCGTCGTCTGCGGCGACGGACCTCTCATGGCGGGCCTGCGGGATGCCCGCGGAGTGTTCGGCGGCATGCCCGACCCACACGGCGCCTACCTACTCATCCGCGGCCTCAAAACGCTCGCGGTTCGCATGAAGCAGCACAACGAAAACGCGGCAAGGGTGGCGGCATTCCTCGAAGCGGAGCCGGCGGTCGAGCGCGTATACTATCCCGGCCTGCCCAGCCACCCCGACCACACCACAGCCAGCCGCCTGTTCACCCGGGGCTATGGCGGCATGGTCAGCTTCCACATACGCGGCGGCCTCGAAGACGCCGCGCGCTTCGTCGACGCGAGCACACTGCCGAACCTGGCCCCCTCCATGGGCGGCGTCGAAACCCTGATGGAGCAACCGGCCCTCATGTCCTTCTACGAACTCTCCCCGGAGCAGCGCGCCGAGATCGGCATCGCGGAAAACCTGATTCGGCTGTCGGTCGGTATCGAGGATGCTGAGGACCTGATCGCCGACCTGCACCGCGCACTTCGCCAGGTCTCACCAACGTAGCGTGTCGACGAACGAGCCGAAGGGTTCGCGGTCATCGCGAGCTGCTGCGAAACTGTCCTGGCAGCTGCTTTTCCGGCTTTCGCCGTGAAGCATCCGGAGGTCACGGCCTTCCAGGACCTGCCTTCACTTTCGGGGCAATGGGAGGCGTGAAAACTCGCCATGCGAGTCAACCAACACCACAGCGCCCTCCCTGGGGAGCAGTCGAAGGAAGAACACGTCTTGGGCGCTACGTGTCCAGTAGCTTCGTGGTTCCGCTCCGCGTGATGCGATACACTCGCAACACTCCGCTCGTCCAACGCGCTGTCAGCAGCACACCAGGTTCCGCCGTGCTGGAGGGCGGCGGGATCGTGGGGGTTTGGAACCTCAGCGGTGTAGGCAGCGTGGCATGCGATGCCGATATGGCTGAAACTGGGGATGGCTAAAGATTCCAACGCGCAGTGAGGTGCCCATGCCGGGGCATGTCACTGCTCTACAGCTCCAGGAAGAACAACCGCCCGCCGTCCTCCGTGCTCACGACGGCCCGGCCTTCCCGGAATGCGACGTGGCCCCGGTAGCTGGCGGGTCCACCCAGGGGCGTGAAGCTGCGCTTCGACAGCTCCTGCGGGGCCGCGGCATCGAGCATCAGCACGCCCTTCCACAGGCTGTAGAGGATGGCGCCGTCCCCGGCGCCGATGCGGTAGGCGCCACCGGCGATGTCGGTCTCCGTACGTAGCGCGAGGTCGCTCGCATCGAGCCCCACCAGGCGTAGCGGTAGCTGCACGCCGCCGCCGCCTTCTGCGATCGGCGGCGAGTCGTTCAGGTCGGGACCCAGGTCCAGCAGCAGCTGGCGGTCCCGCAACTGCGCCGCCACGACCAGTCGCGAGCCCAGCCGCTGGCTGGCCTCGACCACCACGCCCGTTCCCTGCAGCGCGCAGCGGTGTGCCACGCTGCCGCGTGTGCCCTCCTCCATGACCTGCTCCACCGTGTAGAACACGTCGCCCTGCGCAGCCACCAGCTCGCCCGGCAGGTTGATCGGTTCGGACATGGTCACCTCTTGCCGCCCGTCCAGTGGAAGCCGCCGCAGAAAGAAGCGCACCCGCCCGCTGCCGTCCGCGAGCGGGCGCCGATAGCGATAGTAGAGCGTGTCGTCGGATAGGAAGGCGCCCAGGCCGTGGTCTTTGTCGGGCATTGCAAAGACCTCGCCCAGGGCGGGCGCATCCGGGTCGCTCAGGTCCACCAGCTGGAACGTGAAGCTGGCGTGGCCGTCGCCATCCTCCACCCAACGCACCCCACGCAACACCAACGTGCTCGCGGTGGCCAGAGCGAGGGCCCCGTCGCCGGACTCCGCGGCGCAGTCCAGACACTCCACGCCCGGGCCGCGCAGGCTGCCGTCGTTATCCTGAAGCCACAGTGCGTCGCTCTGCAGGCTGCCGCGCGTGCGCGGCGCGAGCGGATCGGTAAAGTCGTGCACGCCGATCGTGGTCTGGCCCGGACTCCCAAACTCGGAGTTCACTATCGACAAAAATAGATCCTCCCCCGCGCGCACCACCTGCGCCCTCGGATCCAGCGCGATGGACGCCAGTACCTCGCCGCGCTCCGGGTCGCCCTCCGCAGCCACCACCTCGAGCCGCGAGGGCGCAGCCGCCTCGCCCTGCCCGTCGTCCGCGTAGCGCGCGCGGGGGTCGACCCACTGGCGCAGCAGGTAGCCGCCGGTCAGCAGGTGAGCCCGCGCAAACTCGGGCGCCAGGTCGACGGTCGCGCGGATTTCCTGCACGCCGCTCGCGTCGCCATCCAGCTCGAAGCTGGCCAGCTCGCGCCGGCTGCCACCCAGCAGGCTCGCCACTCCATCCGACAGCGGCAGCGCCAGCGCAGCGCCCCGCGCGAGCTGCGCCCGCCCGCTCACGCTCGCATCGGACACGCTCAATAGCTGCAGCCCGCCCGACTCCAGGGGCACGCCGATCAGGTCCCGCTCGCCATCCCAGTCGACCGCGCCGCGCAGCAGCGTGGCGTTGTAGGGGTGCCCGGGCCCGGCGCCGTCGCCCAGCGGGATCATCACCTCGGCGTCGCCGTCCGCGGCCGCATCGGGGCCCAGCAGGCGCGCGGTCAGGGCGTCGCTCCCCGAGAAGTCCAGCTCCACGATCCGGCCCTCCGAACGCTGGAACATCCAGCTGCCGCGCTGCTCGGACAGCTCACCACAGGCGCTATCCAGCTCGACCCGGCGGTTGGTCTGTGTGTCGCCCTCGGCAGCGGGCCAGCTGGCGATGAAGACGCGCTCGCCAGCGAACCAGGCGCCCGCAGCGCGCAGCTCCGCATTGCAGTCCGATAGCACGACCGCCGAAAACGGGTCCGAGACGTCGAGCCGCAGCAGCCGGGTGCCCGGCTCCGACACCCCCCGGGCGGCGAACGTGAGCACGCCGCCGTGGACCGCCGCCCACAGCTCGGGCTGGAAACCGAGCGGCCCCGGCGCCGGCAAGGGCCCGCCGAGCTGCAGCGCCCCGTCGCCCGATAGCGGCACCAATCGCAGGCTCGGCTCAGCCTCCGAGGGACGCCCGTCGAAGTCGCCCAGCCCGTCGAAGAGCAGCAGCAGCGAGCCGGCCACCGTCGCGTAGGCCAGCTCGCTGCCCAGCTCCACAACGCCCGTCTGCGACATGGCGTCGCCCTGCAGCCCGTAGCGCCTCAACACGCTCTGCTTCGTCGAGCCGGTGCAGCGCGTCTCGATCTCGTCGCTCACCACGTAGACCCGGGCCTCGTCGCCCTCGCCCTGCACGTGCAGCAGCGCCACTTCGCCAGTCACCGCGGTGCGCGACGCCACCCGCGGCGCGTCCGGGTCCGCGAAGTCCAGCACCGCCAACTCGTGGACCATTTCCCCGTCTGCGCCGTCGTCTGCCGTCAGCACACCGGCCGGCCTCCGCTCCAAGCGCGCCAGCAGGCGGCGCCCACCCAGGGCACGGGGCTGGACGATTTGACCCACGGTCAAGCGACCGCGCACCCGCGGCGCGGCCGGCTCCGACACGTCGATGACCGTGCCGCGCTGCGTGTCGAGCCACAGCCCGTCCGGCGCCGAGATCGGAGTCAGCCCGATCCAGGACTCGCGCGGCACTTGGGTCTCCCCCCGGGAGGCGCAGGGCCCGGCCGTTGGCGGCTCCTGGGGCGTGCCCGACGGCGTGATCGAGGTGAAGTCGGTGACGCCCGGATCGCCGGTGGAACCGCCGGCGTCGCAGCCACTGGTCAGCGAGGCGAGCCCGGTCGCAAGGAGAAGAAGCCAACGAACGCGGTTCGGCATGTTCAAACGATAGCCGCTCCCAGCGCAGCGGCTAGTTATAAAGTGCACTTTGCATCTTCATATGAAGCACCAATAGGTGCATATTCTCGATATGTCCCCGGAACTGCTCGCCCGAGATTTTCTGCGCGCCCTGCGCGGGCAGCGCTCCCAGCCCGCCTTCAGCCGCCGCCTCGGCTACCGCACCAACGTCTCCTACATGTGGGAGGCTGGGCGCAGCGCCCCCACCGCTGCGGTCACCCTGGACGCCGCACGGCGTGTGGGCATCGACGTGCGGGCCGCCCTCGAGCGCTTCTACCGGGTGGCCCCCGCCTGGCTGCAGCAGGTCGAGGACCCCTGCACGCCCGCCGCGGTGGCCGCGCTGCTCGACGACCTGCGCGCCGGTCGCAGCGTCGCCTCCCTGGCGCGCGCGGCGGCCATGAGTCGCCACGCCCTGGGTCGACTGATGCGCGGTCAAACAGAACCTCGCCTACCCGAGTTCTTCACGCTGGTGGAGTGCTTTAGCCTGCGCCTGCTCGACTTCGTCGCCGCCTTCGTCGACCCGGAGCGCCTGCCCAGCGCCCGCGCGGCCCACCGCAAGCTCGATGGGGCCCGGCGCGCGGCCTACGACGTGCCCTGGAGCCAGGCGGTGCTACGGGTGCTGGAGCTGGCCGAGTACCGCGCGCTGCCCGCCCATCAGCCAGGCTTCGTCTCGAGCCGGCTGGGCATCGACGCCGACCAGGAGCAGGACATCCTCGAGTTGCTGCTGCAGAGCGGACAGGTCGAGTTGCGCGACGGGCGCTACCGACCCACCGGTGCGCTCACCCTGGACACGCGCAAGGAGCCGGACGCCGCGCGCCGGCTTCGCCAGCACTGGAGCGAAGTGGGCGTCGCACGCGCCGCCGACGATCCTGCCGCCGTACTCTCCTTCAACCTGGGTACGCTCTCGCAGGACGACCTGCCGCGGGTCCACGAGCTGCACCGCCGCTACTTTGCCGAGTTGCGCGAGCTGATGGCACGCTCGGAGCCGAGCGAGATCGTGCTACTGGCCAACGTGCAGTTGGTGCGCCTGGCCTAGTCAAAGGTGGCTACGCCCGCGTCCACCGCCGAAGCGATCGAGAGTGCCTTCAGCGCACACCGCAAGCTGCTTTGGGGGCTGTGCTACCGCATGAGCGGCTGCGCGGCGGATGCCGACGATTTGCTGCAAGACACCTTCGAGCGCGCCCTGCGCAACCCGCCAGCCGATCAGGAGCGCGAGCTTCGACCCTGGCTCATCCGCGTGGCGATGAATGCCAGCCGCGATCACCTGCGAAAACGCAGGCGGCGTGGCTACGACGGTCCCTGGTTGCCGTCTCCCATCGAGATCCAGCCCGGCGACAACAGCTCGCTTGGCGCCGAGAGCCCCGAGGCCCGCTACGGGCGGCTGGAAAGTATCTCTTTTGCCTTCCTGCGCGCAGCCGAAGCTTTGAGCCCGAGTCAGCGCGCCGTGCTACTCCTGCGCGACGTGCTCGACCTCTCGGTGCGCGAGACCGCCGACGCGCTCGAGATGGGCGAAGCCAACGTCAAGACAACCCACCATCGCGCCCGCAGCGCCATGCGCGACTACGACGAAACACGGCGCATGCCCAGTGAAGCCAGTCGGCGAGCCGCGCGCTCGAAGCCTTCATGCTGCACCTGCAGGCGGGCAACATCGACGCGCTGCGACAGCTGGTGGCCGACGACGTGCTGATGCTCAACGATGGCGGTGGCGAATTCTTCGCGGCGCGTAAACCACTGCGGGGCTTCGGCAAGGTGGTGCTGTTTCATCAGAAAGTTAAACGCCTGCGCACCGGGCTCGGGCGCGTTGCCCTGTGCGACTTCATTGGCGGCGCCGGCCTGACGGCCGATGTGCCCGGCGACCGTCCTCGGGTCGCCGCGCGCTCGGTCGGCTGGATCGAACTCGACGACGCCGGCCGCATCGCCGAGATCCACTGGGTGATGGCCACACGCAAGCTCGCACATCTGGACTGGCAGCGGCTGCAGGCTCCGGACCTGCGAGTGTTCGCTCGCGCGCTGGTGTCGGCTGCGACGCCCCCCGCTCCGACGACCTGGCTACTGCCGGCCGCGCGCAGGGTCTTCGGCACGCTGGGCAAAGCGGCACTGGGCTCGAAGGCATAGCGCACTCGCCGCAGAACTTTGGTAGCCATTGGTCACTTGCTTGGTAAATGGCTGGCTCGAACCTGCACCGAATGGGGCATGCCGTGGCGCTCGCATCGGCTTGCTGCTTCGCCTTCGGCGATCGCGGTGGCCCACCGCCCATCTGCAGTTCTGAGCGGCGCAGCACGCCAGCACAGGCCTGCCGTGGCATTTTGCGGGCGCACGGACGATCCCAGGTGGGTACGGCTTCGCGGCGCAAAGAGCTGTCCACAGGGTTAGACAACCGCGCGCTGCTTTGAATTGGCTAGCCCACGCCCCCTATTTCAAACCCATCTCGACGAACCGCCAGCTGCGACTATTTGGGCGTAGCATCGAAACCGGTGTGCTGCTAAAGAGACCGACTGCGGCGAAGGTTGGGCGCGTCTCGCTGGAGGATTCTCCCGTGCGCAGAAAAGCGATTAGCGTTTATCTCATAGTTAGTTCTATCCACGTCTTTGCATGTAGCGACGACGGTGACGGCTCTGACACCCGATCTTCGGGGATCTCGACGTCGCCGGACACGACCGCGGGTTCCAGCGGCGGCGGCGGGACGAGCAACTCGCTCGCGGGCATCGACAATCCACGCGGAATGCCGGGTACCGGCGACACCGCGCCTGTGCCCACGGGCGACAACTCCTGCGGGCGCACCGAGATCACCGCCTCGCGTATCCTGCCATCGGTGATGCTCTTGGTGGACGGTTCCCAGAGCATGCAAGAGCCCTATGGCGATCCAGCCCCGGCCCTCGATGACGCGGGCCTGCCGGACGGCGGCGCGGTCGATGGCGGCGCCAATATGCCGCCGCCACCGCTTCTCTCGCGCTGGCAGGCCGTGCGCACCGCGCTGGTGGATCCCACAAATGGCGTGGTGCCGAAGCTGCAAGGCCTGGTGCGTTTTGGCCTGGCGGTCTACGGCACGGCGCCCCAGTGTCCGCTCCCCCTGGGCACCATCGATCCAGCCCTCGACAATTTCCCCGCCATCCGCTCGGGCCTGCCCTTCGGTCCGCCAGGGCTGACCACCCCCACCGGCGTCGCCCTCGACCAGGTCGTCGATCTCTTGCCCGACCCCAAAGCCGCCCTGGATACCGCCGTCGGCCCCCAGATCATTATCCTCGCGACCGACGGCGATCCGAACTCCTGCGATCCGCCCCCGCTCTTCGGCGCTCCGATCACGGACTACGGCCCGTCGATCCAGGCGGCGATCAAAGCCCAGAACAAGAACCTGCGGATGTACGTGATCAGCGTGGGCCAGGATGCCGCCGCCGCACACCTGCAGGAGATGGCCAACCTGGGCGCTGGCCTTGGCCAGTTCGACTCGCCGGGCGCCGAGGTCTACTACCCCGAGGATCCGGTCGCCCTGGCGACGACCCTCGAGAAGCTCATCGGCGAAGAGCTTTCCTGTGAGCTCGAGCTGGAGGGCAAGGGTGTCAAGCTCGGCTCGGAGTGCATGGGCACGGTGACGCTCAATGGCCAGGAGCTGGAGTGCAACGGCGCCGACGGCTGGTCGCTGCTCGACTCCAAAACCCTGGCCCTGCAGGGCGCCTCCTGCGAGTCCTACAAGAGCGCCTCCGACGCCATGCTCCACGCCAACTTCCCCTGCGATCTGCTGGTCGAGTAGCTGCCCCTTGAACCCCGGGCCGGTTTCAGTAGGAATGCGGACATGCGTCTGCAAGCTCCTGCCGTCCTGGCCCTCCTGCTCGCAACTGCCCTGGCCTGCGGCGGTGGCGAAGCGGCCCGCCCCGCTGCCGAAAGCGCGGAGGTCGAGCCGAGCGCAGGAGGCTCGGCCACAGCCCCCCTCGAGATTCCCAACGCGGCCCAGCCCCTGCCCCAAGTCACCACCGGCGGCCAGCCCAGCGACGAGCAGCTATCGGCGGCGCGTGAGCAGGGCTACCGCACGGTGATCAGCCTGCGCACCGAAGGCGAACAGGGCAGCGAGGGCGAGCGCGCGAAGGTCGAGGCGCTGGGCATGGTCTTCGTCTCGATTCCGGTGGCCGGCGCCGACGACTTGAGCGAGGAAAACGCGAGGCGCCTTGCCGAAGCGCTCGCGGCCGACGACGCGAAGCCGGCGATCGTACACTGCGGCAGCGGCAATCGGGCCGGAGCGTTGCTTTCGATGAAGGCCTTCCTCGTCGACGGCGCGAGCGCCGAGGAGGCGCTTGCGCTGGGTAAACGCGCAGGGCTGACCAAGTTGGAGGCCGCCGTACGCGAACGCCTCGGACTGCCCTGAGCCCGCCGGCCCCCCCCGGCCCAGCCCCCCCCCCC
>Ga0224501_10004837_pt1 | contig 10623 bp, 12 predicted proteins | sample SF_Oct11_sed_USG_4_FD_169105 | JGI IMG/M metagenome (GOLD analysis project Ga0224501, IMG submission 169105) | Sediment microbial communities from San Francisco Bay, California, United States - SF_Oct11_sed_USGS_8_1 | ecosystem: Environmental > Aquatic > Marine > Sediment | place: USA...
CTCCGCATAGCGGCTGATGTAACTATCTATCCTTTGGATCTGTTGCTCTACGCGATTAGCTGCATAATTGATCTGGGGCTTCAGAGGCTCCGGCTTTCGGATAGCTGGGAGTATTCCCCTTTTGCCCCCTTCCCACTTCTTTGAGAACTTCCTGGACAAGAGATCACCGTGCTATCGGTGAGGCTCCTGTGGATAATAGCATTTCTGTTATCTAGGTATACATATGGAGATGCATGGGCAGTGTGATTCCTGATGCCCTTATCGTCTACGCTGTGAAATATGAGCAAAATGGAATCATTAGTGACCTATACAGTGAGAAGTATGGGTAGAGCCTTAAGATTCCTATCGCAAACAGAGCAGAAACAGAACGCACAAAGGAAATATGATCTTGATGTTTGCCTGTGCTGCGATCCTAATCCTTCGATGGCTGAGTGCGCTACTCTTTTGTCTCCCTCGCTATCCTTGGCCAGTCTATCTTCTTCACAATCTCGCCAAGATGCTGCTTCAGCATCTTCTCAGCTTTCTCAAAGCCGAGTCTTCCTGAGTTCCACGTAACAAACGGGGGATAGAATGAAGCTTCTCTGAAAGCTGCTTTCTTCTTCTCTAAGTTAAATTTGACGTATCCAAGCTCCCTCAGATAACAACCATCGTTCGGACAGAGAACATCGATCTCTCTCATCTCGTGCTTCAGATACAGCACTTTATAATCGTCAGGATTGTCTATCAGAGTGCCGCAAGGGCATTGAATTGTTTCACTCACTTCTGACATTCAAATCACTCCTTCCATAACCGCATGCTATGACATAGATTCAAACTCTTCAGCCGTTAGTACCAGTCCCCGTCTCCGTTCAATATTCTCTATTTCGCCATCCCTAAGGAAGACAACTCTGTCGCTGATGTCGATCATCTTCAGGTCATGAGTTGCACAGATGATTGTGGTGCCTCGTTCTACCTTGAGACGATAGAGGAGCTGGACGATGGCAAATCCAGTATTGAGATCAAGGTTACCAGTCGGCTCATCTGCCAATATGATTGCTGGATCATTCGCTAGCGCCCTTGCGATCGCAACACGCTGCTGCTGTCCACCGCTTAACTCGTTGGGCCTGTGGTCAACCCGATCGCCCAGACCGACAATTTTCAGGAGCTCTTCCGCTTTGTTGTCTCTCTCATCCCTGGAAACGCCTAAGAAAATCATCGGCAAGGAAACATTCTCTCGGGCTGTCAACACAGGGATCAGGTTGAAAGTTTGGAAGATGTATCCGATTTTCCTGCATCTAAGCCAAGCCATCTGACTCGGGCGAACACTAGAGATGTCAACGCCATCTATCAGCACGCTTCCCTCTGTGGGGGTATCGATCCCCCCGATCATGTTGAAGAGGGTAGTCTTTCCGGAGCCTGAAGGGCCCATAACTGAGAGATACTCCCCGTGGGGAACCTTGAGGTCTATCCCCCTCAAGGCGTGCACGTCTTCACCTCTCAGGTGATAAGTCTTACGTACACCTTTCACTTCGACCGCGAGGGCCTCTGCCATACCAAACAACCCTTATTTACGGTTCAGTTATGATTCTCTTCCCTATTTATTAATTTAATGCTGATTCAAGACTCCGATCGTGATAGAACAGGCTTGAGAAGTCTGTGCGAAATGACTTCTATGCAGGGGTTCGCTTTGGAAGCAGATTTGCCATAAAGCTCTCAATTCTATTGTATGAATTCATCGTCGCTTCGATGGCTCTTTCTCCCTTTTGGGTAAGTGTGTAAAGGCGCCTTCTCTCGTTCCAGTCTCCCCTTATGAGACCCTTCCTCTCCATAGAGTACAGCAGTGAGTAGACGCTTCCTGAGCCTAGGAGTATATGAAACCTCCTGTAAATCAATGTCATTACGTCGTACCCGCTTAGCGGTGTCTCCTTCAGTTCCGATAGAATTATCACATCCATGAAGTTCCTGACAAGTCTTCTGCGTATCTGCGAGAGTGCTTTTTCATTGTCAGCATACAATATTTCCAATGATCTCACTGATAATTCATCAAATACGAACATATATAAACATTATGTTCATATGTGAAGTCGGAATAATCAACAGATACACAGATCATATCTATGACTGATATACATAGATGTTGATAGAAGCTTTTCCTCGAACCAAATGGAGATCGAGGTCGGGTCCATGTGCGTAGAAACAACGTAATATTTGTGGATATTTGCCCATGTTAATAAAGGTTATTTTCAATATGTCGGAGTCCTATTCGGTGTTCGGTTTGAGCTTATGGAAGAATTCCTTCGAGATGGTAAGCAGAGAATTAGAATTGGTGAAGAAGAAGAAACAGGCGCTGCATGAACTTCTGGCGACCGCCACAATATCTCAGCCAACTTATGAAACCCTAAGCGGCGAACTCACTGATGGGCTTTCATACCTAGAATCATACCGGAAATCGCTCATCGAGAAGATGAAGGCTACGGCCAGCGACGTGGAGACACAGATCAGCACTCTCGAGCTCTTCCTCGCAAATCTGGAGATTCACCACGCTGCAGGAGAGACGGAAGATGAATCCTACAGTCAGCAAAGCGATGCGATCACGCTCGGACTTGAGGCGGCAAAGAACGAGCTGATCGAGATAGGAAGCCTATTGTCAACCGTCACCCTACCGGAGGAAACTGGAAAAGCGGGTGAAGCTGAGTTGGAGGTCCCTGTCAAGGGCGAACCAGCCGCAGCTATGGTGTCTCCTGCTTCATCCGAGAGTGAAAGAGAAGTCCCGGAAGCCGAGTCTGAATCAACACCTGAAATGAGCTTATATCCTGAAAACCAACCCTTTTGACATCCAAAGAAGGAAATGCCGGCTTGGCATAGCAAAACGAGAGAAGACTTCAAGATCCATAGATATCGTCGACAATTATTCTTCCCTCTTTGTGAATAAAGTTTTTACGTAGCCCCACATCCAGTTCTGAGTGCTTAAAGCATAATCAGCGCCGCGGAACACTGGCGTGGGGAAGACGTATTTGAAAACAGGAATCGTCTATCATGACAAGTTCTGTCAGTATGACTTAGGTGCTGGACATCCATTTAGAGGTAGCCGATTCGCTGATTCTAGGCTTTTGCTTAGGGAGAAGGGGTTGGATGATTCCTTGGATGCGGTCTTCTTAGAGCCTGAGATGGCTACATGGGAAGATCTGACCAAGGTGCATACAAGAGAATACATAGACTTGATATTTCGCCTAGCCGAGTTCAACCAGCCTTACGATCTAGAAACTCCTGTGTCGACCGAGATCCTCGAAGGCTTAATGTTCATAATAGGAGGAGCGGTCAGGGCCGGCACATCCATATATGAAGGCACGGTTGGCAGGTCTGTGAACCTCGGCGGGGGTTTCCATCACGCCGGTAAGGATTATGGTGGGGGATTCTGCATATTCAATGACATCGCGATCTTGGCACGGCATCTGCGTGAAAGCTACGGGGTGAAGCGGATACTAGTCTTGGACTATGATGTGCACTTCGGGAATGGGACTAGCGACATCTTCTACTCAGACCCCAGTACGCTGTTCATTTCCCTCCATCAGGATCCTAGGACGATCTTTCCGGGAACGGGCTTCATTGAGCAGATCGGGAATGGAGATGGGAAGGGTTACAACGTAAACGTTCCACTTCCGCCGAGAACTGGGGAGGCAGCATATCTATTGGCGCTAGAAGAGATATTCACGCCTTTGGCTGAGAATTTCAAGCCGGAGATTATATTGGCTAACGGTGGGAGCGACGCCCACTTTGCGGACTCTCTCGGGGACTTAGGATTGACGGTTAACGGGTTTTTTCAGCTTGCACGGACAATCCATGAGACATCAGAAGAGGTCTGCAACGGAAGAGTTGTCTTACTACTAGGTAGCGGATACAATCCTCGAGTCTTGCCTTACTGCTGGTATGCGCTCGTAAAGGGTATCTTAGGCTCAGAAATCCTTGATGTTCAAGATCCTTATCAACCTCCCAGCGATTCGTGGAGGAATCGAGAGATGATCATGGAACTACTGGAGCGACTGAAGAGAGTTTTGAAGGAATATTGGGACTGCTTCTGACTTGACCATTCTGAGGCGTGGTAAGGGACTTCTCCGGAATTACCTTCTTCTTCTGGTTCTCCTTGTTTCCTTTGACCTGACCTTAACCACTCCTCTGTGAACAGCACATGAAACACAGTAAAACTTCGTCTCTATTCGAGTGGAGACGTACGTTCCCTTCTGGCGGAGTTCTTTGGCTAAGATCGGATCTAAGAGAGATATTCGACGGGTGGATTTCTTAGCCTTGTCGCTTGGCACGAGTTGACCACACATGCTGCACTGAACCATTGAGCTCCTCCCCTTTCCACCTTTCGATCTTCCCCTGCTTTTCCGCTTAGAAGGCATCTTTCAGTGCTACCTAGAGTTTGTGTACTCAATAATGGAGACACACAAAGATATATCCTTTCTGATCGAATAAGTTTCCGTCGTGTTTCGGGATGTTCGATCTAGTGACGGTCGGTCACTTGTCGATTGACTATGTCATATCGCCTAGGATACCGCGTTCTCGAGAAACCTTGGGTGGCCCGCCAACCTTCTGTTCACTTGCCGCAAAGAAGCTGGACGCGAGAGTATCGATAGTATCCAAAGTTGGAGCCGACTTCCCCCCAGAGTATGTCGAATGGTTGGCTGCAAGTGCGGTCGATCTCTCTGGAATGAGCGTTATTGAAAGCGCCTCGACTACACGTTTCGTCCTTAGATATGAGGAGGGAAGACGCATGCTCCGGTTGAAGAGTCGAGCACCCTCCATCAGGATGGACGATATACCAGATTCTCTGAGATCGAGGGCGATACATGCCGCGCCTATCGCAGATGAGTTGCCAGACGACACCATAGGCAAAATGCGAGGGTCTACCGATGTACTCTCACTCGATCCTCAAGGCTTGCTTCGCATCTTTGACGAGCAGGGAAATGCTAGCCTGGGAAAGAGAGGGAACCGCGAGCTTTTGAGGAAGATCGACATCTTCAAGTCCGCCACGAAAGAGCTTGAATCATTTGTCGGGACCGCAAATCTCACTTCAGCCCTGGAAGAGATTCACGAACAAGGCGTCCAGATAGTCATTGTGACCAAGGGAAGTGAAGGTTCCATTCTCTCTCACAAAGGTAAGATCCACGAGATTCCAGCATGTGAACCGGTCGCGTTTGTGGATCCTACTGGCGCTGGCGACGCCTTCATCGGCGCCTTCCTAGCTGAGTACATCCAAGGCAGGGAAGTCACTTGGTGTGCGTGCGTGGGATCTGCGTCAGCTTCCTTTGTTGTTGAGGACCTTGGTCCCTCTCGCTTCGGTGCGAAGCGGGAGGTCCATGAGAGGGCGTCCAAAGCTTTCGAGAGTGTTGCGGCGCTTAGGCTTTGATCACGCAAGCCCCAATTATACCAAAATCCTTTAAAACATCGAATAATACTTAGAGGAAGGCACATCAACAGTGACGATCGGCGGTCTCTATGGGAAGAATAGGCAAGGGTGCGAAGTGTAGCGTAATCGGATGCGATGAGAGTGCTGTTCGTTCTCTGTCCGTGGATAGAGTCGCCGCCTCAGGACTGAAAGTCAAGGAGGAGAGGCATGTGTATCTCTGTAAAGGCCACTATAAGGAATACAAGAAGGCAGCAAAGAAGGATCGGATGTTGGAACAGTGGCGTTACAGAGGTCAGTCTGTATAATCGTCTGAAAGAGGATTGAACAGGTTGAGGATACTGCAGCTGCACTCGGACTTCATAGAGTACAAGCCCATCAGGAAAGAGATCGCAATAGCCGAGGAATCCGACGAGAAGAAGCATCGGCTTGAGGAACTTGTTGTCTTGTTTACGTGCATCGAGGAGGGAGATGATGAGAACATTGCTGTCAAGGCTATAGAAGATCTCAAAGAGTACCTCGGTAAGATAGCAGTAAGTAGGATACTCATTTATCCTTATGCACATCTTAGCACTGATCTGGCGCATCCAGCCGAAGCGTTAAGGGTCCTTGAAAGGATGGAGTCTTCTGCGAAGGAGTCTGGCATCGAGACTCATAGGGCCCCTTTTGGCTGGTGCAAGCAGTTCTCACTCTCTATAAAGGGTCACCCGTTAGCTGAGCAGCTTCGGATAGTATCTCCTGAAGAGATTGAAAAGGGAGAGGTGGTCTCGAAGGCTCTGGAAGCCGAGGAGAAGATCACGTCCCACTGGCTCATCCTTCAACCAGATGGAAAGATGATTCAAGTTACGGAGTACAACTTCTCCGATCAAGAGAGATTGGAGAAGTTCGCCAATTACGAGATATCCAAGGTTAGGGGTGTCCAAGAGGTTCCGCCTCACATAAGGTTGATGAGGAGATTGGAGCTTGTCGATTATGAGCCAGCGAGTGACCCCGGCAACTTCAGATGGTATCCTAAGGGCAGACTGGTCAAGTCCTTGATCGAGGATTATGTCACCGAGAAGGTCGTCGAGTATGGAGCGATGGAGGTTGAGACTCCGATCATGTACGATTTTCAGCATCCAAGCCTGTCAGACTACCTTCACCGTTTCCCGGCTCGGCAGTACACGATGAAGTCTGAGGATAGAGAGCTGTTCCTGAGGTTCAGCGCATGCTTCGGACAGTTCCTCATGGCTCACGACTCCCAAATATCCTATCGACATTTGCCGCTGAAGATCTATGAACTAACGAAGTACAGCTTCAGGAGGGAGAAGAGTGGGGAGCTGGTTGGGTTGAGAAGGCTTAGAACCTTCACGATGCCTGACTGCCACGCCATGTGCTCTGATCTGGAACAAGCTAAAGAAGAGTTCCTCAAAAGATTTGGTCTCTGCATAGATGTACTTGAGGACTTGGGCTTGGCGAAAGAAGACTACGAATTGGCTATTAGGTTCACGGAGGACTTCTACGAGCAGAATAAGGACTTCATAATATCTCTGGTGCGATCTTTCGGCAAACCTGCGCTAGTTGAGATGTGGGATGAGAGATTCTTCTACTTCGCCCTGAAGTGGGAGTTCAACTTCGTCGACAACTTGGACAAGGCTTCGGCCCTGTCGACCGATCAGATCGATACTGAGAACGCTGAGAGATACGACATAACCTACACTGACGAGAAGGGCGAGAAGCAGTATCCACTCATTCTCCACTGCTCTCCAAGCGGCGCCATAGAGAGGATTGTCTACGCCCTGCTCGAGAAAGCTTACATGGACCAGAAGGCAGGTAGACCGCCCATGTTGCCCGTTTGGCTCTCGCCGACCCAGGTCAGGGTTGTACCCGTCTCGGAAAGCTTCTATGATTATGCTGAAAAGGTTGCCGGCGAGATCGAAGGCTATGGTATCAGAGTGGACTGGGATGATAGACCCTTGACTATGCAGAGAAAGGTGAGGGAGTCAGAGACGGAGTGGATACCCTATACCGTTGTGGTAGGGGAGAAGGAGGTAAAATCAGGTGCCTTAACCGTCAGGGATAGAAGACTTGGAAAGGTAGGTAAACCAGGAAAGCTTAGAAGTGCGAAACTTGAAGAGTTGGCGAGCGAGGTAAAGTCCGAGATAAAGGGCAAACCGTTCAAGCCTTTGACTCTCTCGGGGAAACTCTCGAGACGCCCAAGATTCTTCGGCTGAAAGGCTAACTAGCCGAAATCTTCCGCACGGGCTCTAAGGAAAATGTTCGTCCCGTCAATCGATTTCCTCGACCCGCAAAAACTCAAGGCTTGTGTTACTATCCAGACTTTTGGCCTTCAAGAATGTACTAAGCACTCCGCAAGGGGGATATAACGCAGCTAGACTTCAGAAACCGACTTACATACCTATTGACCATAGAAAATCTCTTAAGAACCTTCCGATGTAAGCTTTTGCTGCCGCGCCAATTGCATCTTCCAAGGTGGAAGTCGGAGAGTTACGTTCTTGGGAGGGTGCAACTAGCGCGGTTTCAGCGAATTTCTTGTAAAGTGTTCTCAATTAGATATAAAGTTTTCTAAATTCAAGCCCATCTGGACTTGGTTCCTCATCATCCCTTCCGTGGAAAGGCTGGAGAGTCGTTGGCATTGCATCTCCATTGAATATGGCGAGCAGAAACATAGCGGACCCGGAGGGATTTGAACCCTCGATCTCCGGCTCCGAAGGCCGACGCCTTAATCCTGTCTGGGCTACGGGTCCAAGGTTAAGATTACGCATTGATGATTAAAGAATTTCTGTCGACCGAATATCAAGTGTGTCCTTTGGTCGATGCTTTCGGTTTCTGTCAATGAAGAACTCGATCTCGAAGAGCCGACTAAGATTTATCTGCTACCAGTCTTCTAAAGGAGTGCTGTAAAGGTCACTTGTGTGATTTGGAGAAGAAGGGATTAGGGTATGGCAGTTGATGAGCTAGTTCCGGTGGATGAATCGGCTATAACTCGCGCCATAGTCCGGAAGACTGCGGAAGACTGGGTTGACATTGCTGAGACCGATGTTGTCGTGGTGGGTGCTGGGCCCAGTGGACTCACAGCGGCGAAGTATCTTGCAGGAGCTGGGTTGAGGACTGTAGTTCTTGAGAGAAGGTTGTCCATTGGTGGTGGTTTGGGGGGTGGGGGCATGCTCTTTCACAAGGTTGTTGTCCAGTCTCCTGCTGATGGTATCTTGAAGGAGTTTGGCTGCAGGTTTGAAGGGCTAGATGACGGGGTCTACGTCACAGATACGGCTGAGATGATGGTGAAGCTGGCAGCAGGAGCCCTCGACGCTGGGGCCAAGATAATCTTCGGCGTCGCTGTGGATGATGTGATCTACAGGTCCACTCCGACGAGGATAGTTGGCGTCGTGATTCAGTGGCGGGCTGTCGATTTGGCCAAGCTTCATGTCGATCCTTTAAGCGTGAAGGCTAGGGCGGTGGTTGACTGTACGGGTCATGATGCCGAGGTGATCACGGTCGCTGCTAGAAAGATTCCTGAGCTTCGCATAACTGTGCCTGGTGAGAAGTCGATGTGGGCCTCTGAAGCCGAGAGGCTGGCCGTGGAAAATACGGGGCAAGTCTGTGCTGGACTTTACGCGGCGGGAATGGCTGCGGCCGCGCTGAAGCAGACTCCTCGTATGGGTCCGATATTCGGTGGCATGCTCCTCAGTGGAAAGAAGGTAGCCGAGATGGTTATTGAGGATCTTCGTAAGAAATAGAGTTGATGGGCTATTGAGAGAGTCTATTTAAAAGCTGGGCAACAACGAATGGTCGTTTACCACTGTTTTTGTGTGCGAGGCTGTAGTTGTTACATAGTTCTTGACGTAATGATGATTGGAAGGGAATCTTATGCAAATCCGGATAGAAGCGAGGGATTAGGGGTTGAATATCAGGGATAGGACATTCGCGGCTTATCGTGGTGAGGAGCCTGATAGGATACCTTGGTTGATCTATGATGCTTTGTGTCCCAGAGGTGAGATGGCACGGCAGCTCAGGAATCGGGGATTAGGTTTGAAGGTCTCTGTGCCTGTTTTGAGGATGGAGATGCCTGATGTTCGAGTTGAGACGAAGACCATCGGCAACATCGTCCATAGAATCTTCCACACACCTCTGGGTGACGTATCGATGAAGGAGAGGATCTCTTTGCGTGAGGGAGCTGGCTCCTCATGGATTGTCGAACATCCAGTAAAGGATCTGTCAGACTTTGATGTCGCAGAGTTCATGGCTGTGAATACGGTTTACGCGCCGGATTATGATTCTTTCTTCGTGGCGGAGCGAAATCTGGGTGGCGACGGTGTTGTCTTTGTCTGGGCTGGTCGTTCTCCTCTTCAGGAGATGCAGCTTGAGCTGATGGGGTACAGAACGTTCGCTTTGATGCTGTATAGGCATCCGAAGGAGTTTCGAGGACTTCTTCGAGCTCTGGAGAAGAGGGCTGACGAACGTTATCGATTGATCGCTGAGTCCCCGACTGAGATTGTTAACGGGACAGACAACATAAATAGTGAGATAGTGAGCCCCAAGCTCTACGAGGAGTTCATTATGCCGTTTTACAAGAGGCAGGCTCGGCTTCTCCACAAGGGTGACAAGATCCTGGAAGACCATATGGATGGCAAGCTCGATTGTCTGAAGGAGTTGATCCATAAGACTGATCTTGATGTTATCGAAGCCTTTACACCGCCGCCCGTGGGGAACCTGCCTCTGAGCGAGGCTAAGGAGTCATGGAAGGGGAAGGGCATAAGCTTGAACTTTCCTGAATCTGTCTTCCTCGAGGGGATTGACGCTGTTAGGAAGCAAGCACTGAGGATTCTGGGCGAGGCGGATATTGGAGACCGCTTCATGGTCACGATCACGGAGGATATACCAGCTGAACACAGGTGGGTTGGCCTGGAAGCGGTCACGGATGTCCTGGAGAAACACGGAACTTATCCTTTGCGGATGAGAAACATCTCTCAAGCAAGTGGACATAGGCCGCAGTTTCTCTGATCTCATCCACTTTGATCTCACCTCAAAATCTAACCACATAAAGGTTTTATTGTGGTTTGGAGCCTTCAACTTATTGATTGCCGGGGTGGCCGAGCGGTTCAGGCGGTGGGCTGCAGACCCGCTATACATGGGTTCAATTCCCATCCCCGGCTCCAACTAGTGAGCTCGCAATCGTCAATCAGATGTAGGTTTTCTGTGGCATCTCAGACAGGAAGACTATACAGAATCTGCTCTGC
>Ga0224501_10004839_pt1 | contig 10622 bp, 8 predicted proteins | sample SF_Oct11_sed_USG_4_FD_169105 | JGI IMG/M metagenome (GOLD analysis project Ga0224501, IMG submission 169105) | Sediment microbial communities from San Francisco Bay, California, United States - SF_Oct11_sed_USGS_8_1 | ecosystem: Environmental > Aquatic > Marine > Sediment | place: USA...
ATAAATGTTAGATATCATAACTGAGTATGGCTGACTGCCAGAAAAAGCTAATATAGCTCACAGGATTGGATGATGAAAGGAGATGAGATGCTTGGCCCTTAACTACATATCTATAAAGAGGTTGACTCAGCTAATGCTCACGTTACCACGGGCCTGTCATCATTCATACCCGTACAGGAAAACAATGGCGCGGTGATGGATTCTGGCAGGGATGACAACTAAAATTTTCCTTCTGTTAATTTTTAATAAAAGAATGTGAATTAGGGTACATACAGATCTGTCAGTTTGAGTGCTTGTTAAAAAAAATTACCCAACCAGCGCCGCTCTGTCTATTCCCTTGATGCTGGGTGCCAGAGACTACCGACCTAGTCGATGATTGAAATCACCTGCTACGCGTCTGCCCTGTGTACAATATACCTGCCCCTGGTATGTAGACTAAAACTTTGGTCCTTTCATATTCTTGTCAATTAACGGATTAATATTTCAACTTAAACACGGAAGTCATATTAAACTGAACAATTTAATAGTTGACCATTTACGGGATTATTTTGTTTATATCCAATGATTGTTGGTTTTGTGAAACAGTTATAAGATTTGTCAGACTGCGAAAGTGATCGGGAATAATTTAAAGTGGTTATTATCATTTCTATAAGGTACTCGTGTTTGTGTCATCACCGCAATACACACTGTGTTATTATGTTATCAGAATTTTCCCAATCTTATATTGTCTTGATGCCATCTATTACCTTTGTGGTCACAGGTACTTTTACAGTGATTCCGTAAAGCTAGAGCAAGACCATCACGCCATTCTCTTTTGTAAATGCTAGGCCGCCATTCTATTTATTGGCCGCCATTCTATTTATTGGCCACCATTCTACTTATTGGCCGTGTCTTTTTCCATTAAAGGTAAAGATCGGTCCCATAGCTAATGTGTATTGGTTAAACGGCCGTTAGAGATGCAACTTATGCCAGCAACGGTATAACTAAGATGAGGACACCATTCATATTCATGGGTATTCATGGCTAAGTACAGAAGCTTATGAAAAGTTCTGGGCACAGGGTGTCTTGAGCTCGGGAACTTCAGCAGCGGGAGCGAGCGAGCGACGAACGAGCGGTCAGCGGTCTAACCACTTCGCCACAGCGTCTTCTTCTTAGTAACATCACAAGAAAACAGAAGCTGAAATTGACCTGTATGTGCCAACTGCTGGTATTTAAGTTAGAAATAACCATTGCAACCATAGTAATTCACTGTATAGAGCTACTTTTATATTTACATGTATGAAATTTATCTGTACAATACTGCATCGGAATATTACTGTTATTAATGTTACCTCAGGCAACAGGATTAACACTGCGGTTTCTAGGTGATGCGTAGATTTTTGGACTAATGGTAACATGATCGTTACTCTACTACATAAGATACACTCAATCCTCGGTTCCTGAACTAAGACCGGAGACGCAAGTTCTTTGTAATGGCCAATGATTTATTTTGAAAAACAAAATATTTAGTGAATAATGAAAAAAATAAATAATATACTGTGGACAAGTTATAGAAAAAATATCAAAATTGACTGATAGACATTTATGGGAACATCGGAGCCATACTTGTCATACAAGCGCTTTCTTCGTGTTTAAGAAGCAAAGACATTCTAGAAAAAGTCTTATCGCATTGCTTGCAGCTGTATTTCTTGATATCACTGTGGGTCTGTAAGTGCGCACGAAGGTTAGATCGGTCAGCGAATGCCCGGCCACAATGTTGACATTTGAATGGCTTTTCACCCGTGTGAGTTCTCATATGTCCCTGTAAAAGCCATGGACGAGAAAACGCTTTGCCACACACCTTACATTTACACGGGAGAGTGTGCGTTCTGATGTGCATCTTCAGCGCCCCGAGAGAGTAATACGTTTTATCACAGTGTTTGCAGTTGAACTGTTTCTTTGACTGAGGCATACAGTAGAACTGCTTATGTTTGGTGAAGCCGCTAAAAGTGGAGTATGTTTTGCCACAGACTTCGCATTCATATTTCAATCCTGCTTCAGACGATGAACTAGTAGGAGAGGACGGAGTCTCTACCGAACGTCGCGATTGCCGACTAGCCTCCTCATAACGTCCGGTCATAATATTGTCTATACTAAATGAAACTTTCTCTTTTTTCTCTGGACTTGGCAGAAGCATCTGTTGCTGGAACATGGCGTTTGGAAGCATGGCCTCTCGTTGTTGTAACCATGCAGCCGTTGTCGCTTGTGAGAGCAGCCAAGCCCTTGATGTCCGCGAAGCGATCATACTGTTGAGCTCTGGGTACAGAGATAGGCCGCTGTCGTTCATGGCTATTCCTCCAGATAGTGGTGGCATAGACATCAACATATCTAAAATTAGTAATGTCTTGATAAAAATATCCACAGGTAAGGATATAAATATTTATGCTGGCACCAGCACCATGTTCCATATTGAGTTAATAGTCCTAATAGATTAATCAGTGACCAAATCAGCTCTTCATTAACATCTGTTACTGTGACTTCAATGGTAGTACTAAACATTGAACTCCCCTATACAGTGCAATGAGAGCATCAAAGCAAACATATCACATAAATTCAACCACTGCTTGAGTTCAACATATTCTGCACTAATCATAAATGCTTGTTCTGCCAGCATTTGATTACTTAGACTAGCTGGAAGACTACATGTAATACGATTGAGAAGATGTTGTAAAACGCTTACCTCTGGCTTTCAACAGATTTTGAGAGTATAGTTTGGATAAGACTTCCAGGTCCATCGTACACTTTCGCTAGCCAGCTGACAATGCTATGATACCGGTTGCCCTGTATTTATCCGAACTGAAGATCGGTCAGTGCATTTATAGGGGTGGGTCCATTCATGCATAGAAGAGCAATGTGGGCGGAGCTTAGCAATAGCCTCTAGCAGGTGCTTTGGTGGCATTGGTGGCAAATGTAAACACCCATAGGCAAATCACGTAGAGATTACATCACAGTAGCTGTGATAATAAAATAAAACAATGAGAATGGTCAAAATAAACATGGCTAGCCAAGCCATTTTAAAGTTATACAAGCGCTGGAAAGGCTAATAGCTGGAGGGGAAATTTGTTTTGTTAGGTGCAGATTCTAGATGGTAAAGTCTTAGTAGTTCATGGATCAGCATTGAATCTCCAGTTTCAATCACTAGAGTGGTGTTTGTCATACCAGATAACACTTTCATTATCAGATGGCATATTTATGTTGAAAAGATAAATTAATTTTGTGAATTTTCGATCAGTGACACGAAATGACACGATTGGATATTCACACAGTCAAACCGTTTATGAGTGCTCCGTATAGCAATCTTGACGAGCGGCATTTGCAAAGATTTCTCGTACCAGGTTTATTTGCATTTTTCTAAGGGGATTTGAAAGGTATAAGATTTCAGAAGTGACACCTCTGAATGGAGGTAAATTCCTATCAAGCATCCACTAATCGCTGCGAGGCTGCATATGTCATAGTGCCATTTCATCATATTTCAATTAGATGCTATGTAAAACTGGATGTTCCAGGCTAATAAGTTAGTTCTTCTATATCCAGTCTTGAGCACCTCTACTATCAAGTGTTGAGCGTTGAGAAATGCTTCCTTTCGGATTACAGTTATTTCTAGGCATTTGCCGATTTCCAAATACTAGGTACGAGGAGGGGAGGTGAATCTTTTATTACCGTGGAGTGATCTTATCCACTAGTTAAGACTTCAATAATTTATGCTGTGGTGTACTGAAACCACACCAGCAAAATGGAATGATAGAGACTGGCTTAAGGCTCAGATCAAGGAAGACCAGCAACTAGTCTTAGCTAAAACGACGTATTTTGTTCATACTGTTGATGATGAGGTATTCTGCTGAAGGCAAGCTTCTCATGACCTGTCATTGTACTGAGTTGGTTTCCAATTGTCTTCCACAGGTTCCTGGTTGGGGGTGGCGTCCGTCAACCTAAGTCGTTTGTTTAATTACAACACCCGCGAAACTCTGCTACTCTTTAGAAGAGAGAGGCAGACCCTAGGTGTAGGTGTAGGTAGGTGTGATCGCGACCCTTACTCACGGGTTGGGACATTCATTAGGAGAAGAGAGAGGTAGACCATGGTGTGATCGCGACCCTTACTCACGGGTTGGGACATTCGTTATTTATAACGTAGTGATCCGAATCCATGCTAGCAAGTTGGAGTGAGAGGTTTGCTGAAGGCACGTACCAAGGACAAGAGCCACCAGCCTTAGGAAGCAAACTCATTATGGAAACCTTAGATTGTAATCGTAGTTTTACAGACTACCGAGCTACCCTTGCAAGAGAAAATCTGTTGGACCATGAAGTATTTTAGTATGTCAAATTTGAAACAGAGCAAAATTATTTACAGCACACCTACATCTGTAGAATGACCTAATGTAATACACAAAAATGTGCAGTCTACACAAGCGATCGTGGTTGTTTATAAAGACCGCAAGACCAGTTATGAATGGAACAGGAAAGAGATTACACCATGCGTGAAATTCCCGAGTAGATTTTATGCTTTCGCTGCCAAGCACAGACGATCGGAAGTGACTTTACTAAGGTCAACCGACTTTTAAAAGCGGCCCGCATCTAATGGCCGGTAGTGTCAGCATCAGTAAGGGCCCATGGTGGATGTTAGGTTTTCAGCCGTGTCACTATATAACTAAACATGTGCAAAGTAGCACAATAGGTTCCGCAGGTGCTTTTCAATCGTTTCGGGTTTCATGCTTCAAAATCTGCCTTGAGGCGAGAACAAATATTGATACGCTCCGCGATCGCTGATCTGAAAATTTCCAAAATGATCAATTTATGATTTCTGTAAGCGACAGAAATCCGCCCAGCTAATACACCTAATTCAAAAGCTATGGGTTTAATGGGACGATTAACCCTGTACGCTGAAACTGTTTACACAAATTCAGTCTAAATAGCCACTGGCCTGTTAACAGAAGGATTGCCCTTCTAACCTGTTTCAGAAGCAGTCAAGTTATTGCTTTTAAGAAAAGGGGAGTTGCCCCGAGCATGGTATGCTGACTTGTTAATACATCGTTATTCATAGTGTCATGCAATCAGTGCGAATGGCATCATTGATGCAATTTAACAGAAACAGGTAAATTAGTGGGCTGACCATCTGGTATCGGTCCCTGCGGGCGAGTCACAATGTCAGACCTCTGGCTAAAAACTAGGTGCTAGGTGTGAAATACCTTGTTACCTAGACGCGCATTACTTTTGTCTGTCACCCGAGAGTGTTGTCGCTGGCGATCGCCAGGCGATGCTGTGAACTTTGTCTTCCGATAGATTGAGGCATAACGGAATTTGACCAATACCAGTCAATCTCTCGCCTGTCCAGTCTTATGGCGGGACGAGTAGCCTCAACTCTACCACAGGAGCTGACATCTATCGATCTGTGTAAGGATCAGTTACATCGCCGCCAGTACAAGTTAGCTCTCTAACAGCCACTTCCCCATATGGACGTTGGCTAAGGGACAACCTTGGGTTAACTTGTCAAGGTTTGGTAGCTTATCGCCAACAAAACCCTACACTTGGTTCTGGTATCAGGTGATTTGTAGCTTTCAGTTGCGGGTATTCATTTATTGGTTGGCATCCTATACAGGGTTGCCAATTGGCTTTCGGCAAGCAGTTCTGAACAGCTTTGTCATGGGTATACCCCAACTACAGGTACTACCAAAATAAAAACAACTATAATAAGAATGAAAATAAAATCTAATTCAGAGAGATGGAAAGGAAAAAAAGCATGTATTCCGAAGTTTGAGGAGTTTATTGACGGAAACGTTTGGTGGTATGGTGTATGGTGGTATGGATGCTGTCATGGATGCTGTATGGTGGTATGGATGCTGTCATTGAAACTCTTCTGCAGTTGTTGCTCATAGTTCAACAAACCTCGATATAAAGACGACATTTCACTTTTTAACCAGAAAGATTCTTTGAACTATATTATATTTATTTATATTATATTATATTATATTTATTCCCGGAGAATGGGATGGCTCAGTTCAAGATTATCTTCCGGATTTAAGCCTTGATCATATCAGGCTCTCACTAAGAGTATGAGCTACTCAGGTGATTCCCAGTTCCTACCACTCCGGATCGAGATTCGGCTTGATACATACATGTAGAATGGCATATTGCTCGCATAGAACCAAAAACTGCCGTAGTGTTAAATAAATTTTGATCAGAGAATGCTCTCTTTTAGCGTTGTATGTGGTATTGGGGGTAATCCCTAATTGTAACTGAAGTTGGAATGTCAGTTTGTGCCTTCATCCTATTTTGGTGTGGTAGACTGATGCTGGTAGCTGTATTTAATAGAGTCATTCTAACAGTGTGCAGAATTCACAATGCCTGGCTAAAAAGTGTTAGGTAGAGTCTTCACTAATGGTCTGTATGTTTGATGATTTCAAATCAACACAAAACTGCCGGACGTCAACTCCTAAAAATGGAAATCAAAACATTTTATGGTCAAATATAGCTTGACCAACAGGAGATACTTGTTTGCAACACACCCTTGCAGGCAGACGCATTACTTTGACAGGTGTATGCGGACAGAGTACTTGTCTACAGAATACATGTGCACGCACTGTACTGCTGATATCTGAACGAATTGTGTTTGACCCATAACTCCAGGATTTGACCAATGAGCACTAACCAAGGTTCTGGTCTCGTGATGCAGTAAGTAAATGATAGCCATAGACGTATAACAATAAGTATCATGTGCCTATGGCGTTGACTATCCCAAGTGACTAAAGTGACCTCTAAATATCTACAGCAAAATCAAACAGGGTGATTCCTATGATTCTTAGATGGAACCCAAATTGGGATGCTAAATTAAGGAATGAATTATGCAGTTGTTGATATTTCTAATTCCTCTAGATAGAGTGGTAGTGTAATATGGGAGCCATTTGAAGAAAGACATATGAACTTTTCCTTATGTATAGTCTACACATGGTTGGGCATTAATCATCATTAGACCTCCAGATGCAACCTGCCTCCCAAAGGATGACTCAATTGTCAAAACTTACATCACAATTGGCATTCAGATCGGAAAGAGACACATTGAGCCAAAGGTTTTGTCGCATCTTCATTCACATCAAACATTTTCATTTCGCATCCAGAGAGAAAACAGGGAAAGACAACTCCATCATCATTAAATATCTAGTTGATAAAGGGACCCTTGTGGTGAAATATTGGTCAAGTTTATGGATCAATCCCAATATGAGAGAGGCTTTAGACAGCTCGTTAAGCAGCGGGTGGTGTCTGGGGTTTTAAGGAACCTGATGCGCAACTGGTGAGGATTCGCTACAGTGGACCACAACCAGATCCTGGTTTCAGGATTTGATGCTGCTTCGTCTACTGTGAAACTGCTGAAGCATATCACATACAGAATGTCGACCTGCCAAACTCGCTCAATAGACTAGGACATTTCAGAAGCGTATGCTCTTCATCAATTTTAGGATTGGAATTGATGGTGGTTACCACCTGGGTTTTTGTTTTCCCTGATTAAAACCCCAAGCAGAGCTCATTATAATGGTAATTTTATGTCTCTAGCTAATTAGCATGATGATTGGGATGGTCCTGTGGTCCTGTTGGTTGAGATCGAAAGGGGATGACCGCTGGCCAAGCAGTGACAAGCGATTAGAAATATTTCTGGTTGTAGTTGGCCAGAATCAACACGAGCAGGTGAGGATGACAGGACCACCTGCATCACCACTGCAGGAATAAATTACCCCATTGGCTCAGGTGACTGCATACAGTGAGAATGTGTCATACGTGCATGCCCGTCGAGTCTGACCCTCAGCTGACCATGCTGACAATGCAGTCATCTGTGCATTACCATATCCATACCTTTTTCTCAACTAACCGTGAGAAGCACCTGAACATAACAGGATCTGGTATTCAGTGTACTGTTTAGCGTTTACTCTATTAAAACAAAAGGTGGCACCCTTCCCTCAGGTTGACTGACCCCCAGCCTCCCAGATCTATCCAATCAGTCTTGAAGCGCATGCGTCACACTGAAACTTCACTGGCAAGGTGTGAGATGGTCTGGGACAAGTCAACTTAAGTTACAAACTCCCCATAAACATTCTCTGGGGTTAGCTGGCTCACCAGCTAACCGTCATACTCGTACTCAGGGAGTATTAGAGGGCAAAGTAGTTCAGTCGGAAAAGTGCGAAATTGCAACCTCTGGGTTGGCTTCCCAATACTGCGTAGCAGTGTTTTCCATGGTACGGCCTGTAGAAAGCTTAATGACCTTTAATCACCACAGTATAACCGATGCCATAATGGAGGTTCCAACCAAGGATAGCTCAGTTGGTAAGAAGCTGAGACTTGCAATCCATAGATCACAGGTTTGAGCCTCACTGCTGGGGGGGGGGGTGTTTTTCTGGTATGGACCTTTAGCAAGCCCCTCACTCCAAATTGCTAGCGTGGGCTTAAATCAAGAGAGTAAAAATAGAGGTCCCAACTAGTGGATAATTAGGGTAAAGACCACTCCACAGTTGTTAAAGATCCACCTCTCTCTTCTCGAAAAAAATAACCCGATTCCGCCGGGTGATATGTAAACTGACTTGGGTTGATACTGACCTGTATGTGGTGCTCTATGTTAAGCCATCATTTACTTACTTTTCCACAGAGGATTGAGCGGACAGTAGTAATGGGACTGACCCGGATTGTTTCTGTGCATGTCATAGACAGTGTGACCATAAGAATGGGATTACCCTGGCTGTAAGGGTGACCCACCCATAAGACATGTGACATCCGTCCTCAGCCGAAGCCAATGGTAACCACACGTCTCGGGCAGACAGCTTATCTCTGTAAGGTGCATGGTTAAACCCTATATGACCTCTAAATAGAACAAGGTTGGATAGGTTAGAATTATTTATATTATGTAGATAACATTATTAAGACACAACCTTGTTCTGTTTTCAAGATGGTTCATGAGTGACAGATTGATTGGTAAAATTTCTCAATTTAACAGCCTGTGAGAACCAACCGTTTCCATTGTTGGCTTATCTGAAAGCAACTCAATTTAAAAATGTTCATTCAAATTTATAATGAGTTGGTCAAGATCTACAAACCATCTTTATAGTCATTTGTTTATTGCCCCCACAGACATATAACATATTTTCATGATGACCACTCTATTTAATGACATCTAATTCAAAAAAAAAATTTTTAAATTTTTTAATTTTCAATTCAATACACGACCTCAAAAGATTTCAAAGGATAAAGAGTTTAATTCGGTAGTATCTGTTAAATTGAATAGTCACGGGAGTTTATTGCACAATTGATCATCTCTTTCATCACTTTGAGCCATATCCACATTAATTCCGGTATTTTCTTACAAACTTTCCATAATCCTGTGGTCAAACTGCCTCGGCGGAAAATTACCGCATTTCTATGGATAAACAAAAAACAGGCACTTTCACTCAGGATCTTTCATCAAAGCGAAGGAATTTGAAGGCGAGTTTTGAGCAATCTCTGTGATTGATGAATGACTACCAGGAACAGGTGCTTATCTTCCATGTTCCCACTGTTGGCTAGCAGGTGCTCTCTTTATTTTGTATGCGTGTGGGGGTAAAGCAAAACCCAACCAAAATATTCTGCATTGGATTGAGGGTCATGAGTGGGTAGTGACCACAATAAATTTGTTTTGTATTTTAAGTAACTCTAATTACTTTCACCAATATTTATGTCCACGCATTTACTGAAATATATCAAAGGCTCTATTCTTTTTTTAAGAAGAAGTCCTAATGTCTTTTTAATCAAATAACTATAATTTATCTTAATTTCAAGCATATGTTTAGAAAATTGGCTTGAAAGAAAAAGGCGATAAGTAATGACGGGAATATTTAATCATTTCTTTGCTTTGGCCACACATATGATGCAATTCATTTGCATTTTACATGTACCAAGGGTGGTATACATGTATAACACAGAGGCTTTTCAATACATCATCATTGTTCATATTATGACTTTGTGGACCCAGGTGTGGGCCATCGGAAGTTTGTGAATAATTCCGATGACTGTTCTCTATGTAAACTCCAACATCTCTTCCAGCATGTCTCCCTCATTATAATTCTGTCATAACGAAAAGAAGATCTGATTTGTACTGTGACCTCATCATTGTGATTTCACAACCGCATGCTCATGTTGATAGGCTTTTGGAAGTTATCCACAAATTCAGTTATTTGAGCTGGAATGCTGAGTAAGATGAATAGCATTTCATTTAAGAGGGGAGGATAACTCTAGGCAACAGTTGTAAACTGGAATTAGCGGAGAAGCAATGGTTCAATGGGTAACACACTCGGCCATTTGATACTCAGGACAACAGAATCGAACTAGTTTTCACAGGATCCTATTTAAACCTGGCCATTTAGTAAGACAAATAATTTTTCAATTTCAAGTATAACATACGAATTATCAGTAAAAAAAGCTCTTGTTGCTAGGGAGTGCTGTGTGAGTGATAGAAAAAGAATGAAGTAAACTCTTATATGACTGGTATACATGGTTTGCCAACCGGCTGAAGGGGCCGGAGGGGGGGGGGGTTAACAGATTCATGCTGTGTCCTGTTGGCAACAAAGAGGGGT
>Ga0224501_10004840_pt1 | contig 10622 bp, 8 predicted proteins | sample SF_Oct11_sed_USG_4_FD_169105 | JGI IMG/M metagenome (GOLD analysis project Ga0224501, IMG submission 169105) | Sediment microbial communities from San Francisco Bay, California, United States - SF_Oct11_sed_USGS_8_1 | ecosystem: Environmental > Aquatic > Marine > Sediment | place: USA...
GACTGATTGCCAATTCATATATTTATATCAATGATAGTAACTTCGTGTGACTGTCTACGGGTTCAGCCTTAAGCCTTATACTGTGGACTGATTGCCAATTCATATATTTATATCAATGATAGTAACTTCGTGTGACTGTCTACGGGTTCCGCCTTATACTGTGGACTGATTGCCAATCCATATATTTATATCAATGATAGTAACTTCGTGTGACTGTCTACGGGTTCCGCCTTATACTGTGGACTGATTGGTGATCCACATATTCATACCAATGAGTGAATCAGAAGCTTTATTGGTTGGGTTTAAGCCCATTGTTGGCAATGAGTTCTTTAAACCATTCGGCGGATTTCTTCGCTGTTCGTGTTCTGTTTGGATCGCTGAAATTGACCTGATGAAGTCCGAACTTTTCTGAATAGCCGAGCGCCCACTCGAAGTTATCCAGTAGTGACCAGGCTGTGTAGCCCCTCACACGACATCCATCTTCTATGGCTGCAATAAGAGAATGATACCCTGGGATTGGGAAAGTCTTCAAACTGAGACCTCTTCTCGCGTATGGCAGCGCGAATTGTTCACCAGTTACGGCTTAGCACGGAGCATCACGGCTTAGCACGGAACACCACGTGCGGTTCAGTATCAACCATCCAAGTTGTGGTTCAGTCAACCTAATTCTGTGAAAAGAGGTGAATCTTTAACAACCATGGAGTGATTTTGGCACTGTTATCCACTGGTTAGGACCTCCACTTGTTTTTACCGCGGTGTTTCGAACCCACGCTAGTAATTTTGAGTAAGGGGCTTGTTAGTGGCCATTTGAGTCAGTCAAGTCAGTCAGTTTCACCTTCAGATTGGCTACTGCCTGTCCGCATATTCATATCAACGCATCTATAACTAAGCGACTCATTTTGAGCACCAGGTAAGAATGCTGGGAGTAGCTTCACCCGAAGTTGTGACTTACCAGAGGTAAGTAGGAACTTACCTGATAAATAACTTAGTTACTTACATATAACTCTGAAGTATATCATGATTGAAGCTCATGCATGTTATAACTTACCTTTATGTACGTTATTGATGTACCCTGAGTAGTATCTAATTCGAAAGTCATCCTGTAAGCTCCCCGTGTGATCAGAAACTCCGTTTTCTGTCACAATTATTTCAGGGTTGTTGTATTCCGTCTTTACGAAGTTCAGCAGAGCACGCATGCCCCAGGGCACTTCATAAAGCCAACTGGAGGCCGCCCTAAAAGTACCAAGTTCTGCAGAGCACGCATGCCCCAGGGCACTTCATAAAGCCAACTGGAGGCCGTCCTAAAAATACGAAGTTCTGCAGAGCACGCATGCCCCAGGGCACTTCATAAAGCCCTAAAAATGAAATGAGGCCGAACCTGTTAACAGTACGTATGAATCTGGTTGTATTAACCAAAAATGATTTTTTAAAAGACCTACGGCCAATTTGGTTGCCGGAGGGGGGTGGGGCTGAGGGATGAAAAACCTCTATGGAGTCATATCCCTCGCATCCTTTCAATGGGCTTGTGACAACCTAGCGGTGCCCATCTCCTCTCCAAGTGTGTGCGATTAGGCAGGGAAGAATCTCTTGAAATAGTCCACAGAAGACATTGAGACATTGAGTAAAAGTAATTTCCTGTCTCCAAGACAGACTTCAGGAGTGGTGCAGGAATTGGCCTATTGAGTCGATTTAATACAGCCTTGCCTGAGGGGAGCCATTAGGAGACTTTCTGCTTGCACCCCTGCGCCCCATAGAGAAGGCATGGGTGGACCATCCTTATTAGGAGACTTTCTGCTTGCACCCCTGCGCCCCATAGAAAAGACATGGGTGGACCTCCTTTATTAGGAGACTTTCTGCTTGCACCCCCGCGCCCCATAGAAAAGGCATGGGTGGACCTCCTTTATTTAACATCGGGATCCGAAACCGACGAGGATGTTGCCCGAACTGGGAATCGAACAAGGGACCTCTGGTTCTGAACCTAGTAGATGATCTACTACGCTATCAGTTCAACTAACAATTCACTTCAACAAAAAATACACTTCAACGATGTAATGAGGACTGTGTGCAGCCCAGTATCAAGCCTTCCCTTTTAGGCTTTCAACCTTATTTCTGCGCTATATATGGTCTGCTAGCCTAAACATAATTCAGTTGTGAATAAACACTCAGAGAGACAAGATCAGATGTCTCCCAGTCATTAAATAATCATTCGCCACAGGAACCCGGTAGGCATGCAGGGCCTCGGTTGCGAGATTCAGCCGCGTTGGTGTAGAGATAGTAGTGACCTTGGGCAGGAGAGAACGACTTCGAAACGACTACAATTACTGAATCTGAGTTACCGTAAGGGTTTATTAATGGGAGTCAGGAGTTGTTTTACCCCGCTTGAAACATGACCGAGTCACTACAAAGCAGCCGACTTTTCTCATCATACGACCCTAGAGCCCTCGACCCTAGAGCCCTCGTAATGGTAGTCATTTGGGTGTCGTTCTCTCATGCTCAAGGTTTCCACTAACTTTGGCCAGGAAGGATCCACGGATTCCTTAGTGTCTTGGTCTGTTATGAAGCTTTTCTCTTCTATTGGCTGCTCATAATGCTCAACAAGCCTAGTCGTGTAATGGTTCAATCCAAAGAAATCAGAAGTACCTACGAAAATAAACCCACACGCGCCAATTATTACGAGTGGCGACAAGGAAAAGAAAATATATGTTGTAAAATAACAAAAGCTGTATTTGGTGACACTTCCGGATAAAAAGGTGAAGATTGTCCCTTAGCCATTAGGGGAAGTGGTTGTTAGGAGAGCCAACATGTTCCGGCACCGGTGTAACTGAGGTGGGGGCGCCACTCCTCTTCCTCACTGCGCTCACCTTCCCCAGCTCTGAAGTCAGGTACTCATTAACTGCAGAGAGAGAGTTGTTGAAAATGCCACACGCGAGCTGTGTTTTGAACCCGGGACCTTCAGCACCAGTGGGGGGGGTGCTTTAAACCTCTCAACCACAGCAACCCGGGACCGGTGACGAACGCTGTAACTACTTAGTCACTCGTCTCCCTCAACGTAACTCGTCTCCCTCGACGTAACTCGTCTCCCTCGACGCAACTCGTCTCCCTCGACGTAACTCGTCTCCCTCGACGCAACTCGTCTCCCTCGAATGGCATTTTTTACCTTTTATGGATCTTTGGTCGTCCGGTGAGAAAACAGGAAGTCGCGATCTGGGGAGACCTTGAGCCTTACTCTTCCTGGCTACCTGATCTATCATCACCTGCGGGAAGAGTGAAGTTATGGGTAAGTAGACAGTTCACCAATTATCACTCTCTTTCATCCTAGCTTGCTCTCTGAAGCCAATCGCCCACCCGTTTATATATACCGGAGTCAGACGGACGAATGTGGTCTGGCGAACCTGATGCCCAACAAACCAGATACACATCTGATAACAATGCGGCGTGGCTTCAGACCGGAAGGGTTCCGAATCGCATTGAAAATCTGGCACCAAAATGCGAGTGACTTCAGACGCTACTGCGACTATCCAAGAGAAGTTACAGCCCCGGCAATCATGTGCTGGGGTACCATGTCATGTGCTGGCCGCGCCATATTAACCCTTCACATACTCTCGCTAATCATTCAGGTTCAGTCATTGACGCGAGTGAGTCTGTGAGTCACACTCGCATCAACATTGAACAAGGTTGCTATGAACTTTTGCAGACTTTCCTCATTATATAATCATTATGTAACTGTCAACTGTTGTTCCTCCATACATCTGTTATTTACAAAGTAAACAGTTACCAATCTGGCCATTCGCCCCCACTGAAACTTTTTCATTGGTTTGGAAGGGAGATCGTTATCTTATCGCAATCCACATGGTATAATGGGAAAACTACGGAAACTAGCCGCGAACCAAACAGAGTTGTAGCGATCCATATTATATTTGTTGTTACACCAGGCTGGACTACGGTGCGTCTGAAGCCACTCAGATTAGTATTTGGTTTTCATAATTAGTTTCTGGTTTCTGCCTGAATCTACGGCAGTCGGAGTCCGCATAACGACAGCTCCTGTGGCTCACTTCAGCCGGGCGCATTTCGCTGAAGGAGGGCCTGACGAAGCAATGGAAAGTCAGATTCGCCCGTCTGATTCCAGTATGAGTACGTCTTAGTCAGCAAACAAGACTTCATTGGATCGCTAGATAGACAGAAGCCTTCCTGGCACAGAGACATTACTCGAACCCACAGACATCAATAGCACGCACTCATCCAAACAGGTCAATAAACGCCAAAACATTGTTATCCCTGACACCACTCTTGATAGCTGTCTGGTCACAGAGACATGGAATTATTAGTTACCTGCGGGTAGTTACCATCTTTATAGATGGCGTGAGCGAACCAGCCGACCATGAACTGAATGCTACGATTAGCCGCGGCTTTATCCAACTCGCTCTCAGTTTTCGGAGTTTTCCACTCCACGTTCAGAGTTATGCCCACCTTACCTAAGGAGAGATTACAGTCGTAAACATTGTGCAGGAGAGATCAACTCCATGATGACTACAGTTAGGAGATTTTCTTTGCCGGGTTTAGTGATGGAAACGGGAGTTGTTTGCCCTTGAAACTCATAAAACCTGAAATCGAACTGATAAAGTGTATCAGAGGTCGGGTCGGATTTACCATAGACAGTCGTTAAAAATATGGCGGGTGTGAATCAAACTTATTGTGCTCTTCGGCTGAAAATTTGTTAACTTTTATGTTTTTGCTACCACACACGGGCAGGCAATCACAATGCCTGATGGCTAGGGAGACTCCCGAAGCCAGTTAGTTCATAGGTAATACCTACCAATGACAGTCTGTACGCAATCCATCAGCGGCCATGCTGACTCCAAATTATTTTTTCATATTTTGTACTCATCAAAAATTTCCAAAAGGTGGCTTATATCATGAATACATTGTACGTTGAGTGAATTTTCGATCAAATTGCGAAAACGGCAAAAACAACTTCATTTTCTGTTTAGATCATATGAGCCGAGATAGTGAGTCAGCAGGTTGACTGCCGGGTCTGAGTTTAGACAGGGGCGAAACTGACGGGAATCGCTAAGCTCCGGCCACCATCGTATCGTGTCAAACCTTATCAAGGCATTTGAGGCTGCAGGTTTTGAGCAAGATCTTCAAAGAAATTAGATCAAGAGTACATTGTGAGACCATGTTTTTCAGTTCACTTAAGTGTTTGGAGCATAATCTGAATTAAGCACTTTTTGGTGGCTAATCAAACGGAGTTTATGAACAATTAAGAGGTTTAAATATTCGCCGACGAGATCGACATTATAATGAAACTGTGAAAATATTCAACGGAATATTCAGAACAGCTATAAGAACAAATAACTACACGAACTTCATCCTTCCGAATCGCCACAATGGGATCATCTACCATCCCTTGGTGTCCGGCAGAGTGACTTACCTCCATCTACCATGCCTTGGTGTCCGGCAGAGTGACTTACCTCCATCTACCATTTCACGGTGTCCGGCAGAGTGACTTACCTCCATCTACCATTTCACGGTGTCTGGTAGAGTGACTTACCTCCATCTACCATTTCACGGTGTCTGGTAGAGTGACTTACCTCCATCTATCATTTCTTGGTGTCCGATAGAGTGACTTACCTCCATCTATCATTCCTTGGTGTCCGGTAGAGTGACTTACTTCCATCTATCATTCCACGGTGTCTGGTAGAGTGACTTACCTCCATCTACCATTTCACGGTGTCTGGTAGAGTGACTTACCTCCATCTATCATTCTTTGGTGTCCGGTAGAGTGACTGACCTCCATCTATCATTTCTTGGTGTCCGATAGAGCGACTTACCTCCATCTATCATTCCTTGGTATCCGGTAGAGTGACTTACTTCCATCTATCATTCCACGGAGTCTGGTAGAGTGACTTACCTCCATCTACCATGCCTTGGTGTCTGATAGAGAGGCATACCTCCATCTACCATTCCACGGCACCAGGTATAGTAACTTACCTGCATCTACCACTCCTTGGTGCCTGGTAGAGTGACTTACCTCCATCTACCAAGCCTTGGTGTTCGGTAGAGTGAGTTACCTCCATCTACCACTCCTTGGTGTCCGTTATAGTGACCTACCTCCATCTACCATGCCATGGCGCCATGTAGTGACTTACCTCCATCTACCAATCCACAGCACATGGTAGAGTGACTTACCTCCATCTACATTTAGCCTAGTAAATAACCTACCTTTTTGTTGGGCTCGGAAGTTATCATTGTAGGTATGCCACACCTTGGCATGTGACAGGATGATAGTGTGAGCGCAGGTATAAGGGTAAGTATCTGGATGATCCGTCAATCCCGGAGCGTCCTCCCCCTTACCATACGCTGACCAGCAAGTCTCATAAGGCTCGTTATGCGTTATCCAGTATTTAACCTGTAACATGGATGCTTTCTGCATATTACCTTTGATTTATTGATGTATTGATTGATATATTGGATTCATTCTCCCACTGAGCTACCATGACCCGGGCCACAGAGAGGACAGACAGTGAGATACATTCATTCTCCCACTGTGTTATCATGACCCGGACCACGGAGAGGACAGACAGTGAGATACATTCATTCTCCCACTGTGTTATCATGACCCGGACCACGGAGAGGACAGACAGTGAGATACATTCATTCTCCCACTGAGCTATCATGACCCAGGCCACGGAGAGGACAGACAGTGAGATACATTCATTCTCCCACTGAGCTATCATGACCCGGGCCACAGAGAGGACAGACAGTGAGATACATTCATTCTCCCACTGTGTTATCATGACCCGGACCACGGAGAGGCCAGACAGTGAGATTCATTCATTCTCCCACTGAGCTAACTGACTAACTGGTTCACCTTATCACCGAGTTCCGTGAAGCATCTGGTGGCGTAGTCATTGAAGTGATCTATGATGTATTCATTAAGCCATCCTCCCTGATCCTGTAGGTGCTGAGGTAAGTCCCAGTGGTACAGAGTAGCCATAGGGGTGATGTTATGGAGGAGCAGGGCGTTCACCAGGTTACGATAATACTGCATACCAGCGTCGTTATAAGTGCTCTTGGTGCCATCGGTGAAGATACGAGACCACGATATGGAGAATCGGTAGTGAGAGACCTACAACGAACCACGAACACTACAACAGACCATGAACACTACAACGGACCACAAACCCAACAACGGACCACAAACCCTACAACAGACCACAGACCCTACAACGGACCACGAACACTACAACGGACCACAAACCCTACAACAGACCACAGACCCTACAACGGACCGCAAACCCTACAACAGACCACGAACACTACAACGGACCACAAACCCTACAACAGACCACGAACACTACAACGGACCACAAAGTCTACAACGGACCACAGATTCTACAGCTCAATGAGGAGATAGCTCAGTGAGTGGAGTATTATGGGATAGCAGGATGGCTCAGTGGTAGAGCATTATGGGATAGTGGGATAGCTCAGTGGTAGAGCATTATGGGATAGTGGGATAGCTCAGTGGTAGAGCATTATGGGATAGTGGGATAGCTCAGTGGTAGAGCGCTCAGCTCGCAATAGTGAGAACCTGGGTTCCATTCCCGGTCATGTGATGCAAACAGTCTGGCAACAGAGACAAGCCAGAAAACAAAACTCCATATGCCGCCACCATCCCCTACTCACACTGAGGTCATACTGAGGTCACACTGAGGTCAGTATGGGTCACCAAACACCTAAGAGTGATGCCTGCTTCAGAGGGCCGATGCTGAATGCACGGCGCGCTGAACTACAAAGACTGTGTCCAGCAGATGAGCTCGCGCTTTGATGGAGCAAAAGTGGAACTGCTACATCGGCCCGTAAGGGAAGACAACTGCCCAAGAAGCTCAAAAAATAGATTTTATACGCAGCTGTCCTCCCTGTTGGTCGATTCCATTAAAACATCACTACTAGCACGAGCGAGGGCGAGTAGCACGGCACCCTGACCGTGCGATCCGCCCGCGCCGGGGATACTACCGCCTTTGATCTCGGCACAGTGTGATGGGATGGGCACGGCCAGATTCGGCCATTTAAAGAAAGCATAAGTCTCGTGTTTATATTTACCCCCATGGCGGCCATAAGCTTGACATCCTCCATGTATTTATGATAACTATCACACGCCACATCGCCTGTATCATTACCGACTACATGACCTCCCATATGTGAGAACGTGTCCCAGCAGCTCACTCCCTTACCTAGAGAGGATAACTCCAAAGTTAATGCGGCAGAACGCTGAGTTTGTAACCATGAGAACCTGGGTTCGAATCCAAGTCGCTGTGGGCCGCCATTGTGAGTATGAGCTCCTCACATCTATCCTATCTCCTAATGCTTTAGCATGCCTCAGGCTAAGGAGGTTCGTAAATTAGGACGGCCCGGAGTTACCAGCACTGACCTTGGGTTGCAAAGTCACTAATTTAGGAGCATTCGCGTGCACACGAACACTCGGCCACGGTGAGGAGACGCTATTGAGCTCAGGATGGACTTTGCTCGGATCAGAGTTGTCCTCTCCAAACTTTAACTCATCGGTTAGAGCCGAACGATTGTTCGCGTTTCGTTATCTCAACTTGATAATCAAGCCTATTTGCGGTAATCTTGACATTTGCCTAAGCTACTATTTTCAGTCGCGGAATTCTGTTCGCGTGCTTTCGGTCACAGATTGCGATCGAAAGCGAAAGATGCTTTTTAGGATTGCACTTTTCGGTGGCGCTCTTGTGCGATCTAGCAGAAATCCATTTCAGTCGCCAAAAACCCGAGGACGCTGATGCACCTATTATAGTTGATTGAACAGCATCCAGGAGTAGCTCTAGTAACCGTAATAGCGACTGTGGCTTAATGGTTAGAAAACACAATTTGCGCGCAGCGAGCCATGGGTTCAAATCCCAGAAAAGTCAATGGTGGTGACAGGAAGAGCATCCAACCCTAATTCGCTTTTGAGCTCCAACAAAGTCTTCCTCTTAACCAGGCAGAAATCTCCATGACCCCGTACAGGGATTAAAAATGTGCAGTATAAACGGAAGCAAAAAATAAGATGGGATCTCATGGGATTCGCACGGTGTGGCGCGGCAAACCTAGCCATCCCCGAGTCAAACTGCCGCAGAGTTTACATTCCCTGCCTCGTGGTACGCTACCATACCGTTGACCTCCGTACAGCTCTGCCATCTTTCCAAAGGATTTTCAGTGGATAAAAGTGGATAAATAGTAGTAAGTCAGTTGGACAGTTAGATTGGTCTACACCCAACACTTTATACCACAGATAATTCACTGACTCGGTCAGTCAATAGCCCACTGACTCAGCTACTGGCTGAGGCTGTAGTTACACTAACTTACTGTCTGACTGACTCAGTTGGGCAGTTAGATTGGTCTACACTCAACACTTTATACCACAGATAATTCACTGACTCGGTCAGTCAATAACCCACTGACTCAGCTACTGGCTGAGGCTGTAGTTACACTAACTTACTGTCTGACTGACTCAGTTGGGCAGTTAGATTGGTCTACACTCAACACCCTGGCACGTTACACTATGGATCAATTACTGACTCGGTCAGTCAAACGAAAACAGAAGCAAACTCACTATAAGTTAACATCGTACTTACCATCTTCACTCCATGCTCCCTCTATTTGATACGCAGCTGTGGCGGTACCCCACAGGAATCCATGCGGGAACTTTCTAAACTCGGCTGAACTGGCTGAAATAACCAGTAGAAAATACAGAGCTCGCATGGTGCACTATACAGCTACCACCGTTATCCAGTAGCCTCAGCGGTCAATCTACTAAATGTTGGATAAGATAAAAGTTATTTACACAGACGGAGTTTAGCGTGATGCAATAGTTTGCGGAGTTGTGTTTTCATATACGTAAATGGAAAACGGGTCTGAATTGACGTCATTGGCGCGCAAATGCAGATGAATTACCACAAGTTTTCCGAATTCCATACAAACATTCCTTGCGTGTTTAAGGACAGAAAATGGGGCAGTACGTTTCGCAACAGCGAAGCGACCATAGAATAAGTAAGCGTCGATAGCTAGCCTTGACATTTTGATAACTTTGACACTGTGTTAACTAGCACGCCTACTTTCAGGCATAGAATTCTGTTCGCGTGATCGAATTCACATTCAGATGAAGTCGAGGTATATGGTTTTCAGGCGCCCTTAGGAACAGTGGAACTGAGAAATCCCGTTTCAGACGCCACAACCCGATCACAAGAATGCACCTATTATCCCAGGATTAGATTTCACAGTGTGCGTGTTACTGGGTTTTGGATAATAATAATATTAATAATACCAATTAAAACAATTATTATCAATAAATAATAATAGTACTTAATAATGTACCTCTTCCTGACATGTGGTGAACCTATCGTCTATTGAAGTTTTTCCTAGAAATGGAAATTTGGTCCTCGCAGGTTGATACCTGCAAAATCATTGGAACTCTTAGAGGGCGACAATATTAAAAATGGATGATAAGGCAGGAAAACAGATGGCTGACAAAACAACTGACCCGGCAGCGTCAGGATAAGGTTTCTGATCACCTATTTGTGTATTTCAAACTGAGTGACCAACCCGCCGACCCATTACCGGAG
>Ga0224501_10004841_pt1 | contig 10621 bp, 6 predicted proteins | sample SF_Oct11_sed_USG_4_FD_169105 | JGI IMG/M metagenome (GOLD analysis project Ga0224501, IMG submission 169105) | Sediment microbial communities from San Francisco Bay, California, United States - SF_Oct11_sed_USGS_8_1 | ecosystem: Environmental > Aquatic > Marine > Sediment | place: USA...
CTGTTAAAATAGAAGGGTTAAATGGGACATTCATAGTCACTGATGTGCCTCCACCAGCCACTTTAGAAGTATCTAATTTGACTATCAGTCCGTATGAAGCTTGGGTGAATGAACCTATTAAAATCTCAGTTAAAGTGAGTAACATTGGAGACGAAGTTGTCAGTTATCCGTTAGCTTTCAGAGTTGACGATGTGGTCAGGGAAACCAAAACAATACAACTTTCAGCAGGAGAAAATACAACCGTAGAATCAAAAATTACTGAAAGCAGCGAAGGAACCTATTCTGTAATTGTAGGGGGTTTGACCGGAAAATTCCATATTGTTCCTACAGGTAAACACACACTTCGAGTTGTCACAGCTTATACGGGCTTCGGTTTTACCTTAGATGGAAAGAGACATACCACCCCCTATTCCGAACTTTTGGATGTGGGACCACACACCATTGCGGTGCCAGATACCTTCCAAACTGTAAAAGGTGGCATATTAGAATTTTCGCAATGGGGAGATGGAGATACAAATCCGACGAAAACAATAAACCTACAAAGTTGGATGTTACTTGTTCCAGATTATCAGCTGATTAGTGGAATCGCATCCTGTCCTTCGCTATATGTCTGGAACGGCAGCAATTATGTGTACTGTACAGAGGTTTCCAGTGGTACAGGCTACTTAGGGATTCTTGATTATTTCCGAGCAGACGGCGCGATTGCGTTTGCATACAGTTATCCTTGGGACTACATCAAATTGGAAGGAAATCAATTGCAACCAAGAGATGGTTACTATGACATGAAATTAACTCAAAGATGGGATGAAATCTTTTATCTAGATGCGGCTCAGTTGCTGGTTGTTGACCATTCGCCAGATGTAGACGTTTTTTCGACCAAGGGCACATATATATACAACCTTGATGGACGGGGCAAGATTTTTACTGTAAGCAAGAATCCTTTGACGCCAATTTCCTGCGTCAATGGCGAAGGGGAAGATTGCTTGCCTCAAATTTCCAAGCTGGATGGAATGTATACTAACGCACATGAGTTTCAATACGACAACTTGACGTTAAACTTGGGCGACTTGTCTAACGCAAAGGAAATAAAGCTGATAGTGGCCGGAAAAACGCTTTATTCCTCAGGAGAGGAACAAGGCGTATGGGCCGCAAAGTTTGCAACGCAACCTGGAGTGAAACCGTTTCCGCCGCCATATATGGAGGTTAAAGACAGAGATGGAAATTGGGTGCGCGTTCCTGACAATCGCCAGTTTCCGCTACTAGATGTGACGCCCAATCGCTTTGTCGTTAACTTAACAGGCCTATTCCCCACAAATGACTACTCGCTCAGAATACACACTTTCTTTAACGCACCTTTTGATTACATTGGGGTGGACACAACACCGCAACAAGACGTGATACTTAATCAGATAAACTCTGTTTACGTGGATCTTCATCAAGTATTTGACACTAACTCGACTTCTGCAGGAAACTTCACAAGATACGGCGACGTAACTCCGTTGATGCTTGAGGCAGACGATAAATTCGTAATAGGGCGACAAGGAGACGAAATCTCCCTCAAGTTCCCCGCCGTAGCTCCTTCCGAAGGCATGGAACGAGATTACTTTCTGTTTGTCAGTTGCTGGTTCAAAGTAGATGGGCTTCCTTATCTAGGCTTTACGGTGAATCCATTACCTTTCCACGATATGAGCTCTTTCCCATATCCGCCCACAGAGAGTTATATATACGATGGAGACCATTTAAGTTACCTCCTAGAATATAACACCAGAATAATAACTATCCCCCAGGAGAGAGGGTAGAACGTTTCGAATGAAATAGGTATCGATAGCAGAGAACTAAGCTCTTTTCACTATCAGTTTTAATATACATACCTTCTAGGTAGCTCCAAAAAATGTAAAGCTTAAATGCCCCATGTTCGTTTTTATCCTAGCTCTAAAAGGCTATGAGACTTTGAAACATGACATTGCTACCCGAAATTCCGAATCCGTATCTTGCATCATTTGCTCTTGGGTTATTGTATGGATTAACATTTTGTACTTCGGTATGTCTCCCATACGTCACGAGCTATATTGCAGGCATTGGAGCTGGTTTCCGCAAGGGAGTAATTGTCACATCGATTTACAACTCAGGTCGCGTAACAGCATATGCCCTGATCGGGGGCCTAACAAGCCTATTTAAGACCCTTGTGAGTGATGCTTTCTTTCTTTCCTACCAGAAATATTCTCCCATTGCTTTCGGTGTTACGATTATACTCATAGGGACAAGCATATTTCTCAGGAAAAAATCATCTACTGGCACCTGTTTTGTAGAAAAACGTGAACATTTAGGGATATCAAAGAAATTGACGCAAAAATTCGACCTGCGAGCCTTCTCTATGGGTTTCACCAGGGGTTTGGTGTTATGTCCTCCCCTTGTAGCTCTTCTTCTAGCCGCATTAACACTCTCTCAAATAAACCCTATTGTTTTAACAGTCTTATTCGGTTTGGGAACTACCATGTCTCCGTTACTAATACTTGGGGGAGCAACTGGTTGGCTCCTTAACAAAGCCCCACTTTTCAGTCGATGGATATCAAAGATCGGTGGAGGAATACTCCTTCTGCTTGGACTTAACATTTTGCTAAACACAATAATCCATTAATGGTCACCTGCTCACGAAGGCGAATCACGATGACAGAAATCATTGCCGAGATACTGAGAGCAACGATAATAGCAGGAATAATACTAGCAGGAATACTGGCTATTCTTATATGGATAAAGGATCAAACCAAAAAAATAAGCTACCTCAGAGTTTTCATTCAGATAGCTGCCGTCCCCGTAATTTTCCTAGGTTTGATAATAGGGCCCTTCGGATTGCCCCAGTTTCCACCTGTTGGCAATGCGCCGCGCGATGCTGTAGTTGGAACAAACATTTTCGGGGCACCGTTTCCAGACGGGTTATCTGTGCCTGTATTGGCATGTTATTACCCTTCTGGAAGAACAGTGACCTGCCCTATTTGGCAAATTCAAGGCTACATTTTTCCGTTTTGGAATACAGGACTCGGTTTTGGCTGGGGCGTTTTCTACACTACCACTGGTTTAGAAAGACTAGCCATTGTTTTCGGCTTAGTCATCGGTATGTCTATTGTTTTGGGCAGATTCTTCTGTGGCTGGGTTTGCCCTTTTGGGCTTTACATGGATTTAATTATACGTCTTCGAAAAACCTTCAAAAAGAGATATTGGAAGCTTTCTGAAAGGGTAAATATTGGTCTGCGTCAACTAAGATACGTAATAATTGCCGCCTTTTTGATTCTAAGTTTTGTTTTCGGTACGCAAGCCATAATCGGTTTACAGCTTGTTCCGGGAACAGAACGCGGAGAATATGTTTACTCATATTTTAGCGCGCCCTTCTGTCAAATTTGCCCTGTGAAACCTCTCAGTGTACTAGTAGAAAGCGCTTTGGGATTAATGGATTTTACATTCGTGTTTTCTAATACCAAGGGACTACTATACGAAGCAGGATATTATGTTACTTCACTCAACGTGGCTGTTTTGGTGTTAGTTACGATTGGGGCTTTTGCATTCAGGCGTTTTTGGTGCCGAATCTGCCCCTTAGGAGGTTTGATCTCTATCTTTAACAGGTTTCCGCCCTTTAAGTGGGTTTCCGGCGTTCGTCTAAACAAGATAGAAGAAAAATGTACAAAATGTGGAATTTGCAAACGAGTCTGCCCACCGCAAGTCACCGAGGTATACGAGGAAAAAGGAGGAGATGTCACTTCTCCCGGATGCATTTTGTGTTTCAGATGCGTAGAGATGTGTCCTTACGAGAATTGTCTGGAGATACGCGTTGCAGGCAAACCAATCTACAAATCGAGAAGCTGGTTAAAAGGACTAAAATGAGGAGGAAATCCGATGGCAACCAAGTTTGAAGGCAAAGTAAAGGCTATTCCCGAGATGCCTCCGAAAGAAATCGAAGAAATGAGAAACACAATGGAGTTTGTTTCCAGAAAGGTGATTGCCGAAAACATAGAGAGAATGAAAATAACATGGCCAAACCGCCCAAAAACTATGCAATACTTTGACGAGATTTCAAATTTCTTTGGACAACGCGTAGAGGAGATTCGCGCACAAAAAGAAGCTGGCAAAAAAATCATTGGCTATTCTTGCATGTTTGCACCTATTGAACTAATCTTGGCTGCAGACGCGATCCCCGTTAGAATTGATTCGGGTTGGTATGACACAGCAAAACTTGGGGACACGATTGTTCCGGTCGAGGTTTGCCCAGTCATAAGATCCAACATTGGAACACAAATGGTGAACTTGTCTCCATATCTTGAGCTGAGTGATGCCATAATAATTCCCCTCACGTGCGACGGAAGGACTAAGTTAAGTGAGATCTTAAGAGACGATAAAACAGTTTGGACAATGTGTCCTCCGCGTATAAAGGATTCACTTCAATCGAGGAAACTTTGGGTTGAGGAAGTCAAAGCAGTAAAGGAAAAAATCGAGGACTTAACAGGAACTGAAATAACTGGAAAGACATTGAGATCCGCTATAGAAATCACGCAGAGAGCGAGTAAGGCTTTTCGTAGATTGCAGGAGATACGAAAAGGAAATCCTGTGATAATGGGAAGGGATTCGATGCTTGTCAATCAAACTAGCACGTGGGATGACATAAAAAGGTGGACCCAAAAAACCGAAGAACTATGTGATGAACTCGAAAATAGAATCGAACAGAAGAATTGGGCTTGCTCCCCAGACACCCCAAGAGTGATGGTCACAGGTACTCCGATGATATGGCCTGACAATTGGAAAATACCCAACCTAATCGAAGAATCCAGCCCTCATGGAGTCATTGTCGTTGACGAGCTATGTTCAGGTGACCGGCTCCTTTACGACCCCGTGGGAGTAGACGAATGGACAATGAGTGACATGATGGATGCGTTGGCCGAAAGATACATTCTAGCCTCCACATGTCCGTGCTTCACCTCAGAGCACGGAAATGAGGATAGAATCAACTGGCTTTTAGATAGGGTTACAGAGTATAGGGTTGACGGAGTGATCTATTATGTGATACGCGGCTGCATCCTGTACGCCATGGAATATGCGCGAATCAAAAGACTTCTAGACAGCATGGATGTTCCAGTGTACTACCTCGACACAGAGTACACTCGAGAAGATGTGGGACAAATGAAGACCAGAGTCGAAGCCTTTTTAGAAATGTTGGAAACGAGAGTTGCTTTACGAGAGGTGAAATGAGGTGATAGCTGCTGGAATAGACATAGGAACCCAAAGCGCAAAGGTGGCCATCTTAAAGGGCGGTGAAGTTCTGTCTAGAAGCCTTGCTTTATGTGGATTCAACCCTAAAGAAGCTGCTGAGAAAGCTTTCAAAGAGGCACTGAGAAAAGCTAGATTATCATTTGACAACGTCGAGCATATCACAGCCACTGGTGCAGGTGCAGCTAAGGCAACAAATTCTGATAGTACCATTAGCATGGTGGGCGCTGACGCCCAGGCAGGAGCCTACTTTTTTCCTTCAGCGAGAACGGTAATTGATGTAGGCGCAGAAGAGGCGCGGGCAGTAAGTTGTGACGAGAATGGAAACATGTTAGATTTCGTTTTGAATTCCAGATGCGCTGCAGGCGCAGGCACCTTTATAGAAGCTATGGCGAGGGCATTGGAAGTAGAGCTTGAGGAGTTGGGTCCCCTTTCTCTCAAGGCAGAAAAGGCAAGCCCAATAAATGCCTCATGCGTCATCTTCTCAGAGTCTGATGTGGTTTCTCTAATTCACCGTCAAGAGCCAAAGCCTGAAATTGCCAGGGCAATATATGACGCCATGGCTGACAGAATCTCTTCTATGGTGCACAGATTAGGAATCAAACCACATGTCGTTCTGGTTGGGGGAGTCGCAAAAGATGTTGGTTTTGTTACATCTTTGAAAAGAAAATTGCATACGGAATTGTTAATACCCGAGGGTCCAGTGTTTGCTGGCTCCGTGGGAGCGGCTCTAACCGCTGGCAAGCGAATTGGATAGGTGCGTGTGCAAAATAGAAACACTGAAGAGAGAAGCTAATGCGTATTGGAGATGGCCCGAATATCGCGGAGTTGTGCCCGGGCGAGACTGGAAAGACGTGGATATAATCACTGCTGGCATTGATGTCGGCTCGGTAAGCTCTAAGGCAGTAATCATGACAGACGGTGAAATCTACTCATGGAGCATCTTACGAACAGGATCAAACAGCGCCGACAGCGCCAAGAAAGTGTTGGATTGGACATTGGAGGGAACCGGATTGAAACTGGACAAGATAGCTTGCATCGTTGGAACCGGCTACGGAAGGGTTAATGTTCCCATGGCTAACAAAGCGATCACAGAAATTGCCTGCCACGCAAAGGGCGCAAACTACATATGGGGACCCACAGTGAGAACCATATTGGATGTTGGAGGTCAAGACGTCAAAGCAATTTCATGTGACGAAAATGGCAGAGTGACATCGTTCTTGATGAACGACAAATGTGCTGCTGGCACAGGTCGAGGTATGGAAGTGATCGCTGGCCTGCTGAAAATACCCATCGAAGAAGTGGGTGAGATGTCGCTGACAGTTGACAAAGAACCTGACCCTGTAAGCAGCACCTGTGTGGTCTTCGCAAAAAGCGAGGCAGTGGGACTGTTACATGATGGATGGTCCAAAGAGAAGGTTCTAGGTGCATATATGCACGCAATGGCCATTCGCATGTGCGAACTCCTAAAGAGGGTAGGAGTTAAAAAAGACTTTGTCATAACTGGTGGCCAATCTAAGAACATTGGTATTGTAACGAGGATAGAGAACATTCTGGGTGTCAAGCGCCTCCCAGTTGCCGATTGGGAGGAAACCGGACTCGATCCCATGGCTGCGGGGGCAATAGGAGCTGCCCTGTTCGCTGAGGCATTATATTCGAAATCGCTTAAACGGTGAGACGGAGACTTATGATTATCTACTATGGATACAGTGACGGGTCAGGAGAATACTACATCAGCATCGACGCCGAAAAATGCAACGGCTGTGGCAAATGCATAGAGAAATGCCCTCAACAGGCGTTAGAGCTGGGATCCGTGATGGTTGACCTCGAGGAAAAACTCGTTGCCACAGTCGCAGAAAACCATCGCCGAAAAATTAAATATACTTGTCATCCATGCAAGCCAGAAACCGGGAAAGCACCATGCGTTTTTATCTGTGACAAAGAAGCCATTAGTTGTACCTGGCGCGCACGAAGAGGGAAATGTGGCTAATTAGATTCTCCACTCCAACAGTAAGCACTCTGAGCAGAATGTTTCCTTCTGCGCGAACTCACGCGCGCGCATGAATTATCGTTTATGTACTCAGACTCGATGTTCAAAATCGACGGTGAACAAACAGGTGTGCGTGCTGACTGAGAAGATATTTTTGGTATTCTAGAAATGATTCTTTTCAGTCTATCCGGCTCTCTAGGGTAGGGAGAGGGGGCTAAATGTAACTTCAACTTGGTTTGGAACCGAAATATTCGCGGGCCTTATCGCGTAAATAGCGAATTTGTCGTTTGCATAAACTCTATCTAGAATTGGAGAAGACTCCACGTTCAAGAGAAGTTGCTGAGAGTCGATAACAACGAATTCAATGTTATATTCTTTTATGTATGCTAAGAAGTCTCTTCCTTGAACAGGCAAATTCGTCTTGGAATCTAAGAGTTGCTTCAAACCATCCTGAGCCCACCGTTCAATATCTCTAGACTCAAATGAATATAGAAGAGCAGAGAAAGAGATTTCTCGGCTCTCACCCTGTGTAAAATTACCAAATTCGTAACCAACTCTCAAGGCGTCTATGAAACGATTACCTAACGCACCAATGCTAAACCAGTCTGGAAAATCATCAAACTCAAAAACCACCAATACACCGTTCTCTACATCAAGCGTCGCTGCGATGTTGCCACCCAAATTGTTTGGAGGGCACTCCACCACAGCCCAATTATCACCCAGATTAAAGGAAGGCTTGTCCCAAGGGTTCTGCCACTCAAGCACTCCGGGAACAAACGCTTCCCTAAAATTGAGAGATGGTTCCGTGAAACTGAAAACTTTCAGCTCAATGTCTGCAAGGTCTTGACGTGCCGTGAACCTCCACGCAAGGTCGACTTTGGAGCTTTCACCGTGAACAGTAACCACCTTTTCGAGCGTAAACAAGTCATGGAAATACTCAGAAACCAGTTGTGATTCGTTGACGGATCTTTGCATCCAATAAGTCTTCTTAGCGTTTTCAGATAGTGAAACCACTGTCGACTTGCCGTAAATGTCCGTGGAGTTCACGTAGACATAATCATCGGGAATGCTGAGCACTTTCGTCCAAATGTTGTAGACTGAAACGTACATGACTTGACCAGAAATTGAGTCACCAGATGTATATTCTCTTGTGAGAACACGGGTGTTTTCCATCTCATAAAAAAGATACAAAACTGCCTCGGCTACCACATTTCTGCCAAGAAGAGGATTCGTCTCTTCTACAGTCTTGTGGTCAGAGATTACGCCTAGCCATGTGCCAGGTTTTTCTGAAACTACCACTGCGCCGTCCGAAATGGAATATTGTTTCAGCCACTTGCCAGCGTCGTAACCAGCGATCCCCGACACCTCGTAATACTGAGGAAGACCTTGAAGTCTTTGAAGAAAAAGAAAACACTGAAAAGAAAAGAAAATAACCAACATTACTAACGTAACAACGTGGGCAATATTCAGCACTTTGCGCTTTTTTTCCATTTTTGAAGAAAAGTTTGATGCTATGAAAGCCGGTGATTTTGCAAGATTGTAAACGATTGCGCCACCAAAAATCGCTGTGGGGGTAGCAAAAAAGTAAATGAAGCGTTCATAGGGAACATAAAGCCCGAAGAGATAGGACTGAGACAAGAAAAAAGGTACGGCGAGCCACAGAATAAGCAACGGATAAGCGCTCAATGCCTTTCTCCTCCTTAGTAAAACGAAGGTCAACGGGATACCCGCAAACGCTAGGAAAAGAATTGCTCCAAAGACTTTGATCAAAGAATTGAGGCTCACATAAGGTATTCTGTAAACATACTCTTTAATTTCAAAGAAAGGGTGGGAGATAAGGACACTGAAATAGCGCAACATGACCTCAGCGTACCACGCCAATATCGCTAGACCGCCACCCAAAACGACAGCGAGAAAAGTCAAGAACTTTTTCCTCGACCTAATCGTGCCAATAAAAAAGGCGAGGACAAACACTAGAAGGAACACGAAAGTCGCAAGTTGATGCGTCAACACAAGGGCAAAAGTTACCAAAAACAAGAGGAGAGCTTTGACATAAGGCCAGTAGTTCGTGTTCATAATGTAGAAAATCAACGCAATGTAGGCAATGCCTAGAAAATTTGCGTAGCCTCCCCAACAGATCATTTCAAAAAGCGGAACTGACAAAATTGTGAACACGGCCGAAGCGACAGCAACACCTCTCCCAAGTAATCTTCTGGCCAGCAAATAGGTGGACAACAATACTAGCACATTGATGGTTGCCACCACAAATTTTAACACCAAACTTGCGACCACGACATCAGCTGTGCCCACAAAAAGGAGCAACACCGCCAAGAAAACGTGAAAAAGTGGAGGATACCACACAATCTCGCTATAGTTGACTCCCTTGTCAATGATTATGGTTTTCGCCTTTCCCAAATGTACTGCCGGATCGTTTCCTGGCAGAATACCATCCATCGACATCTGGTGGACCGTGATCAAGAAGAGCGTCAAGACGGCAAGGAACACGAAAACGAGTTCGGCATAGAATCGTCCAGCCTTTGACAACACGCAGCCTCCAAGGCGACACGGGTCAGCATATATGATTACGAAGGGTGCCTATAAAAACATCCAGCATTCATTTGTCAACTTGAAAAACGGCAACATGCCTACTATCGTACACATCGAATCTTCGGGTCATCTCGGAATTTCGAACAAGGCTCTTGGTCTCGGCAAACGATGAATGTGATGTTGTGCCTTTCCACTATCTCCAAACAACTTGAAGCAACTACTGGGCCGCTGCCCAAAGCTTGCATAGGATCCATAGGCATGTCGTCAAGCGTAAGGCTTTTATCTATTGAGGTTGGGGAACTTGAGTGTGACTTAGTGTTGAGGGGTTAATGAATGCGCGCGCGAGCGCGATCATGGAGATTTTTTCAGGCAAAGTTTGCAGCCTTAATCATTTTGACGGTTTCCAGCGCCCTCCTATGGCAACACATAATATTTTCATCACCATCTTTTGTAGAGCAGGTGGACTCTTAATTGCTTGAGCAGAGTTAGACAGAATAAATCGATTGGAAGGATTAATAGTTTGACTTCTGTTCTGTCTTGCATTGTCCGATATTTCAACAGATGGCGTTTAGTTCTCTCAATTTTTCTTTTGGTTTATGTGGCTCTTCTGGTACTGAACGTGGGTTGTAATGCAATTCGGTGGGATGAGACACCACACTTAAATGGTGGATTGTTGTTAAGCCGTGGACACCTTCAAGAGTACACACAAGAAGGTTCTCGTTATCCACCCTTATTCGACGTTACGATCGCTTTATACTTCAAGATCTTGGGTTTGAGCGTGTTCTCAGCCAGACTTGTAGCCGTTGTGTTTGGCGTCCTTTCGGTATGGGG
>Ga0224501_10004842_pt1 | contig 10621 bp, 5 predicted proteins | sample SF_Oct11_sed_USG_4_FD_169105 | JGI IMG/M metagenome (GOLD analysis project Ga0224501, IMG submission 169105) | Sediment microbial communities from San Francisco Bay, California, United States - SF_Oct11_sed_USGS_8_1 | ecosystem: Environmental > Aquatic > Marine > Sediment | place: USA...
CGTAGCACCACGTTTACAGAAACCTTCAATGGCAGCGCCTGGAGTTCGCCACAAGGGTCCGGCGCACCACAAGGTCCGGGCGCGGCTCGGTGGTCCACGTATAAGGATGCCTTTGACAATTATTGGTTGACCGATAGTACTTCTGTGATGGGAGTGAAGGAGAACTACAAACCAAACACAGAAATGACCGCAATAGGACCCACCCATTCCCTGCTTGGTCTTCCCTCTCCCAAGCTCCGTTTCGTACTCCAACACGCCTTGGCACAGGGAGATCGCCTGTATATCGGTGTGATGTCCAATGGGAATACGCACTATTTGGACGAATTTACCGGGTATGGATTCGCTATGCAATACGAGTATCTTCTTCCCATAGAAGAAATGGGGGACGAGTTCAGAGTCTTTTTCCATTTGAGTACTGACGGTGCCGTTGAGGCAGATGGCGTGTATATCGACGACGTAGAGATCAGCTTTGTAGATGATGTGCCTTACCTGGGTGATGAGTACAGCGACTATTCTGGCACCTCTTTTTCATCGCCCGTTGTGGCCGGTGTGGCGGCACTTGTTTGGTCAATCAATCCCAGTCTTACCTATCGCCAGGTAAAGGAAATACTTCTATCTACGGTAGACCAGGACGATTCGCTAAATAGCAAAGTGCTAACCGGAGGCAAAGTGAATGCTTTGGGTTCAGTGTATAGGGCAAAATATTTGCGCCCAGGAGAGTTTCGACTAGGGGTCAGTCAGATAGACCTCTTGGAGGGCACCTCCAATCCATTTCTTGACATCATCCGTGATAAGGGTAGAGATACAGCCGTCAGCTTAGACTATGCGCCAAGTAACGGTTCAGCGAAAAATCTGCTTGACTATTCATTGGCGTCTGGGAGTCTTCAATTCAAGGAAGGTGAGCGATTAAGAAAACTGAACCTAAACATTATTGATGATGCTGTAGCCGACGGGGACAAAAGCTTTTTTGTGAATCTCAACCAAGCACATGGCGCGACGCTATCGGCAAACAATTCAGTTTTGATCAATATCATCGATGATGATGTGACAGGTGAGGAACGATTTGTTTTCGACAGCTCGTATCGGGCAGTTCAAGAGTCGAACACTGTTATTCCGATTACGATTCGACGTCTGGGTGATACAAGTCAGAGTAGGGTATTAACCCTCTCTTCGGATTCCAGTAGCGCAACGATGGATTCCGACTTTAATCTCTCTACCCCTACAATTGAATTTCTTCCGGGGCAAACGGCCAAGACTTTTAATGTCATCCTGATGAGTGACCTTGTGTCCGAAGGAAACGAGTTCATACAACTGGCAGTAAATCTTAATGGAGAACAACTCGACACGTTTTCCACGATAGAAATATTGGATGATGAGGCAAGCGGTGAGCCTTCCAAAATCTCATTTACCCAACGCAGCTTTACTGTAAACGAAGGGAGTGGCAAGGTGTTCCTCACACTTAAGCGGGAACAAGATGGCGGCGGCCCAGTGACAGTTAGTTATTCGATTAGAAATGGGACTGCCCGCGAAGGGCAAGATTTTAGAGTTACAGATCAAGTACAGTCTGTTACGCTGTTGGAAAATGTAACACAGACTTCAATAGAAATTCAGATCTTAAATGATGCCTTTATAGAAAACCCAGTCGAAACCTTTTTTGTTTCGCTGTTCCCAAGTGACAGTTGCGTGGTATGTGAGGCTCAAATCAATATAAATGACGACGATGCTGTAAGACCGAAAATGGCACCCATCGATCTCGGTACTTCAGAGAGTACCTCAAAGGGAACCATTACTATTGTTGATATCTTTTTTGTCTTTTTCTTTATTCAACTATTCAGGCTGACCTTTTTTCGCAAGCGCCTGCACGAAGAACGAGATAATCCATCTCGCGATCAAGGGTGAGTCGATTTCTTGATTTAGAGAAGTCACTCCTTTTTGGTATACCTCTTCTCCCAGTTTTTCTCTTCGATGATTCATCATGGTCTGAGAATAGGGTTTAGTAAATTCGGGATGACCCTGGAAGCTCAGTATATGTGAGCCGATTTGAAATCCCCCGTTGGGGCAAAACTCACTACTTACTATCAATTCCGCATCCTTTGGTAGTTGGACAACCTGATCCTGGTGGCTGACCAGGATGGACATTTTTTGCAATGGCGGTTGCTGCCACTCTTTTTTCTGCACGACCAGACTGGTATGGATGCCCACCCCCCATCCTTTACTGGACTTTTCCGTCTTACCACCCAGGGCCTGTGCCAGCAACTGATGTCCGAAGCAAATTCCCACTACCGGTGTCCGGCTCTCATGGAGTACGCGTAAGTAGTCCCCAAAACGTCGAATCCAGTCTTCATTTTCATAGACACTGGCCTTGCTGCCGGTAATCACATACCCGTCACATCGATCAACCGTGGGCGGGTAATGGCCGTGTTCCACGTCAAAAGTCTCAAACTCAATTGTGGGATCTTGAGTACCTAGCAGGGTCCTGAACATTTCTGGATAATTTTCGAACTGACTTCGATACTCATCCATGATGGAATCGCACTGCAAAATACCAATTCTCATTTCAGGGGATTTCCTTTCCTATGTAAATCTGACACTATTATAGGGTTTGGCGCTACAGAAAACGAACTATCCGGTCGTTATTTAGATGGCCTCCAAGGTTCGGTGTAGCAACAAAATGCACGGTACCTGGATCAACTCTGACCTTCCAAGGATGGAATATGAACGCCAGAGACGTAAAGACCATAGAACAAGCCAAGGAAATTGTGGAGCAACGGGAGTTGCAACACGTGAAGGTGGGTGTGTTTGACGCTGATGGCATTCTACGCGGCAAATACATGGCCAAGGAAAAATTTTTTTCTGCCCTAGACAGCGGTTTTGGATTCTGCGATGTGGTTTTAGGATGGGATTCCAAAGACCAGCTTTATGACAATGTGAGATATACCGGTTGGCATACCGGCTATCCCGATGCCCCTACACGGATAATTCCCGATACCTGCCGCGATCTGCCCTATGAAAATCAGGGACTGTTTTTTCTTGCCGAATTTTATCAGGATGCAGAACCGTTGTGCCCAAGAGGGGTATTACGCAAAGTCATTGAGCGCGCCAGGGCCATGGGCTTTGAACCCTTTTCCGCCTTTGAATACGAGTTTTTTGTCTTTCAGGAAACCCGGGAGTCAGTCCGGGAGAAGCACTACCGTGATCTCAAACCACTTGCCCCAGGCTTTTTTGGCTACTCGGTACTGCGCAATTCAGTGGACCTGGAGATATACCAGGAGATTCTGGCACTGGGTGAAGCCATGGATTTTCCCATAGAGGGTTTGCACGAAGAGACAGGCCCCGGTGTGATGGAAGCCGCAATCAAAGTGGATAGCTCGCTCAACTCGGCCGATAAGGCTGGCTTATTTAAAACCTTTGCCAAAGTCGCCTGCCAGCGAAACGATTTGATGGCCACCTTTATGGCCAAGTGGTCGCCCGATTGGCCGGGTCAGTCCGGTCATATCCATATCTCTCTGAAAGACAAGAACGGCGCTTCCGCTTTTTATGACCAAAAAGACAAAAATGGTATGAGCGAAACCATGCGGCACTTTGTCGGTGGCCAGCAAAAACTCATGCCCGAGTTGTTGGCCATGGTTGCGCCGACGGTGAATTCCTATACTCGACTCATTCCCGGTTTTTGGGCACCTACACACAGTACTTGGGGAGTGGAGAATCGCACCTGTGCCCTGCGCGTCATTCCCGGTAGCGAAAAATCTCAGCGCGTGGAATACCGAGTGGCCGCAGCGGATGCCAATCCCTATATCATTCTCTCAGCGGCACTGGCCTCGGGGCTCTATGGAATAGAAAACAAGATTGAGCCGGAAAAGCAGGTTAGCGGCAATGCCTATGACCAGCAGTTCCCAGAGGAATTGCGACTCCCTGCCAATCTCTGGGAGGCAGCGCAGCGTCTGAAAGCGTCCAAGATGGCGGCGGACTGGTTTGGTAAAGATTTTGTTGAGCATTTTGCGGCGAGTCGAGAATGGGAAGAGCGCGAGTTTCGGCGCGCCATTACCGATTGGGAACTGGATCGTTACTTTGAGATTATCTAATGGGCAACGCTAAGAATTTAAAAGTTATTTCTCCCGTTGATGGTAGCATTTATGTAGAAAGAGAATTTGCCACAAGCAAACAAGTGGACGAAACCTTTGTCCGTGCGGTAGAGGCATTTCAAGACTGGCGTTTAATGGGTTTTGAAGATCGGGTGGAAATTTGTGAATCCCTTGTGGACTACTTCGATGCAAATCAGGATTCCATTGCCAAGGAAATTACCTGGCAAATGGGTCGACCCATAAAGTTTTCTGCGGGTGAAGCACGTGGTGTGGTGGAGCGCAGTAGGGCAATGATCGCCATCGCAAGGGGAAAACTCAAAGACATCCCTGTCCCCGCGCAACAGGGCTTTAAACGCTATATACAGCGAGTGCCCGTGGGTGTGGTGTTTTCCATGACCCCTTGGAACTATCCGTTTCTCACTGCGGTGAATACGGTTGTTCCGGCAGTGTTGGCCGGAAATACGGTTGTGATGAAGGCGTCGGCGCAGACGCCCCTGACCGCGGAAATTTTTGCAGACGCTTTTCGCGAGGCGGACCTACCTGCGAATGTATTTCAGTACCTTCATCTAAATCATGCTGCTACAGAGCGCGTTCTAAAAGAGGCACCTATTAACTACGTGGGATTCACCGGCTCAGTGGAGGGTGGCGCGTCAGTGGAAAGGGCTCTCGCCGGCCGCTTTCTGGGATTGGGCTTGGAGCTGGGTGGAAAAGATCCCGCCTATGTGAGGGCAGATGCCCCGGTAGAACAAACAGCGGTGAACCTGGTTGACGGGGCCTTTTTTAACTCCGGACAATCCTGTTGCGGCATAGAGCGCATCTACGTGCAAAGAAAAATCTTTAATCAATTTGTAGAGGCCTTCGTGGCCGAGGTGAACAACTACAAATTGGATGATCCCACTTTGCCCGACACGACGCTGGGACCGATGGTCCGTGTATCTGCTGCTGAGTTTGTACGCGAGCAAGTCAAAGAAGCCGTCTCAAAAGGCGCAAAGGCCTTGATCGACGAAAATCGATTCGAGCACTCAAAAAAAGGTACCCCTTATTTGGCACCACAGGTACTCGTGAATGTGAACCACAGTATGTCGGTGATGATGGAAGAAAGTTTTGGCCCGGTGGTAGGTATTATGCCCGTGGATTCGGATGAAGAGGCCGTGCGTTTAATGAATGATAGCCATTATGGATTGACAGCATCCATATGGACCCAGGATCTGGAAGCGGCCGAACAATTGGGGCATGACATTCAGACAGGCACCGTGTTCATGAATCGTTGTGACTATCTGGATCCTTATCTCTCCTGGACCGGCGTAAAGAATACAGGGCGAGGGTGTAGTCTTTCTGAGATTGGCTATGAACATCTCACTCGTCCCAAGTCTTTTCATCTAAAACTCTAAGGGGTCTTCATGGCTGGAAAATCATTTACTGTCAATTGGAACTATCCTACCAGTGTGCGCTTTGGGCTGGGGCGTATCAATGATCTTCCCAAAGAACTGGGCACCATAGGCGTAAGCAAACCCTTCTTGATTACCGATTCAGGTTTGGTTGGATTGCCTCCGTTTGCAACTCTAAAAAATATTTTAGACAATGCGAAAATCAGCTATGAGGTTTTTTCCGATATCAAACCCAATCCCACGGGAAAAAATGTAGAAGACGGGGTCCGTGCCTATCGACAGTCTTCCTGTGATGGTGTGATTGCGTTTGGGGGCGGCAGTGCCTTGGATGCGGGCAAGGCCATTGCGTTGATGATAGGGCAGACACGTCCCTTGTGGGACTTTGAAGACGTGGGTGATAACTGGACTCGAGTTCAAATCGATGGCATGGCACCTTGCCTGGTCATCCCCACTACGGCAGGGACAGGCTCTGAAGTTGGGCGTGCCTCAGTGATTACCAATGAAGACGAACACCGCAAGGTCATCATTTTTCATCCACGCATGATGCCGCCTGTGGTTTTGGCCGATCCCGAACTTACGTATGCCTTACCCCCTTCGTTGACGGCTGCCACGGGAATGGATGCCTTTTCGCACTGCCTGGAAGCCTATTGCGCTCCGGGTTTTCATCCCATGGCAGAAGGTATCGCCTTGGAAGGGATGCGATTGGTCAAAGAGTTTCTCCCAACGGCCTTTAAGCAAGGCGATAACGCCGAAGCCAGGGCCAATATGCTGGTGGCATCCACCATGGGTGCCACCGCATTCCAAAAAGGGCTCGGTGCAATTCATGCCCTGGCTCATCCACTCGGTGCAATCTACGATGCACACCATGGCATGCTAAACGCCATACTCATGCCTTATGTCTTAGAGGCCAATGCCTCTGCCATACAGGACAAGATGGTGCGTCTGGCCAATCATTTAGGTTTAAGTAATCCAGGCCCGCAATCGGTTATTGACTGGGTCCTGCAATTACGCAAAACCTTGTCCATCCCTCATACCCTGTCTGAAATTGGTATTGATACTTCTCAAGCTGAAAGAATTGCTAATGAGGCAGTGAAAGATCCTTCTGCGGGGGGAAACCCTATCCAATATAGTGCGAAGGAATATGAGTCACTGTTTACTAAAGCGCTGACTGGGTAGCTTGTCTCATTTCAGTCGTTAGAACAATGGAATGTAGGCATAATCCGCCAAATAGTATCCGGCCGAATCAGGATTCGCTGCAATGTGACTATCCAGGATGTTTTTCAGCGCATTAAAACCAGGAGGCACGCCCGTGATGCCTTTCTTTAGTAATTGATACGTGGACTCCGAAAGGTAGGTTTCGCACCCGGATACCAATTCTGAGCACTGCCGTGTACAACCGACACCTGGTGTCCATTCCAGACAGGCACTAGTCGTGTTTACATAACTCATGTATATGGGATTGACATCCACGGTTTCATTGGGTCTGATGAGGAATCCATTACCATCGACTTGATTAAAATAGGTTTCGAAATCACTCCAATGGGGCTCGTATTTACCTGGATTACCCACCTGGAAAACTCGCGATCCGTCTTGAGAAAAAATCGTATGGGTGATTAACGGTCGGTCCTGGGGTCCACCGTTATAGACAGCGAATTGATAGGTAGGTAGGCCAATAGGGTCAACCGTTAAGCTAAATTGTTGGCCATATGTGGGTGAACCCACACGCAAATCCCAGTGGGTTGCATAGGCTCCATACCCTTGACCACCATTTGTAACGAGCCCGTGACCGTGTTTACTTACGGTGGCGACCGCTCCTCCGTGTGAAAGTAAGGCTTCTTGAACAATCGCGCCTAGATCTGAAATATTAAACACGCGACTCGTACCATCAGAAGCGGTCGTTAGAATTCGTGCATCATCGCCATAAAAGAATTCCACTGATCTAACCACTCCACTATGCGCATTGAATATTGCCCGGGCGGTATATTGAGTTGGCGAGCCGGGTACCACATCGTAGACCTGAAAGTCTGTATCATTCCCGGCGGTAACCAGTTTGGTTCCATCATTTGAGAAAACCAAGTGGTTAACAGATAGACCGGTGTGTATTCCGGCTAGCGTGATAATCGGTGCACCAGTGTTGGCATTGTAGATTCGAACATCACCATCCGCACCCGCAGTGGCAACTATGGGCGGATTGACCTTGTCATTGATTTCGGCATGCATAACAGTTCCGGTGTGGCCGGTTAAGGTAAAGAGCGTATTGCCATAGGTAGGCGACGTCATGTCGGAATCCCAAACCCTTGCAGTGCCATCCAGGCTGGAACTCACTATGCGCGTGCCATCACTATTAAAGTTGGCAGAAACGGCAGCATCAGTATGACCCACAAATTCTTTCAACACGACGCCCTCAAACATAGACCAGATATATAACTTGCCGTTCGAGCTAGAAGTTAAAACGTGATCGGTGTTCGGGGCAAGATCAGCATAATTTGCCGTTTGAGTTAGGTTTCCAGTGTTATCTTTTCGCAGTGCCCAAAACGCGGGGTCCCAATAGCTATTGAAGTTTTTAAATCTCCAGATACCCAGATAGTTTCTATTTGTAAAAAATGCAATCGGCGTAGTAGTGTTTGGTATCAGTTGCATTTGATATACATAGGAGGTGGCCGATGTGGCGAGCCCTCGATTTGTATAGAGTGGGGTTTCGATGATTGCGCCAGTATTGGTATCAATCGCATAGTTCGTGAGTACAGTAGCATTGCTCAGATAAACAAATTCCCCATTGTCATCAATGTCTGCGAAGTGTACAAGCGTGTTCGGTGAGACAGCCCCATTCGCTTCGTAGGCTATTACATCAAACTGTTGTAGAAGCTGAGCAGGAGTCGCACTCGTTACGGTCCACGTAGTACTGCCGCTTGAAGGAATCCAGGCATTCACGTCCCAACGAAACAACGTCGGTGGAATATAGGGCTGAGAGAAGCTTACTCTTCCCAGGGTGGCGAGTATCAGCTGATTCGGAAAGCGGGGATTAAACTCTGCATGTCTGGGCCCATGCACTCCTCCGCCCGTTGTTCCCGAATCGTTTTGGATTGTAAGAATGAAGCCGGTCGTTATATCCAATACATATGCTCGGTTTTCAAAGTAGGAAGATACAGCGATCTGACTTCCGGCTGGATTAAACTCAACCGAATATTTAGGTTGTGAATCTCCCGGAAAATCCCAAACGTGTTCAATGGTTCCGGCTGTGGGATTCCACAGATGGGCACCAAGTGTTGTGTTTGTCTGTAACAAAACTCGGCTACCATTGGGAGAAAACGTAGCTCGATATATACTACGGTAATTTGTAAAGGTGGTGATTTCGGGATCAATTGTAATGGACGATACTGTGGCGCAAGTACCCGTGGCAATTGTGCTTACATTGATGACTCTGGCTTCATTGACCAGTGATGCGGGGGAATAGTGGGCATCGCCTACAACCACAATATCGGAATTTGTTGGATGGTAATCGGGTTTTCCAAGGACAGCGGTCGTTCCAAAAGGCTGGCAACTTCCAATTTTTTCCAGTGATTTTCCACCCCACGGGTCTGTGGCCAGACGCCATAACTCGATATCGGCATTGTTTGCCACCACGAGCAATTCACCGCCGCTATGAAATGCCGCGCCGCCTCTACTATCGATGAGATGGTCGACTGTATTGAAGCCTCTAAGGTATTGATAGGGATATTCTTGATACCGATAAATTTGTGGCCAGACACCATGTTGATTTAAGTAGTGATACGCCGTATAGGAAGCGGACAGGATTTTTTTGTAGGCTGCGCTGGGGTGTAACTCCTTATCCCACTGATCGGCAGGAAAGGCACTGATATTAACATCACCTATCGAATCAGAAAGAATCGCTTTATAAATCGCATTGCCCCCATTAAAAACATCATCTGCCACGGTGACAAAATAGGCTCTGATACCACCTGCATGACCAAAGGCTTCGGGCGGAGTATAGGCTTGATCATCTCGTAACGGGTTTTGATTCCAAGATGCTCTGTACAAAATACTGCCTTCAACTATCCAATGACCATTGCGACCACCCACACGTGTGACTCGGATCACATTCGCATCCAAAAACATTTCGGGGGAGTTGTAGTCCAGTGGGGAATATTTCATTACGAAGGATTGAAACTCGCCACTATTGTCTGTTGCAAACTCAAAATTCATTTGGGGAGGTGAATAGTTTTGGGCATTGGTCATTAATGTTTTATTGATGCTCATTTTGCCCGACGTAGAGGAATTCGTGTGTTGTAACCATTCCATTTTTCCAATCACGGTTGATGTAGTAATTGCTGTTGTAGTTGGATTAAGCGGGTAAATATTCACTCGGTGATACGTTGTGCTGTCATTTTGTAACTGGCACATATCGCGTGCGCCTGAATCAGACGTCGCAAGATCACGATGATTTACGCATTGATCAAAAAATACTTGAACAGAAACACCCTGCGTGCCATCGGCTACTACTTCCGGTGCGGTATAGGTTGTGGTGTTACCGGGAGTGACACTATCGTTTGTGATGTTATCAATTATCTCAGTGATAATGAGATGGTATTTGTCGTAATAAGCGACTGCTCGATGTAGTGCAATTTTAATTACTGCCGGGAAACACATTCGATTAAAAGTTTTTGCACCAAATTCAGCTAGTGAAATTGGCTCATTTTCCGTGAGGCCACCACAACCCGCCCCGGTGTTACTATCGTCAGGATTTTTATTTCCTCCTAAGGAAAAAGGATCAAATACATCCAACAGTTGCTCATCGGTGAGATTTAGGACATCAATGCGGTTGTGATTAAAGCTTGCGTTACGAGTTGCTGTATTTAACAGATCGTTCAGTTCTTCTAGTTCTGCGGGGTTTGCGGGTTTTGGTTTAATATGGTGCATGGACAGCGGGGCAGGTATGTCCTTTTCACCCAGATGAATAAGGTCTTTATTCGGTAGGAAGGCTCTAAAGTGAACTTCTTCCTGCGGTTCCGAATAGGTACAGGAAAGCAGCATCAGAGAAAGTGAAAGAAACGCCGCGATGTGTATAAAAAAGCGAGCCAAGAACATACCCCCAACCAAACAACGTAATTATTCTAATTTTCAAGAACAACAAACAGCAGCTCAGATACCCTA
>Ga0224501_10004843_pt1 | contig 10619 bp, 4 predicted proteins | sample SF_Oct11_sed_USG_4_FD_169105 | JGI IMG/M metagenome (GOLD analysis project Ga0224501, IMG submission 169105) | Sediment microbial communities from San Francisco Bay, California, United States - SF_Oct11_sed_USGS_8_1 | ecosystem: Environmental > Aquatic > Marine > Sediment | place: USA...
GCCTTTTTTAAATGAAGAAGTGTACACATTTACGAGGCTGTAATCGCGTGCCACCCTCTTCCGTCGATTACGTTCTTTGAGTCGCAACCTACAGTAAATCCACAGAGTCAACCGGTGAAACCGCACCTAGGCAGTCATACACATATACATCGGGGAAACAGTAAAAAAACAGTCAATGATAGCCCATCCCGTAAGGCCCGACACTGTTGTACTTCGATTCAAACGTCTACTGATCGGGATGGGACATCTTTCCGTTTCCGGGATGATACAGCTTACTGAATGACAAGCTAAAAACGCATCGACAAACGTGGACTACACCATTGCTTCTGGGTAGAAGACCTGTATGTGCTAACCAACTAATATATACCTGTACATGCTGACTAGTGATAGCTTATAGGCCACATCCACCTCTTCGTCCTCATGGTGTAACATAGCAGAAGATAGCACCTGTGAGACAAAACAGTAAGCGCATGAATAGGAAAATCGGGATTCAAACCCCATGTCCCATCCTATCATGATTGAACACAACCGCACCTCTGCATCTCATTCCCTTTGTAATTAGGAGATCAATTGCACAGACATCACGAGTAAAATGCTCTCATCAAATTTAGGAAAGTGATAGCAACTCCTGTTACTGAATCAAGCAGTTGTACCTGTTCAGCGTCGTTGTCCCATTCCCTCTCAAAGTCGTCGCGAAGCGGCAGAAACCCCAGCTCCATGGCTTCGGCCTGAGTCAGGTGCAGTGGCGGTAGCGGAGCACTGATCGTGGGGCTCAGTGGACCATTTAGGGGCCCAGTGTGATCCGTTATCTTATACTGCTGGTCCTTGACACGAGTGTGAGCACCGATTGTGCCGGACAGATAGTGCGACTCGAAATGTTCCTTCACCTCTAAAATATCACAATGAGCTCAGTGTCACGGGTTGGTCTAATTGGTGGCTCAGTAACGGATATCATAGACAGGTCAGAGTGGTGATATAGTAAGGTTGGAAGGCACATACCTGCAGCGGACTTGCCAGCCACCATACTGGAGATGGACTCCCAGTTGCCCAGGCCGAACTGCTCGATTCCCTCTATGAGGGCAAGCTCCTGTTTAGCTGTCCAATCCTTCGAGTCTTCTGTTGTGAATATTGGACGGTAGCCATCATCCTACGAATTGAAAGGACTCCATTGCTGTTAACCAGTATGCACCTTGCCTCCTTGCATGGACCAGTTCTTGGGGTGACCGGAGTAACTAATCATTGTTAGCAATATACCACTGTAACCATGACAACCATTATGATTGGTAAGCTAGGTAAGTGCAAGGTCAGTTGCAGCCAAAATCGAGCCAAATTGATTCAGAAGTCTGGCCAGTCTATTGACTTGGCTTCAGTGAAGTTTGCCACTGAGCTGAGTTAGATGTAGCCGGTAGTGAATAAATCAGATTGGAAGACTAATTATGTGAAAGCACAACCGGCTGCAGCCTGCTGGGGCCTGGTTAAGCCAGGTAGTCACATAAGCTAGCTCACAAATGAATGGGTAGCCAGGACAATCACCCACTGAAATAGGCCCGCATGGGCATTCATGCATATCTATTCAGGCAACAACTAACTTTATCAGCGACAGTCAAAACTCAGTTGTTTGCTAATGGGCCCCATTCCGGCCTGTGCACAGTCTCAATACTTTTTATCAAGACAGTGGTTAACCTCAGCAGTGGTTCACTAGGCCCCGACTAACTGCTATCCTACTACACTACTGAATGGATAGTTTTCAATAACAAATGACAACAGCTGGATTGAATTGACAGCACACAATTTCCCTAATCCTAAAGCCATTTGTACCTGCACTATCAGCTGGTTCCTGTACTGTTGGTTAAACTACAATGCTTCATAGTTAGCAGGAGGGATCGGCCATAGAAGTCACGGCCAATCACTGAGCAACGGCTGCAATGCTTCATGATTTCTGTTTTAGTAGGCAGTCAAGTCGGCTGGTTAGTTGATTAGACAGCTTAGCCTACTGTCTGCAGCCCATTGATTTATTTAGGGCAGTTAGTTGGCAACTTGGCTGCTGAATAGACGCAGCAAAAGGCTTCAGGCAGGGCACTCACCAGGATTTCATAGTCGTGCGTACGCTTGTGTGAGCCAGACTCAACTCCACAACTGAAGCACTGCGAATAAACAAAGTGTATAATCAGGAGATTTACAGTCACAGTGGTTTAAAAAATAGAACATTGCCTAAGCAAGTGAATGCAGGGGCCTGGCAAAAATTTTAGCCAAGTCATACATCAATGCAGCAAAGAGCAACTAAGTAAATGAGGTGTTCTGGCTAGCTGAATGAAGTGCTGGCATTTCAGCTTTCAACAGATGGAAAACAAGATCTGGTTGAAATATGAAGGCATTCCTAACTGTTGAGCTTGAAGCTGATAGCTTTGCATCTACAGTACATTCAACAAGCCGAGAGCCGCATTGTTTATCACCAATTGGCTCAAACGCAGATGGGCTGACATATTTATTGGGCATTGGCTAGTGTAACTAGCTTAGTACCGGTAGCAGCCAGGTCATTTACTAGCATTGAGTTAGGACTGCTTATCATTGGATCTGGATCACATATCCGCAACAACCATCTTTCCCTAACCTGATGTGTGACAAACTCAGCTTAGTCAAGTACTAGTAGGCTAGCGAAACCACAAACTACTGCTTTGTCGGTTTGTGAACTAGGTATTGTTTTCGTTGAAGAGGAGTCAGGTGTAGACAGTACATGATTGACGGATTGGGCAACAAAACAAGATAGAACTGTTTTAAAAGACCTGGACTGACCCTGGGCTACCTAGAGTCTAGGCTATGAAGCTCACTATTACTTGAGTCCGAGCCAGCGGAGTACTATTACATTGTATGTAGTAGTACTAGTATTAGTAACAGAGGCCAACTGCCTGAGTGACTGACCACTCCACTGCATTACATTTAAAATGATTACATTTACTACTAGTACTACTAGTACTACTACTACTACTAGTACTACTACTAGTCACGGCTCACGCAGTTCGTCTATTTAATATAATAATATTAGCATCAGCATGGATGATGGATTGAAAGGAAGAAGGAATTGCATTAAAAATAATGAGAATTTTCAGGGGAAGGGCTTAATTGCGAGTCAAGGTATTCAGAAGACATGTAAATTGTAATATTCATATTGTTGGCCTTTGGTGTTTTCCCCCAAGTCCGTGGTGAACGGAGTGACCTTGACCTAGGAAAACTCTACTGACCACTGACCGGAGAAGTACGCCAAGTCGGCATTTTTGTACCTACAACCCTGATATAATCCTATTCCGGACAATCCTATAACCACGACATTAGTCGATTGTAACACAATCGACTTTAGAAGGGGTCGTTGAAAACCGTATCGTTGGCACTTAATCGTTCGCGGTAGCACTAGCCGTCTCTACTCACTACTGAGTCTCAGTCTATGATCAGAAAAAGACGACTCACCTCGGAGCAAAGTTGATAACCTGGGCATTTGGCACACTGAAATCTTACAGAGTATATAACTTCCTGGCAATAAACACAGCGATTTGACGACGACATTTTATCCGGCTAGGTGTCTTGGGTAGAGCCATATACGTTGAGCTGTTGACAGACAAATTACCAGCGCAAGTAAACACAAAGAAGTGACCCCAGTCAATTCTTTTTCCAAGCTTCGCGTCCCATACGTCATATACCCACAATGCATCGCTCATCTGAAATGGACTCGCGTGATTTTGAACGTGACCACAACTCCCCCCTCATCATCACTCGCTCGCGGGAGGGGCTGTTGTTTCAGGATAATCAGTTACTTTTCAGAAAAGTCACACTCGAATTTGCTACTAGTTAAGATTATTAAGATATTGGAAACCCATTATCCCTCCATCTAGTACAGTATTATGTGAGAAACTTGTTGGTCTCTCTTGTCTTGCCCTTTGACGCTGTTCGGACAATCATTGACATTGTTAGTGACATCTGGATTTTGAGACATGTTCAAGGACTATAGTAAATGCACACAGGACCTTTAGTATTTATGATCAAATATACAAGCATTTTAATTCAATTTTGTGCTTGCTTTTGTATTCAAGCACAGCAGCTATCAATTTTTATGGAAAGAGCCAGCTTTAACTCTTGAGTTGTTTGTATTTGAAGAATCACTATTGTCTCGGAGTTAATGGCCCCAAGCTACTCAGACATCAGGGACAGATTACGTCCGGACATGATTTGTGCAGTGAAGTTATGCCATTGATGCACACGTAAATCATAGCAGACATAACGTGTCGCATGTCATGCAATCCCTCTTTTGTGCAAATAGTATATATTAATTTAAGTACTGCCTGCAAATACTGTTGATACAACTGAATGAATTTATACTTCTGTGTGTCAGGATATGACAACCGAATACAATGCAAATAACTGTGTCATATGCAGTGCAAAACAAATGGTTTAAACACAGTAGATAGCCAAACTGTGCAATAGCCTGGTGATATTGATTATTTTGAATGCACATATAAAATAAAAGTGTTGTGAATTGAATGTTAATCACTACAGGTATAAACCTATTGGCGAGCATTATTTGGAATCACTTTTATTTGTCAAAGCACATCGGCCCATTGTGCCCAAAGCAAACAGTCAGCAAATTGAGGAGTACAGTCACTGGGGTCAGGCAAGGAACAGCATGCCGTTTGTAACTGTAAAATACGCTGGTAAGTTCTATGTATTGAGACGCAGTAACTCTCTCTATCAGAAGATATCAAACGATTTCTATCAAATGTTCTCACTGTCTATGCCTCTCTGCATATGAGTATGGTTTATATATCATAGTGTTATCATCTGACTACTATGGCCTACTTGTACATAATAGCCCTACCATACTATATCCATCATATAGACCACCTATCTTTTTAGTTGTGATACATATAGTCACCATACTTACCTTTATTAGTAATCGTAGACAATGAACCCTCAATTGATAGAACCTCACCAATTGAGAGGAATTTTTACTCTAAATGTTTTGAGAGCTTGATGTGTTTGCTGCTTCTCTTGGTTAGTTACAACACAGTCATATTTTATGTAGACCCTTCAAGTATCAACTATTTTCGAAGAACTATCGATAGTCATTTGTTATTATTCCTTGCATTCAAATTTGGTCGATTAAACCCATTGTTCAGCTACCAATTGTCCACAAACAACTCTGTGCCTAAAAATGGCATGGTGAATGCTCTTATTCCAGTTGTAACTTATAAGCCTATCAAGATCACACAAATGTCTGGTCAAAATTAATTCTCAACAGACAATGATCCCATCTAAGACACATCAGCCCAGATATACATGGGCATATATGTATAAGTCTTTCCCAGAACTATAACGGGGCCCCAATTATCCGCGCTAATTAAAATGTTTTCCATTGTCCTTGACCCACCACTGACAAATAATAGAAATATAGCCCAATAGTAGAGCAATAGGCTCCCTACTGTGATAACCTGGGTTCGAACTCGGATCGCGGGCTTTCGTTGTGGGTGTGGGTCCCTCACATCAATTCTAGCTCAAAGACAAACAAGCGCATGCGCTATAAGGTAGAGCATTGATGTTCACTCACTCATGGTGCTCCATGCTAAAATCTAACCGGTGAAAAGACAAGTATCTACCCCGAAAGCTTCACCTTGACAGCGACGATGGCATATGAAAAATAAAAATTGACAAATTTTCCTGTCGATGATCCTAGATCCACGTGTTTATAGCTTATAGTAATATGATTGAAATAATCATGTAATGAATGATTTTTTTACAGACAATCAGTCCGAAGTTTTTAATCACAACTGTAAGAATGGAGTATTGCTCTGTTCTATAAGAGCGCGATGCGGGATAGAGCCGGATGGTATGTATGAGAATGAAGTATTGCTATGTATTAGTATGTAAACTAGTAGATACAGCGACCCTTCAATACTTAAATCCACTTGAGACTGGATCATTTTTTCCTTTGAATGGAAGCTTTCTCTAACCAAATTGGCGTTTAGAAGCAACTGGATGATAGAGGCCACCAGTCAGACTGGATTTCAGTGGAAAACTTCTTGCAAATAGGGATTTGGTAGTATACTTGTTACTGCATAATATTTGTTGTACTCAGTCATAAAGAAGGACCTCGCGGTAAAATGCAAATTCTCAAAACTTGTTCTTGAATCAGCTTCAAGTTTAATACCAATGTACTGGAATTTAGGTACACAATGTGTCTGTTTAGGCTCTCTTATTCCATTTCATTCTAAAAACCATTTTCAGCTCATTGGATATTAATAGAAGAGACTACTCGTTCTAATGATGGGCTGTGATCCAGAACTGTAAATGGTCAAACCTACAATCCGCATGAAAAATCTACAGTGGCCAATGGTTCAGTCTGTGACCATTTAGGTTTGGAATTCACTGTTCTACTGGCTGTCTTTCTGTGCCGGGTTACAAATGCGGAGTCTCTTTTTACAAATCAACCAACTCTTATACCAATGGTTACTACTTCAATGCTACATAGACACTCTTTTGCACAGCCTTGACCCCACCATTTTGGTCTCCTATCTATATGCTGCCTGCAGCTAGGATCATATAGTCTCCTCTTTATTTTTCTCTCTTTTGATTGTTTTACCCGGGCATGTGGCGGCCCTATTTAGTGGAGCTCCTAAATCTAGTCTAGCGGTTGTTGGTGCGATTGGAGCTCGATCAAAATTATTTGAGAAGCTCACTCTCACTTGTGAGCGCCAAGTATGACTAATAGGACCTGAACTCAGGGACTTTCAATCTCGACCCAAGCACATGACGACTTTAAATAGAGGAGGCCTACCCATAGAATACCAACTCTATGGGCCAAACCATAGACCATCCTGAAAACAAGCCGCAATGCCATCCCTGTAAAACAAGATGATGTTATCTCATCATGGGCATGCAAAGACTGAACAGTCCTTATCAGGTAGACATGTGTGTCTTCGTTAGACACAAGCTGATTGCTAGCTGAATGTATAGTCTCCTTTCATTCTAGCAGCTTTAGAGCGTTTTTGATTTACATTGAGATGTTTGTTCATTCACAAGCTCATTGTGCTGGAAGAAATATGATTGCCTATCGATCGGAAACTTCAGCCTATATCTACATGTGGCGTCGATCAACTCAGGTCAAAAGGCTCAACAACTACTAAGCTTATGATTACTAAACTTCACATTCAGTGATGTTTCCAAGAATTTTTTGCAGACTAAAGCTGAATACATGTACACTTGAACTCAAGGATACATTTTACTAAACTCAAATGACCAATCTATAGTTTCACTGTGGGACACTAACTGAGACAACTCGGTTGAATCCTCACTTGCAAACTTTATATAATATCTGGCTGATCACACTCTGCCAACCCGTTCTGAGCCAGCGTGGCAGAAAATGGCCCAATCTGCCCTCAATGGCACTCCACAAGTTGTGGACATCAAGGAGGAAGGCCGAAACCCAACTACGGACAGACAATGGTGAAAAAGACCAAGGTTTCTGGACTATAGCGAAACAATATAATTGTTGTGAATTTCATGTACCTCTGTATAGATAGATTATTATGCTTGTCCCCATGATATTGAGATCAAACATGATTAGTAAAGCAAATTCTACTGTCATTCTATGCCTGATGGATGAACTGCGAGCCTCTCCCTCTGAGGGTAAACTCATTTGACTGCTATAGCTACCACTGAGCAGTTATAGCCTAGACAGAAAATCTACTATGTATGATGATCACATATCCAATATGAAAAAACATGTTATATTGTATTATACCATAGTGTGACTTATGAATAGTTTATGAACCCAGAATAGTAATCTGTTTAAACTCGTCAGCATTTACTCCAGTTTGACTAGTCACACTTAAAAAGCGTGGCTACACTAATGCATAGTGCATGACCTTACATAACCCCGTTTTCCATTCGACAGCTCACTCCTGTATGTATATATTGACAAGTGCACTAGATTAACGCATTAGATTAACACCAAGTTTGTTCACAATGACTCACTGAGTCGACTGTTGTTGGGTGGTTATGGCTGTAATCGGAACCTATTGAATAATGCTATTCTATCGATAATGGCAGTGATTGTAATGAAAGCTCTGGGTCAATTGAATTAGAATTTGATCTGAAGATAACTATAAAAACTACACGCCAGTTTGTACTGTGAAATCTTATTGGAAAAGTTATTTGGCGTTAGCGGATAATCAATCTGAACCCTTGTATGTCTCATGTGCCTCAGGCTTGAGTTAGAAAGGATGAGATCATCTGGTTGTACATAGCTGAACCCATGGTTTGTTTGCAGGATGGCTCATGCATATGGGTTGCCCCACAGATTTGATATCCTATGGGTGAGATGCACAAACCTGGAAGCAACCTGGGTCATCTGGTTCTAATGCACCGCCCACTAAGCCACCACATCCTCATATTAGAGATACTATCACGTTGGCTTTGGTGGAACTCAATTGTGGGCAGTATTCATTGTGAAATGGACAGGTAAATTCAGGGATAGTGAAAAGTAACATATAGTTCAATGGTTAGAACGCTTGGCTTGAGATCATAAGGTACTGACTATGCCAGCCTCCATTATGAGTATCATAAGGCCCCCCACACAAATCCCAGCTACTATCGCTACAGAACAACTCTCAGGCTTAGGTGGTCCATTATAAATAATGGCCATCTACCCAACTAAAACAATGAAAAATAATTGAGAATGGGATTTTGCCGTCAGTCATTAGTTGAGTCATCAGGTGTGGGGTGAGGCGCATTCAGTAGCGTGTAATAGTCATTTAAAATTTTTATATAAAAGAGTTCAGTTTAAATCTCCCGTAGAGGTAGATAACATACATAGTTTGCCAAGTGAGATATCGAAGTTACTGAAATGAGTGGGTGCCAGTAGTGGAACTGGAGGCTTAGTGGTTGGAGCGCTTGCCACTGGGACTGAATGTCCCAGGTTCAAGACAGCTTACATGCAGTGCGCAGGAGTTCACAAACTTCTCCCAACACCCAACAAGGAATAGCTACCTGGCTCGGAACTGAAAATGTGAAGCCAGTGAAAAAGAGGAGTGGCACTGCACCTCATTTACATCGTTGCTGCTACGATCTAGCTCTCCAACAGCCACTTCCTCACATGACCTCACACGACAAGCTTTGCATTTTTTCCAACAGTAGAACAACATATAGCGGGATCAGTGGCTAGAGCACTTGGCTCAAAACAAGTATATTCTGGATTCAAGCCCTTGTCGCTTCGGGCTTACTGCAGTGAAGGGGCCAGGATAGCTCAGTTGGTAAAAAGCCCGGACTTGCAATGTATAGATCGCAGTTTCGAGCCTCGCTGCCGGCGATATGTTTTTCTGGTGTGGGTTTTTAGCAAGCCCCTCTCCCCAAACTGCTATTGTGGCTTCGGAACACCACAGTAAAAATAATGGAGGTTCCAACCAGTGGGTAATTAGGGTCAAGATCACTCCAGGGTTTATAAAAATCCACCTTTCCCTTCTCGTTAAGTGCAGCCGAATTGCGGCAGGTGACGTGTAAACAAATGTCTTAGGTTGGCTGACCCCCCAACCTCCCAGGACCATTCGTTCAGTCTTGTATCGCATGCTTCACTGGATTAGCGGGTGCCCCGGTAGAGTGTGAGCGGACCCGGGCAACCCAACTTACACTAAAAACTTCCCACATTCCCAGCTGTGATCTGGGTTACCAGATAACCCCCATACTCGGTTATGAGTGGACACCTACTACTACTACTACTACAACTACTGCAGTAAACGCGAATTTCTAGCATATAGTCTAGCTCCTGCCGTTCCAAACACACCTCATACTGGTTTATGAAGTCCGCTGAATATTACGCCCAAGTAGCCGCATATACTTCTTGAACAGTAAAATATGAATACCGGTATTTAAACAATTCACCCGTAAATGAGGATGCCATAGATCTATACTAAAAGCAGTACAGACCCCTTCAGGGCGGCCTCTGGGAAGGCTAATTTATTAAAATCGTTGTCAAGGGACGTATTTTGTAGAGGACATTGACCTTTCTGATAACCAAGGCAGTGTAAAGCAGCTTCACTACAACCCAGATGACTATGGGACAGAATATCTAAAAGATAGAGAAAACCTGGTTCTGCTGAAAATCAACAGTAAGTTAGTTATTCAGTCAGAGGACTTTCTTATATAGTGCATTTTATCTTTGATCGTCTCTCTATACAGATGTTAGGTATCCATAATGAATGGGTTGGTCTGCCATCACAGAAATGTCCATACCCAGAAAAACTTTTAATTCAAAACATATTTTTGTGAATTATATAATTAATGCATAGAAATTCTTCCATGCTATTGACATTTCACTGTCCTCACAAAACTGCGCACCTAAAATTCAGGGCTTGACTGTGGCTCCAAAACCCCACGGGAAAGCAACGCGTATTTTTCTTCTGGTGCCCATTTCATGGCCTCTCTCAAGGAGGGCTGATGATCGTGGGTAGTGGCAGTGATATAAAGGAATTCATGTCACTATTTATTTAATTCTTTTATGTCACTGGTAGAAGTAGTTAGATCCTTGTGCGGTATCTATCATAACAAGTGTTGGGAGCACATGAATGCTCAATGCATAT
>Ga0224501_10004844_pt1 | contig 10616 bp, 9 predicted proteins | sample SF_Oct11_sed_USG_4_FD_169105 | JGI IMG/M metagenome (GOLD analysis project Ga0224501, IMG submission 169105) | Sediment microbial communities from San Francisco Bay, California, United States - SF_Oct11_sed_USGS_8_1 | ecosystem: Environmental > Aquatic > Marine > Sediment | place: USA...
ATCGTTCGCGATTTCTTAAAGGAAGCGATGGGAGACGGGGCTAAACCCAGTTCAAGTGGTGTTGGATTCGCTCCTGCTGTCTTCTTGATCGCGTTTGTTCCGTTCATATTCAACTTCTCTGCGGCAAGCAGAAAGCATGGGCCGGAAGCTACGCTCGCGTTTGATTTTGCGCGGGATTTGCTGCAAACCATTCCGCCTTACGGCATCGTCTTTACGAACGGCGATAACGACACGTTCCCGATATGGTACGTCCAAGAAGTGGAGGAGATCCGCCAGGATGTTTCGCTCGTAAATCTGTCCCTGGGTAATACGGATTGGTATATCAGGCAGCTTCGCGACAATCCGGTTCGTGAGTTTATCCCGGAACAGGCGCCCTGGTTCAGCAACGAAATACCGGATACTCCGCCGGGGCGGCTGCACTCGCTCTCGGACGAAGCGATCGCCGGATTGCGCTCGAGCATCCTTCCCCAGGCTGCGGTATTTCAGGCGGGAAGAATCAGGCATACCATTCCCGCCGAGACGCCGTTGTACATAAAAGATATTCTTATGCTGCAATTGATCGCGGAAAATTCCGGTCAACGCCCGATATATTGGTCGACCACGGCCGGGCGCGGCAATTTCATCGGGTTGGATAATTATTTGGTGCAGGAGGGCCTGGCTCTGAAGCTCTATTCCGACACGGTTCCGGATCCGTCAAGACTCGCACCCGGACTGTACGGGTACGTGGATGTCCCGAGGACCGATTCGCTGGCCTGGCACATTTACGACTATGCCGACCTGTTCGAAGTTGATTCCTTGGATCTCGATCCTACGAGTCGGAACATAGCCGGTAATTTGAGCTTGCCCTTCCTGGTTTTGGGCGCCGCCTACGAAAGCTTGGGCGACACGGCAAAGATGCTGGAGAATTTCAGGAAGGCGTATCACCTATCGCCCAACGAAATGCTCAGGGGGTATATGGAACGAACCACCCCGATCCCGATTACCGACCTGCCCGAAGCCTTCCCTTTGCCCGAAGTAAGGGACGCCCCGGACTCTCTCAGGGACAACTAGCTCCTGAGTGGGGCCGGGCAGCTCCCGGCCCCACCTCCCATGTCACTATAGAAAAAGGTAAATTACCAGGCTATGGATTTTAGTCTGGTTCGCGACAATCTCGCTCAGTTAAGGGAAGTGGTGTCGCAAGTTCAAGCACAGCATGGACTTACGAATGACGTCCGCATAATTGCGGTCACGAAGGGCCATACCGATGAGGCGATAAAGGCGGCTTACGCCGCCGGTCTTAAGGACGTTGGGGAAAACAGGGTCCAGGAAGCCCTTGGAAAAAGAGAACGTACCGCAGATGTCGGGGTAGATTGGCACCTGATCGGACACCTTCAGACGAACAAGGCCAAGGCCGTTCCCGGGATTTTTACATGGGTTCAATCGGTCGATTCTTTGAAGATCGCGGAGGCGCTGTCGAAGTCCTGGCAGAAGTGGAATGAGAATTCGGGTGAAGGGGAGAGCGTACCCCTAAAAGTTTTGATCCAGGTCAACGTCGCCGGGGAGGAGCAGAAGACGGGATGCTCCGTGGATGAAGCGCCGGAGGTCGTTAATCGCGTCTCGGAACTTCCCGGGCTCGATGTGAGAGGAATGATGACGATGGCCCCCTTTGTGGATGATGAAAAAATCAGGCGGGAAACTTTTTGTGGTCTCCGCATATTGCGGGATCGAATTGAAACCGATGGTCTGAAATTGCCGGAATTGTCCATGGGTATGTCCCAGGATTTTCCGGAGGCTGTCGCAGAAGGTGCAACGATGGTGAGGGTTGGCACTGTGCTCTTCGGAGGACGATCATGACGCATGACGAATTTTATCTGACGCCTTTAGACGTACGGACGCAGCGATTCAAGAGGGTCATCCGCGGGTATGATCCTATTGCAGTCGATGAATTTCGTGACAGGGTGGCGAGTGAACTCGAGCGACTGCTTCGAGAAAACGCTACCGCGAACGAACAGTCTAAACACCTGCAGGAACAGGTACGGACCTTTCGTGAACGGGAGAAGGCGACGAGTGACGCGTTGGTGGTGGCCCAACAGTTGCGTGATGATGTTGAGAATGCTGCGAATAAGGAAGCCAGCCATATAATCGAACGGGCCAAGGCGGACGCCGAAGCGGTATTGAGAGATGCCAGGCAAGACGAACAGGCGATGCGCCGCGAGATCGAAATTCTGAGATCGCAGTATTTGGGGTACCTGGCATCGTTCAGAGTATTGCTGGAAAGAAATTTGGCGGAGGTCCATGCAGCGGAGCAGCAGCAAGGTATCGGCAACGGTGCGATACAGAGTCAATCTCCCAACGGACAGGGAGCGTTGCCTGCCGAATCGGGAAAATCCAGAAGTAAATGATAGAGTCGGATCTTTTTTTGAAAGTCCAAGAAGCCGCCGATGTGGTTCGGAGCCACACGGCGATCGAGCCTCAGGTGGCCGTCATACTCGGCACGGGACTCGGTGGCCTGGCCAACGAAATCGATATCGAAGTCAGCATCCCGTACTCCGATATACCAGGGTTTCCGCTTTCTACGGTTGAGAGTCACGCGGGCAGGCTGATCCTGGGCACTCTGGGTGGCAAGAAGATCGTAGCTATGCAGGGCAGGTTTCATCGGTACGAAGGCTATTCGATGGCCGAGATTGTTTTTCCGGTAAGGGTGATGCACGCGTTGGGTGCTCGGACTTTGATCGTATCTAACGCTTGTGGCGGGATGAATCCCCTTTGGGGTCCGGGCGAGCTTATGTTGATTGCCGATCACATCAATCTCCAGGGTGACAGTCCGTTGGTGGGGCCGAATGACGAACGGATTGGTCCGAGATTCCCCGATATGTCTCAGCCGTACGACGGTGGCTTGCGAAGATTGGCGTGTGATGTAGCGCGTGATCTCAAAATCGTACTGCGAGAGGGAGTTTATGTGGCGGTGGTAGGTCCGAACTTAGAGACTCCTGCTGAGTACCGGTTTTTGCGAGGGATCGGTGCCGACGTCGTCGGTATGTCCACCGTGCCCGAGGTCATTGCGGCCGTGCACCAGGGAATGGACGTGCTGGGAGTCTCGATCATCACGGACTCATGTCTGCCGGACGCTCTCGAGCCTGTGAATGTCGAACAGATAATTGCGACCGCGGCGGCAGCCGAGCCGAATTTGACGAAATTAATTAGCACCGTGCTGGAGCGGATGGGGTAGATGGAATACGCAGAGCTGACTGCCGGAACGTACGACGACCTCGAAAAAGAAGTGCTGGAACAGTGGGGCAAGGAGGATCTCTTTCACCAAACTGTGGCAGCCACCAAAGGTCTTCCTCCGTTCGTATTTTACGAAGGCCCGCCTACGGCAAACGGAAAGCCGGGTATCCACCACGTCTTTGCGCGCACGATCAAAGATCTGATATGCAGGTTCCAAACGATGCAGGGGAGAGAGGTCACGAGAATTGCGGGATGGGATACGCACGGCCTCCCCGTCGAGATCGAAGTAGAAAAAGCCCTCAAGATCAGCGGCAAGGCGGACATTGAAAAGTTCGGAGTCGCCGAGTTCAATCGGAGGTGCAAGGAAAGCGTATTTCGTTATAAGTCGGATTGGGAGGCGCTGTCCGATCGAATCGGGTATTGGCTCGATTACGATAGGCCGTATGTGACCTATGAGAACTCCTATGTCGAGTCTGCCTGGAGTCTTCTGAAGAAGTTGTGGGAGGGAGACAACCTATACGAGGGTCACAAGGTTCTACCGTACTGCATTCGTTGCGGAACGTCTCTTTCGAGTCACGAACTTTCGATGGGTTACGACACTCATAAGAGCCCGTCTATATATGCTCTCTTCAGGCTTGTGGAGGACGACGGTGAGCCCGCCAGGAATCTTCTTGTGTGGACTACTACGCCGTGGACCCTTCCGTCCAATGTAGCGGTCGCCGTAAACCCTGCGTTCGAGTATGTGGAACTCGATGTGGGCGGTACGCGTCTGATCGTTGAAAAAACCATTGCACAGAACAAGGTGGTTCCCGGGGCTACGGGCGGTGAAGCTTTGGGCACTTTCCCTGTGGTGGCTACTTACAAAGGATCCGATCTGGTTGGAAAGCGATACGTCCAACTGGCTGATGCGGTTGAAGTCGATCCGGAACGTGCCTTCAGGGTAGTGGCGGGCGAGTTCGTCACTCAGGAAGAGGGGACCGGTATAGTCCATATGGCTCCAGCGTTCGGCGCCGACGATTACGATACCGTTACCAAAGAAGGAATGGCGTTCGTAAACCCTGTGGATTCACAGGGACGGTTTTTTGACACGGCTTGGAGCGAAATCAACGGACTCACTGTGTTCGAAGCTAACTCGGTGATCGCCGACCGTTTGAAAAAAGAAAATCTTCTGTTTGGCCGTTACGATGAGGCCGGATATGAACACACATATCCGTTTTGCTGGAGATGTGATTCACCGCTTATCTATTACGCCAGACGGTCATGGTTCGTGCGCACAACGGCGTTTCGCGATCGAATGGTGGCGCTGAACGAAACCGTCAATTGGCACCCGCCCGAGGTGGGTTCCGGTCGTTTCGGCGAGTGGCTGGAGAACAACGTAGACTGGGCGCTTTCCAGAGACAGGTTCTGGGGAACTCCCCTACCTGCTTGGGTGTGTGACAAGGATAGGTCTCACCAGGTGGTGATCGGATCGTTCGAGGAGTTGGCCGAACGAACCGGTGAGACACTGACGGACGATTTTGATCCACACAAGCCAGGTATCGACGCGTTCAAGTTTGCGTGTGACCGGTGTGACGGAGCAATGGTTCGTGTTCCGGAAGTGATTGACGCGTGGTTCGATTCGGGCGCGATGCCGTATGCCCAATGGCATTATCCGTTTGAAAACGGAGATGACTTCAAGAATCATTTTCCGGCTGATTTTATCTGTGAAGGTTTGGATCAAACGCGTGGGTGGTTTTATTCGCTGCTCGCCATTGCTGCAGGCACTCACGACAGTCTCGCCTATCGTAACGTCATCGTGAACGGTTTGGTCCTCGATGCCGACGGACGAAAGATGTCCAAGAGGATCGGCAACGTCGTCAACCCATGGGAAGCGGTGGAAGAGTTTGGTGCGGATGCCGTGAGGCTTTATCTTCTGGCCTCGAGCCAGGTTTGGCTTCCCAAGCGGTTCGATGTAAAGGCCATTCCCGATGTGGCTTTGGGCTTTTTGAACAGGCTTAGAAATACCTACACATTTTTCGCGAGCTACGCCGCTGGAACCGATGAAGCGGCTGCCCTGCCCATCGCGCAAAGGCCAGTTGTGGATCGATGGCTGCTGAGCCGCCTGGCGGGAGTTTTGAAACAGGTAGCAGAGGCTTGGTCGAGTTTCGATGTGACGGCCGGTACGAGAGCGCTGATAGATTTTTGTGACAACGATTTGTCGCAATGGTACGTGAGGATCAATCGCCCAAGGTTTTGGGCTCCCGACAGGACTGCAGATCCGAGTGCGGTGGATACTTTGAAGCGTACTTTGGTCGCGGTGTCGCGCGCGTTAGCTCCAGCGGCTCCCTTTATTAGTGATGCTTTGCATCGTAGACTTATCGGTCGTTCGGTTCATCTGGAGCGTTTCCCTGTGCAGGATATGGAAGCCGATGCCGAGCTTGACGATGCGATGACGGCGGTTAGAAGGTTGGCGTCTGCTGCACGTGCGGCGAGGGAAGAGAAGAAAATTAACGTCCGGCAGCCGCTGGCAACCATGCGTATTGCGCTTCCTGTTGCAATTCACGGTGATGCATTGGAACAATGTCTGCCGTTGTTGCAGAAGGAAGTGAATGTAAAGCGAATTGAAATCGTTTCATCGGACGAGGAACTGGTAACCCTAAAAGGCAAGGCTAACTTCAGGGCGCTAGGCAAGTTATATGGTAAAGATACACCGAACGCCGCGAAGGCAGCATCTGACCTTGAGCCCGGGGCTTTGCAAAAAATTGAAGAAGGAGAATCGGTGACGGTTAAAGTCGGGAAGAGTGAGTACGTCTTCGATTCGGAAAACGTGTCGGTACAACGCGAAGTCAAGTCGGATTGGGCTGTGCGGTCTGATGGGCCTTTTGTCGTTGCACTCGACGAGAAATTGACCGACGACCTGAAACGGGAAGGAATGGCCCGCGAATTGGTGAATAGGATTCAACGCCTGCGCAAAGAAGCGGGTTACGACTTCAAGACCAGAATCGAACTCGGAGTTGCCGGAGAAACGGAGATCTTGGCAGCGACGGAATCTCATGGCACCTTTATTGCGGCTGAGACCCTTTCACGGAGATTCATCTCCGGTGAGGAGCTGCAGCAGCCGGATTTGCGGCGTGAACTGGAATTGGACGGACATGCTGCGGTGATTACACTTAGACAGTTCTCCGAAGAGAATGGAGCGTAAACACGGATGAATAAAAAACAGCTGACGCACTTGGAGAAACGACTACTCGAAGAGCGTGCGCGTGTCGTCAAGGAGTTGGGCCACTACGGGGAGTCCTTTAGTTCGACTTTACAAGGATCCGATGGTGATCTCTCTTCATATTCGTTTCATATGGCCGACCAGGGTACGGATGCCATGGAACGGGAAAAGCAGTTTTTGTTCGCCTCCCAGGAGGGGCGTTATCTGTGGCATGTAAATGAGGCGTTGCGTCGTCTTTATAAGGCGCCCAAGGACTTTGGGAAATGCCACGAATGCGGTGAGGCGATAGACTTCGATCGTCTGGATGCTTTGCCCCATGCCCGCCTCTGTATCAAGTGCAAAGCCAAGGAAGAAGATGCAAAAGCACAAAAGTGAAGCGAGAATGCTGTTCTGGGGGTTGATTTCATCCGTGGTAGCGCTCGACGTAATTACCAAGGCATGGGCTGTTTCCGCTCTCACGCGAATTCCTCGTCCGGTCTTCGGTGATTGGTTGACTTTTCAATTGGTTTACAATCCCGGGGCGGCTTTTGGTATCAATGTTGGGTCGTATTCGAGAGTTACATTCCTCGTTTTGGGGTTCGTCGCCCTAGGGGTTTTGGCTACTCTCGCCCGTCAAACAGAACCTTCTGATAAAATTCGAATTGCGGCTCTCGCTTTGGTATGTGGCGGCGCTGTGGGCAACCTTATCGACCGTGTCAGGAGTGCAAGGGGCGTTGTGGATTTTATTGACGTGGGTATTGGGATGCACCGCTGGCCCACGTTCAACATTGCAGATATAGCCGTAACCGTAGGAGCTCTGGTTCTGGCGTTCGTGTTGTGGGATGAGGGGAAAAACGAGGATGCGAAGGAGAACCGAGCGACCGGTGAAGCGGTAGAGACCTCCACCTAGGGTGGGCGAACCGGTCATTTTCTCAGTTTCCGTCGATGAGACAGAGCGGCTTGACCGTTTCATTGCCGACCAGTTGTCTATGTCCCGGACTCGGGTTGGTCGTTTGATAGCCGAAGGCGGAGTGAGTGTAAACAAGAAGCAGGGGAAAGCGGGTCACCGGCTTTGTCGAAGGGACATAATCGAAGTCTCGTTTCCAGACGAAGAATTGTCGTCTAAGCGACTTTTGCCTCACCATAGGGATATCAACGTAATATTTGAGGATGAATCTTTCCTGATTCTGGACAAACCGGGTGATCTGGTGGTTCATCCCGCTCCCGGACATTGGCAGGATACGTTGCTCAACGTATTGGTTGCCCGCGGTACAAAAATTGCTGGAGGAGACGAGGGTAGGCCCGGTATCGTACATCGATTGGATCGGGACACCTCAGGTTTGATAGTGGTCTCCAAAACTGAGGTTGCTCATCGAAGGCTTTCAAAGGCGATGGGCCAGCGGCGGATAAAGCGTGTATACGCGGCCTTGGTTTGGGGGCACGTTGTTGACTGCACGGTTGACGAGCCCATCGGGAGGCATCCGCAGGATCGCAAGCGGATGATGGTTACCCCGCTTGGGCGTAGCGCTAGAACGGAAGTAAAGCAGGTTGCACGGTTTAGGACCTGTGACCTGGTGCGGTTGACGCTGGATACGGGAAGGACCCACCAGATCAGGGTGCATTTGGCGCATATTGGGCATCCGGTGGTAGGCGATCCGGTATACGGTGGTGGTGGTGCAAAGCGTGTCAGCGGCCCGGATAGGCCGATTGCGGAGCTGATTGACAGGAAGGCGCAGAGGCAAGCGCTCCATGCTGCTGAGCTGACACTCAGGCACCCGATGAGCGGTGAAGAGATGGTGTTTAGGTCGGATTGGCCGGACGACCTAAGGGGCTGTATCGTAGAGGCGGCAGAGGATCAGAGCTTGCTTGCTCGGGCTTCTATGTTGGAGTATCTTGGCCTGTTCTAGTAGAGACGGTCCATTTCCCGTGGGTGGGAGCGAATTGTAGGACCTGTGCTTGTCGGTCTTGGTGCGGCCTCCTAGGCTGAACGGCTCAAATTTGGAAATTTCAACGTCGCGGGGGTGATCTCGCGACCAACTCCCTAGCTGGAGGAGAAACAGTGAGTCATAGCGTATTAGTGTGCGATGATGCAGTGTTCATGCGTACCATGATTAGTGACATCCTGAGTCAAGCTGGATACGAAGTCGTGGGCGAAGCAGAAAACGGTGTGCAGGCGGTCGAACAGTTCAAGGCCCTCAAGCCTGATCTCGTTACGATGGATATCGTCATGCCCGATATGGGTGGGATAGATGCGGTCCGCGAAATCGTCAAATTCGACCCTGAAGCGAAGGTTCTCATGTGCAGCGCGATGGGCCAGCAGGCTCTTGTTGTCGAGGCGATTCAGGCCGGAGCCAAGGATTTCATAGTGAAACCGTTCCAACCTTCGAGGGTGCTGGAGGCGGTTCAGAGGGTTCTGGAATAACATCCGTAGGGCAAAATCCAAATAGGCCAGGGGCATTGACGGGATTTGCGCGCCGCTGTTTTTGGTTGTGTCCCCGGTCCCGGATTCCCGCTCGTCCTCCAATCACCTACGACTCGGACATCTATTTGTCCGGATGTGAGGATATATGTCGGACATACTGAAGCTTGAAGCGGCGCAGATCGACGCTTTAAGAGAGGTAGCAAATATCGGCGCGGGGCATGCAGCAACGGCCCTGTCTCAGATGACGGACCGGACTATCATGATATCCGTACCGGAGATCAAGATAGCGCGGTTGATGGACGTCCCTGACACCTTCGTAGGCGGGGACACTTCGGTCATCGGAGTTTCGATGCACATGTTGGGAGACCTTACCGGTCTTACCATCATGCTGCTCCCCGATAATGACGCCAGTCTCCTGTGCGACTTGGTGCTCAGGAAGCCCGCCGGAACGACCGTTGAGTTCAACGAGTTGGCGGAATCCAGTCTGAAAGAGGCGGGCAATATAATCGGAGGTGCTTATATGAACGCACTATCCGAGTTCATGGGCATGATGCTTCTGCCGTCGGTGCCGAAGTTTGTACATGATCAGGCGTCCGCAGCGCTCGCTGAAATGAGGGGCGGTGACGGCAGTGTCGAGGATGTTATTTTGAGCGTCGAAACCGCGCTTGCGTTTAAGGATGTGGGACAGGAATTGACCGCCCATTTTCTCCTGCTTCCGGATCGCGCATCCTTGGATGCCATTTTTGACGCCATCAACGTTTCTTAGCCGAACGTGGAGAGAGCAGTCTCAGAGCGAGAGGCGGAAGTCCTTCGCTCTTTCGCTCGCCGAATTGATCCTTCCGATGCCGGGGCCCATAACAACCTAGGCGTTCTCTACTTCAAGAAGGGGATGATCGAGGAGGCCATTCAACGTTTCAGGGTGGCCGTCGAGCTCGATCCAAAAATGACGGTTGCTCAACGCAACCTGGAAATAGCCTACAAAGACACCGGTTATTACGATCGAAAAGTAACCGAACTTCAGGAACGCCTCCGAAAAAATCCGGACGACAGAGAAGCCCATTGGGAGATGGGTCGTGCCTATGCGACGCTTGGCTATTTCGATGGGGCCGTCGCCGAGTTCAATGCCATCTTGCAGGTCAATCCAAGCGATGCCGCTGCCATTATGCAAATCGGGTTGGCCGAAAAGCAGCGGGGCAATCTGGATTCGGCCTCGCAGTGGCTTCAACGGGTGGTCGAACTCGAGCCCAACGGGTCTATCGGGCATTTCCATTTGGGTGAGGTTCGTTATAACATGGGGCAGCACGCCGAAGCGCTAGAGTCGTTGATGCGTGCTACCGAATTGAATCCCGACAACGCGGAAGCGCACTATCTTATCGCTTTTTTGTTGGGTGACTTGGGGCGTCACGACGAAGCCAGAGAAGCTACCAAGCGGGCGATCAAATTAAATCCTACATTCGGAAGAGCACAGACTAACCTTTCCTTAGAAAAGTTTGCACAAAAAGAGGGAGCGGAAGCTCAAATAGCAGCGAGTACGGCTCCAAAAGCCTCCACATCTCCGCAGGCTGAACCGCAAGCTGAAAGTCTTGCACATTATAATTTGGGGAAAGCGTTCCGCGAGCAGGGCTATTACGTGGATGCACTTCGAGAATATCGCATGGCCATTGATCACGGAGAGGACCGAAGCAAAGTTCTCAACGCCATGGCCGAGGTGCATCTCCTCAAGGCCGATCACGCTGCCGCTCTAGATCTCTATGAAACACTGGTCTCGGAGGATCGGAACTCCCCCAAACTTTGGAACGAACGCGGAGT
>Ga0224501_10004845_pt1 | contig 10615 bp, 6 predicted proteins | sample SF_Oct11_sed_USG_4_FD_169105 | JGI IMG/M metagenome (GOLD analysis project Ga0224501, IMG submission 169105) | Sediment microbial communities from San Francisco Bay, California, United States - SF_Oct11_sed_USGS_8_1 | ecosystem: Environmental > Aquatic > Marine > Sediment | place: USA...
GCTGCCGGGGGTGTTTGGTCCGGTGGTTATCCTTGCCCCTTATAAGGACTTCAAGGAGGCGGTGGCCAGGGTTAACGACTCGGTCTACGGTCTGCAGGCGGGAGTGTTCACAAAAGATGTCAACTCCATCTTCTATGCCTTTGGTGAAATAGAGGTGGGGGGGATACTTATCAACGACATCCCCACCTGGCGCATTGACCACATGCCCTATGGCGGAGTGAAAGACTCGGGTATGGGGCGCGAGGGGCTGAAGTATGCTATTGAGGAAATGACCGAACTACGGCTGCTGATATTTAACCTGCAATCTTCTTAGCCTTGCTTTAGAGGCGGAAGTTGTAACTCATTTTGACGAAAAAGGTCCGTCCGGTATGGCAAAACTGCTCCAGAGGGTTAAAGAATAAATCGTTGTAGCCGAAGAAAAAGACCGTTTGGGGATTTATCTTGTAGCTGACCAGAAAGCAAGAGTCAAGGCGCTCCTCCCAGGGGGTTACTTCCTCCTCCTCATCTTCATCCTCAGCGTAGAACTCCAGTGGGTTGCGGTTAACAAATCTATATTGGAAGATGTAGCGGATGAAAAACCGGGGGTTGAACTGATAGACAGTTTTCAGACGGAAGGTTTGAGCGGTGAATATCTCGCTTCCCTCTTCAGTGTTGAAGTCCTGCCGGTCGGTGCTGAAGTCAAAGACAAGCTGAGAGACGGGCTTCAGGGTCATATGACCTTCTAAGGAGACCCTCTTTGCCTGGCGGAGGCTGTTGTAATTTATCCCATCCCCAATACTAAATTGGGAGAAGAAGGAGAACCTCTTGCTGGGATCTCCCCGCACATGGAAAGAAAAGGAGCGTAGGCTGAATGGATTGCCCTCATACAGCTCAAAAGACTTTGAAAGATTAATGTCAATTCCAATTTGCCCTTTAATGTCAAAGTCTATCCCCGCCTCAATCTCCTCATCGGTCAGCTCCCCCTGGTGATTGTAAGTGCGATTGAAGGAGAAAGAGGGTTCCCAGTTTACCACAATGCTATCCTGGGGGTAAAAGTTGTAGCCGGTATGAGAGGAGAATCTCCGGGTATCTATCCGACGCATGAAGCCAGCATCGGCTTTGAAGTCCTCTCCATAGTCACTGTAGCTGAAGTCATAAGACCAACGCCGGGTGCTGCGAGAAAAGTTAATCTCAATGGCGTTATCAGTATAGCGCTCTCCATCTAACTCCTCCGAGAGAAAGGTGGCCTCCAGTTCCTGAGTAAAGGAGCGCAGGGCCTGAAAATCGAGGCGGTGAACCTTCCCCAGCCGGAAGCTCCCATCAAAACCCAGCACCCTATTGTAAGCCGCCTCAAACTCCTTATCGGTCAGCAGAAAGCCTAAATATGAGTTTTCCCCAATATCCCCCTTATAGCGGAAGATGTTATAAAAAGCCCCCTTCCCCAGAAAGATGTTCTCGCTCGACTCGGCGCTGGGCAGAATGGCGGAGGTTGCCTCATCATAGGCACTGAGAAACCCGATGGTATGTCTTCCCTCCTTACCGCTCAGTTTTATACCAAACTTGGGGTCGACTATGGAGCGGGTGTATACCGCATCAATAGATGTGTTGAAGTAGTCAGCACCCTCAAGGAAGAAGGGTCTCTTCTCGGGAAAGCTCAGGGCGTAGCGAAGGTTGACATCGAGCTGGTCGACATCGGCTTCCACCTGATTGAAGTCGGGATTGAAAGCGAAGTTGAGGGTTAAATTGGGAGTAAGACTGTATCTGAAATCTATTCCCGCATCGGCGTCCACCTTTTCGTTAACGAAAGGGGAAGAGTAGTCCTCGGAGTCGCTCAGAGAGCCGTTCTGAATGGCGGTCATGTAGGGGACAAACTCAATGTTCCGAGAGGGCTTAATCCCTTTAAGCCCTATCAGGCTGGCCTCTTGACAGAGGTAGCACTCGTTTTGCCAATCGATGCGGGTGTAGTTGAAGCTCCTCTCTTTCTCCCGGGGATATTGGCGGACCAGATTTATTCCCCAGGTCTGTTCCGGCTTGTTCTGGAAGCGGAGGCTCTTGAAGGGTATGGCGGCTTCTACCTCCCAGCCCTCCTCGGTTATCCTCCCAGCGGAATGCCAGATGGCGTCAAAGGTGCTCCCTCCATTTTCCCAATCCCCATGTTCCTCATGACGCCCAGAGGTGATGGAATCCGCCTGTATCCCAAAAGGATTAAGCTGAAACTGAAAAGTCCGACGCTGGTCGTTGAAGGTGTCCAGCTCAATCCCTACATAATCATCACCGTGTAGCTGGTCCCGGTCAGTCATGGTTGCCCGAATAGACTTAGGTTTGGGGTCAAGGGCTTTGAAGGCAAAGTAGAAATTCTTGTCATCATAGGCTATATAAGCCACGGTTTTCACCGGAGGGGGCACATTCTCTCCGGGGCGGGTCTCATAGAAGCCAGTCAGCTGAGCCGCTTCTTGCCAGGCATTGTCGTCGAGGACTCCGTCGATCTTGGGAGGGATGGCGACCTTTACCGCTTGAATCTTCAGCTCCCCCCTATCACCCCGATAGACCGTTTGCGCAAGGAGGACCGAAGAAACCAGAGTGAGAAAGGATAAGGGGCAAACAATCACCTTGAAAAGCCACTGGAAAAATATGCCTGAGAAATCCCCTCTCACAAAGAATCTCCCCTTTTTCAGGTTATGCACCCTATATTTCTTAGATGTTTATTATAACAAAAAGTTAAATATAAAAGCCACCAGGTGGAAATTTTATGAGAAAGCAAGGATGTTATTCTATCAAGTCGGGTTGGCAACGCTTCAAGGGAAAGAGAGACTGAAGTACGCTATTGAGGAAATCACCGAGCTACGACTCCTGATATTTAACCTGCAATCCTCTTAGCCTCGCCTTAGAGGCGGAAGTTGTAACTCAGCTTGACGAAAAAGGTCCGTCCGGTATGGTAAAACTTCTCCAGAGGGTTAAAGAAGAAATCGTTGTAACCGAAGAAGAAGACCGTCTGGGGGTTTATCTTGTAGCTGACCAGAAAGCAGGAGGCAAAGCGTTCCTCCCAGGGGATTACCTCCTCCTCATCTTCATCCTCATCCTCATAGAAGAACTCCAGTGGGTTGCGGTTAACAAATCTATATTGGAAGATGTAGCGGATGAAAAACCGGGGGTTGAACTGATAGACAGTTTTCAGACGGAAGGTTTGAGCGGTGAAAATCTCGCCTCCCTCTTCCCTGGTGTTGAAGTCCTGCCGGCTGGTGCTGAAGTCAAATACAAGCTGAGAGATGGGCTTCAAGGTAAGATGACCTCCTGCGGTAGTCCTCCTTGCCAGGCGGAGGCTATTGTAATTTATCCCCTCACCAATAGTAAAATGGGAGAAAAAGGAGAACCATTTGCTCGGATTAGCCCCTCCACGCAGAGAAATAGAGCGAAAACTGAAGGTAGTATCTTCGTACAGCTCGAAAGACTTTGATAGATCGACATTAATGCTAAATTGCCCCTTGAAATCGAAATCTATGCCTGCCCTGATATCTTCATCAGTCAGCTCCGCTTGATGATTATAAACACGAGAGAAGTTGAAAGAAGGTCTCCAATTGACCACAATGCTGTCCTGGGGGTAGAAGGTGTAGCCGGTACCACAGGAGAACCTCCGCAGATCCACTCTGCGGATGAAGCCCGCATCGGCTTTGAAGTTCTCCCCATAGTCGTTGTAGTTGAAGTTATAAGACCAACGCCGGGTTGAGCGGGAAAAGCTCATCTCAAGTGCGTTATCAGCGTATTGCTCCCCATCTAACTCATCCGAGAGAAAGGTCGCCTCCAGCTCCTGGGTGTAGGAGCGGAGAGCCTGGAAACGTAAGCGGTGAACCTTCCCCAACTTAAAGCTTCCATCAAACCCTAGCACCCTATTGTAAGCCTCTTCAAACTCCTTATCGCTCAGCAGAAAGCCTAAAAAGGAGTTCTCTCCCAGGTCCCTCTTATAGCGGAAGATGTTATAAAAAGCTCCCTTCCCCAGAAAGATGTTCTCGCTCGACTCGGCGTCGGGCAAAATGGCGGAGGTTGCCTCATCATAGGCACTGAGAAACCCGATGGTATGGCTTCCCTCCTTGCCGGTCAGTTTTATCCCAAACTTGGGGTCTACTATCGAGCGGGTGTATACCGCATTAATTGAGGTGTTGAAATAGTCCGAACCCTCAAGGAAGAAAGGTCTCATCTCGGGAAAGCTCAGGGCATAGCGAAGGTTGACATCGAGCTGGTCGACATCGGCTTCCACCTGATTGAAGTCGGGATTGAAGGCGAAATTGAGGCTTAAGTTAGGGGTAAGGCCGTATCGGAAATCTATTCCCGCATCGGTGTCCACCTTTTCGTTAGCGAAAGGGGAGAAGTAATCCTCGGAGTCGATCAGAGCACCGTTCTGAATGGCGGTCATGTAAGGAACGAACTCTATGTTGCGGGATGGCTTGATCCCGTTGAGCCCCACCAGGCTCGCCTCTTGACAGAGGTAGCATTCGTTTTGCCAATCGATGCGGGTGTAGTTGAAAGTCCTATCCGTATCCCGGGGATATTTACGGACCAGGTTAATTCCCCAGGTCTGTTCCGGTTTGTTCTGGAAGCGCAGGCTCTTGAAAGGTATGGCAGCTTCTACCATCCATCCATCCTCGGTTATCCTCCCTACCGAATGCCAGATGGCATCAAAGGTGCTGCCACCGTGTCCCCAGCCACCAGGACCCCCTCCAGGTCCCCCACGACCCCCGGATGTGATGGAATCGGCCTGAATCCCAAAGGGATTAAGAAGAAACCGAAAAGCCCGACGCTGGTCGTTGAAGGTGTCCAGTTCAATTCCTACATAATCATCTTCATCTATCTGGTCCCGGTCGGTCATAGTTGCCCGAATAGACCGGGGCTTGGGGTCGTAGGCCTTGAAGGCGAAGTATAAGTTCTCGTCATCATAGGCTATATAAGCCACGGTTCTCACCGAAGGGGGCACATTCTCCCCGGGGCGGGTTTCATAGAAGCCGGTGAGTTGAGCCGCCTCCTGCCAGGCTGCGTCATCGAGTACTCCATCGATTTTAGGAGAAGTGGATACCTTTACCGCGTGAATCTCCAGCTCGCCCTTATCGCCCCGATAAACTGTCTCCCCAGGAAGAATCGAAGGGAACAAAATGAAAAAAGATAAGGAGCAAACAACAATCTTTAAAAGCCGCGGCGAAAATCTGGCTGTCAAATCCCCTCTCCTTAGAAGTCTCCCCTTTGTAAAGCGTTATAGTCTAACTTATTAAGACCCTTTTGTAAACAAAAAAGTTAAATAAACAACCTCAATAATACAAAAAAACTACTCTGGGATTTTATTTTCTGTTAAGTCGTCCCTGGCGGCTTTTAAAGAGCGAGAGAACTAAGGGCTACCTCATTAAAACTTCAACGAGTAGAGGAACTCCAATGTATAAAGCTAATGCCTCTGCTCTCCCGATGCTGCTATCTAAAAGCAAGCTGGCAGTGTGGCAACCTGCTCATCTACAGAACACTCCCTCCAGAGCCCCTTCCGCCGGTGAGGTGAGGTAAATTTCCGGCTCGACCCCCATTTCTTTATTATAGCGGGAGGAAATGCTCTTTTGGGCTTCCTCAGCCTTATCTCTGTGTACAATGTTCACCGTGCAGCCTCCAAACCCTGCCCCGGTCATCCGGGCGCCTACCACCCCTTCGGTGCTCTCGGCTAACTCCACCATGCAGTCCAGCTCGGGGCAGCTCACCTCATAGTCCTCCTTCAGGCTGTAATGGGAAAGGTGCATCAGCCTTCCAAAGCCATGCATATCCCCTCTCTTAAGCATCTCCGTCCCCTCCAGCACCCGCTGGTTTTCCTTTATCACATGACGGCACCTTTTAGACACCAGCGGGGGGAGAAGGTGCCGATGCTGAAGGAATTCGTCCAGGGAGACATCCCGCAGGGCTTTTATTCCGGGGAGTTTTTGAGCCAGGATGCGCACCCCTTCCTCGCACTCCCCCCGGCGGATGTTGTACTGGGAACTGGCTAACTCCCGCCGCACCATGGTATTGCATACCATCACCCGCAACTCATCTGAAAAGGGGATATGCCCATAGCTCAGCTCCCGGCAATCGAGGAAGAGAGCACTCCCCAAACGGGCTAAACAGGAGACAAACTGGTCCATAATACCGCACCTGACCCCCACGAACTCGTTTTCCGCCCTCTGGCAGAGCCTTATCAGCTGCTTATCAGCCAGAGGGAGAGCAAACAGACTTTTGAGGGTCAGCGCCGAGGCTACCTCAAGCGCAGCGGAGGAGCTGAGCCCAGCTCCCTGTGGTATATCCCCTTTCAACACCACCCGACACCCCCCGATTTCATATCCCTCCTGGCGAAGGAGGTAAGCCACCCCCTTGAAGTAGTTGGACCATAGATGTTGGTGGTCATATTCAATATGGGAGAGAGGAAAGCGGACAGATGCAGCATAATCAAGGGAATGAAGCTCCACCTCCTCCCCCTCACTTTTGCTGGCTGCCATGGCGATGAATCTATCAATAGCTACCGGCATTACAAACCCATCGTTATAATCCGTGTGCTCACCTATGAGGTTCACCCTCCCCGGAGCCCTGACCGCCACCTCAGGGTCACCGCCGAAAAGCTCCCCGAAACTCCTCTTGACACCCGATATCAGCTCGTTCAAATATAATCCTCCTTGTTTAGACCTTGATTTTAGGGGAATAAGAGAAAGAGCAAAATTTTCAGGATGCTCCCCTCCGACTGAGGATAAGCATCACCCCACCGAATAGCAGAAAGAGCAATCCCCACCAGAAGTTGATATTGATATTGAGAGACTTGTGATATATCTCCTTACCACCCCACAGACCATATACCACCATAATGCCGCCGAAAAGGGTAAATATCAACCCAATGGGAATGCGGACATCAAGGAACCGTCCGGGTTGTTTCCCCTTTTTCCCCGTGCTCATAGAAGACTCTCCTTACCAGAAGATAATATTGAGGATTATGGTCAGGGCACCAATCAACATTGCCAAAAAGAGCGGGCGCTTATACCAGGGCACCCCTTCTTTCCTTATCCTTGGGGTCAGAGAATAAACCAGTCCCACCAGCTCCTTTTCCTTCCTCGGCTTGGTGAAAAAGCTCACCACTATAGTCACCCCGAAGCAGACTGACCAGGCGTAGATAGCCCGGTAGAAGTTCCCCGCCATATCGCTCGGATACTGTAATACCCCTGCTACGGTGAGGAGATAGTGCCCCACGGCAGTTAGAGTGCCGCTGACCAGACCGCTGAATGCGCCCCAGGGCGTCGCCCGCTTCCAGAACATCCCCAGCAGAAAGGTAGCAAAGAGAGGGGCATTAAAGAAGGAAAACAGCAGCTGCATATAATCCATCAGGTTGCTGAAGCGCATCACAATATACGCCGTAGCTACGCTTATCAGCGCTCCTACGATTGTTGCCATCTTCCCCATCCACAGGTAATGCTGGTCGGTAGCCTTTGGTCGGATGTAGGACTGGTAGATGTCGTATGTCCACACGGTATTAAAAGCAGTGACATTGCCCGCCATACCCGACATAAAACTGGCTAACAGAGCGGTCAGCCCAACCCCCAGCAGCCCGCTGGGGTAGTAGCGCTGAAGCATCAGCGGCAGGGCGAGATTATAATTCCCTCCCAGTGCCTTGGGAATGAGGGCAATTGCCAGCAGACCCGGCAGGGTAACCAGAAAGGGGAAGAGCATTTTAGGGACAGCGGCTATCAGGGGCGTTTTGCGGGCGGCGGTCATATCACGGGCTGCCAGGGCACGCTGAATGACCAGAAAATCGGTGCACCAGTAGCCAAAGGATAAGACAAATCCCAGTCCCATGACCATCCCAATCCACTCAATTCCCATAGGGTTGTGGCTGGCTTTGTCTAGGGTGGACCAGGTGTGAAGGAACCCCTCTGGCAGACGAGCAGCCAGCCCACTGAATCCTCCGGCATTCACCAATCCCATAATAGCCAGGGGAAGAAGCCCCAGAACGATGAGGAAAAACTGCAGCACCTCATTATAGATGGAGGAGGTCAACCCCCCAAAGAAGATGTAAACCAGCACCACCCCCGCAGAAAGGATAATGCTCATATCCATCGACCAGTTGAGCATCAGCTTGAATACCAGCGCCATGGCATAGATGTTGATGCCCGACATCAGCACGGTAAGAATAGCAAAGGAGATGGCGTTGACCCCCCGGGTGGCTTCGTTGAACCGCAGCTTAAGGTATTCGGGGACACTCCTCACCCGGCTGCCGTAGTAGAAGGGCATCATAAATATCCCCACGAAGAGCATGGCCGGTATGGCGCCTATCCAGTAGAAGTGATTGGTAAGCATCCCATATTTCGCGCCATTAGCGACCATCCCCATCACCTCCAGCGCCCCCAGGTTAGCCGCCATAAAAGCCAGCCCGGTTATCCAGCCGGGAATAGACCTCCCCGAGAGGAAAAAATCCTCACTGGTGCGCACCCTCTTCCTCAGAGCGAAGCCTACTCCGAGAACGAAAATAAAGTAGATGGCGATAATCAGATAATCTACTATGTGAACTTCCATCTTCCCCTCACCTGTTCCAATCAGTGTATTCCTGCATCTCTCATTATATCAGCGTGTTGCTTTAATTTCTTGAGCTGCTTTCTTACTTTTTTGCTTAAAAAATCTATCGAAAAAATGGTGAAAAGTTATTGCCGAAAATCCGTCATCGGTACTATTAACTGTGGTGATGAACATATCAGGGAATCCACTACACAGAGCTAACCAGGTGGCTATGACCGTCGCTCTGGCGGGGTCTTGTAAGCCAATCATAGAGGTAAACAAGGTAGAGCTCCACAGAGCTGTCCCCACAGGTGCAGGAAGTCCCGGTGAGGCAATGGTAAACAGCACATGGGCAGGCCAGGCGATAAACATCAGTGTCCAGCTCACTTCAAGATGATAAATATACGCCAATATGAAAGGTGCAAAGGCGATATACGCCAGGGCGCTGCCATCCATATTAAACACCGCACCAAACGGAATGACGAAGTCAGCGATTTCATCACGCACACCGTATTTTTTGGCATAGATTAAATTGACCGGAAGCGTAGCCATTGAAGAGCAAGTGCCCGCGGCAATGAGTCCGGTAGGAACAAAATATTCTTTAAGCACCTTACCCACTGGCTGCTTTGCCACAGACTTTATGATGATAAATACATAGAACAGCCACCACACAAAACATAATATAAAGCTATACAAACCCATGGTAATATAATGTCCCATTCCCAGGCGGGCGCCGAAATTTACCCCAATCGTCACCCCAAAACACAACAAAAGCGGAATCATTGCATATGCTATGGTACGCCCCGCCCTGGCAATGCCTTTTTGAATTATGCTAAAGAATTTGTAGAGTGGTTCAATCCATATTGCTATGAACCCCGCTGCTACAGCTCCGACAATGGAAAGGAGGGGCATTGAGGCTCCTCCCTGACCGAGCCTTTGAAACATCTTCATTATCTCAGAAGAAATACTCGAGAATTTCGATGAAAAAGGTATGCCAAAAATGAACGATGAAGCTATCACTCCCCATAAGCCGGCAACGGCAGAAGTGGCCACAAACCACAATATCACTGAGCCGGCAAACTTACCCGCCAGCCCTCGCTTTACCAGAGTGGCAATCGCAGGACTTAAGGCAAAAAAAATCAGAATGGGCACTATGGCAACAATAAACCTGATAAGAGCTTTGGTACCTGAAGCGACCGGGTTGAGAAGCTCCGGGAAAAAACCGCCTAATAATATGCCTGATATAAGCGCCACAAAAGTCCACACATAGCCAGGAACTCTATCTAACATACCACTTTCTTTCTTTTTTTAGCTCCGCTTTCGGTTTCATACTCATGCGATATTACAGCTTAGTGATACACTTTTATTTCACCTGATTGAATTGATTATTTTTCTGCATTATTTTCAGATGCACCTTAGCGGATTCTTTAGGCTGAGCTTCCTCCGTTTCCCTCACAGTCTGGGTTTTTCACCCTGAGCTATTTTGAGCTCCAGCCACCATTGGTAGCGACTGCGCGCCCCCACCCGGGCATACTCCCCCCATTTGTATGCCACCTCCAGGCTGTCAGGTGCGCCGGTGGAGGGCTCTATCCCTGCGGTAAAGTGCTTTGGCTCCTGCTCCTCAGGATATCCCCCCTGACAGAGCCACAGCCCTATAAAGGGTGCCAAATCGGCAGGAAAGCGGAGAACAAGGGACTCCCCTGTCCTTCTGTTCCACATCCCTCCAGCCCCCACCGACAACCGTGGGGTGAAGAGCTTATCGGCATAGCCCGCCGCAGGGGAAAACCCGGTGTGCAGGGGAGCTTCTCTTCCTTCACTATCTCTGGCAATCGGCCAGTCGACCTTCTCTCCCAGCTTCCCCAGCCTCTCCCCCTTAGACCAGTTCACTCTCAGATAATCAACCTCTGAGGGAAGGAGAATCTCCCAGTCGTCAGTAATGCGCAGGAGCAGATGAGCTGCCCAGAGGAATATAAGGGGTTCCCCGCACAGATTCTCCACCTCATAGCTCACCCTCACCCTTCCCTTAGGCTCCAGGCGAATCCTTTTGCGAAAGAGAAAGGGGAGGGTCATGCATTTTGCCGCCAGATAGACTTCGTAGGGAGAT
>Ga0224501_10004846_pt1 | contig 10614 bp, 6 predicted proteins | sample SF_Oct11_sed_USG_4_FD_169105 | JGI IMG/M metagenome (GOLD analysis project Ga0224501, IMG submission 169105) | Sediment microbial communities from San Francisco Bay, California, United States - SF_Oct11_sed_USGS_8_1 | ecosystem: Environmental > Aquatic > Marine > Sediment | place: USA...
TTGAGTCCTTTAAAGCCATAGATAAAAATACGTTCTGGATCGGGGCAGGGCAGATTTTTCTGATCTACGGGCTTGTTATATCTTCCCTGACAGGCGCTATGCAGGGCCAAATCCTATGGGTAATGCTTCGTGATATTATTCCTTTTCTCTATTTGTTTTTGCCGTTATTTTTCTACCCTGTTATCAAACAAAACGTGCAGTTTATATATATTTTAACGGCGGGAATCATCGTGATTGGCTTGGTTTTTTCCCTGCGCTCTATCTTTTTCCATGAAGACCTGCTTTATCTGGAAAATATGCCCACCGTACTCTTGAGTTGCTTGCTTTTGCTTGGGGGAGGTATGACATTTTACTCTCAAGGGCAAAATAAACTTTACATGCTTGCGGGTATTACCCTGTTTGGTTTGTCGTCTTTACCGATTATAGCGATGATTGAGACTGTGCAGCGCGCTTCTATTGGGTCGGTGTGTTTTTATCTCATTGCAATATCAGCGTATTTTCTTTGGCTAAAACCCCGGAAATCATTTGTTCCGTTTTTATTGGTAGTGATGGCCTCTTACGTGGTTTTTATGACCTATAATCCGCAAGTAAGCCAGTTCTTCGAGAAAAATGACAAGGTCGGACTAAATATGCGGCCAGAGGAATTTAAAGCCGTTTGGCAAATTTTGAGCGCGGATCCTGTTCATTTTCTTTTCGGGACAGGATGGGGTGGAACATTCCATTCTCCGGCTGTTGCAAATTTACGCGTGAATTTTACACATAATTTTTTCTCAAGCGTGCTGTTAAAAATGGGGGTCTGTGGACTAATCTTTGCAAGTGCTTATATTGCAGGGATTTTGGAACGATTGATTCGGGTTATCCTCATAAATCCTGTGCTGGGTTTGGCTATTTTAGCGCCTGTTTTGATTGATTTATTACTTTATGCCAGCTTTAAATCTCTGGATTTCGGTTTAGTGCTTTTGATGATTCCTGTGTCTTTGATATACTTACGTAATTCCGAATCATCTTAAGTGCTTACTGTAAATTTATGAAACGTCCCAATATTCTGTTCATGAATCGTATTTACCCGCCAACACGTGGGGCGACAGGGCGCGTCCTGCGGGATTTGGCTGTGAAGATGGCGCGTGAGGGGTGGCATGTGACCATTATCGCCAGTGGTCCTGTCGCCGGACAAGGACGGGAAAAAAACGTGAGAATTATTCGTGTTAAGGGTCCGGAAAAGCCATCTAATGCATTTGTGTATATGTGGGTCTGGATCAAGATGCTGGCTCTTGCTTTGCGCTTAAAGCGCCGGCATCTGATTGTGACTATGACTGATCCGCCACTCCTGATTTATGTGGGGCGTATTGTAGCATGGATTAAGAAAAGCCATCACGTTCATTGGTGTCAGGATCTCTATCCTGACCTTTTTCCAGTTATCGGTACAAAAATGCCAAGTTTTCTGATGAAGTTTATGAAAACCCTTAATCTGGAATCAATGAGGTCATGTGATAAAATAGTGGTCAATGGACAATGTATGGGCGAAAATCTGGTCCATCAGGGAGTGGGTCTTGAAAAGCTTGAATTTATACCCAATTGGGCCGATACAGAACTGAATAATCCTGATTTCCAACAAAGAGATATGAAGAAAATTGCAGAGCATTATCCTGTATCGGAAGATGCCGCGCGTCCACACGCAGAGCAAATCAAACATAAGAGCGATAAATTCAGGCTGCTTTATGCCGGTAATATAGGGCGGGCCCATAGCGTGAATATTATTTTGGACGCCGCAGAAATACTGAGTGATAAGAAAGTAGACGCCGAAATTGTATTTGTCGGGGATGGTTCACGTTTTGACTATGTGCAGGAACAACGTGCCAAGCGTCATTTGCACAATATCAAGCTTTTACCCTATCAGCCGCCTGAGAGATTGCGGGAGATCATGGAAAGCGGCGATGTGCATTTGGTAAGTATGAAAGATGAGGCTTGTGGCCTTTTAGTGCCCAGCAAGTTCTATTCTGCCATAGCTGTGGCTCGCCCGGTGATCTTTATTGGCCCTGAAAACAGCGAAGTTTCGGAGGCAATTAAGGAGTTTGAGGCTGGATTACTGGTTTCAAATGATAGTGCCGAGCTTTTGGCCGAAGCTATTCTTTTTTATCTCAGTGATGGAGAGGCGTGGTTTACGGCTCATAAAGGTGCGGCAGAAGCCCGCAAAACCTATAATCCGGAAAATTCTATAGACACTTGGCTGAACTTTGCCATAAAATTGATTGCCGAGGATTTAAAAGTCAAATAATCAATCAGGATAATGAATGCGTTATGAATGAGACCAAAGAAAAGACACTATTTGATTTGGTCTCGGATATCTGGGATGCTAAATTTCCCATGTTGTTTTTCGGGGCTATGTTTTTGATCGGCGCGTTCATATTCCATTCTCTGGCCCAGCCCTTTTACCGCGCAGAAATGATCCTTTCACCCGTTGTGCCGATTACAGGGATGGTTGATATCAAGCCAACCCAGCACGAGGGTACTATTGCAGCCGGAAGAGGCGTGGTAACAAATGATCTGACTTTTCTGCGATTCGAAAACAGCTTTCATGGCGCAACTATTGCCAAAAGCCTGCTTCAGTATAAGGATGTTCGTGACGCTTTGGCTTTTGATCGTGCATTCGAGTTTTCCGACAGCCAAAAGTCGTGGACACCGGAAAAGCTATCAACTTATCTCAAAGACCGTGTAACGATTGAGCCGGTAAGCGGCACGCCGCTGCGCCGTATGGTTTATTATCACCCCGATTCTGAATTTGCAAAAAGGCTTTTGGGTCTGATCCATCATGTCGCCGATTCCCAAATCCGTCAAAGCGTCATGCGTGATGTGCAGGAACGTGTAGGCTATTTGATGACTTCAATTGAAAAAACCACCCAAAAGGAGCAACGCCGCGTTCTAACCGATATCCTTATGGCACAAGAGCGTCTCCGGATGTTTGTTTCACTGGACCAGCCTTTTGCTGCGGCTATTGTCGAGCCGCCATCTGTTTCCGAAAATCCCTCATGGCCTGATCCGTATCTGATTTATCCCATAAGTCTTTTGTCAGGGTTCTTGCTGGGTTTTATATTCTATGGGTTCAAGAGGCATGGATAAGATTCCCGTTTCGGTTTTGGTGACGACTTTAAACGAGGAAAAGACTATAGAGCGGTGCTTGGAATCCTGCCGGAATTTCGGAGAAGTTATTGTCATTGATTCCCACAGCACCGATAAAACTGCAGAAATTTCCCGTGATTGTGGGGCGCGGGTAGAGCTTTATACATGGGACGGGCAATATCCCAAAAAGCGCGGCTGGTGCCTTGAAAACCTGAATATTACGTATGATTGGGTGTTTTGGCTGGATGCGGACGAGGTTTTAACACCTGAGATTACCTGCGAAATAGCAGAAATTTTTAAAACGCCGCTTGGCATGGTAGGGTATTTTGTAAAAGGCCAATATGTCTGGAAAGGGCAGAAACTCAGTTACGGGATGGCCAATAACAAGTTGGTCTTGTTCAATCGTCACAAGATGGAATTTCCTATTGTCGATGATCTGGATATTGACGGGATGGGCGAGATTGAAGGGCATTATCAGCCTGTGCTTAAAAAAGGGTTTGAGCAATCGGGAATAGGCCAGATCAAAGAACCTCTACTGCATTATGCTTATGAAGATGAACGTAGTTGGGAGGAACGCCATCAACGCTATGCGCATTGGGAGGCTGAAATGACAAGGCGTAGGGCATGGCCGCAAGACCCTGTGTGGTGGCGAGAAATTCTTAAAAAGACGATAAGAACCTCGTTTTTACGTCCCTATATCATGTTTTTCTACGCCTTTATCTGGAAACAGGGCTTCCGCGATGGACAGGCGGGGCTGGATTTTGCCAAAAGCCGCTATCACTATTGCCGTATGATCCGAAGACTTTAATTCATCTCTCTTTGTCATTCCTGCGTAAGCAGGAATCTAGCTCTTTTTGCCACAAGATCCCAGCTTTCGCTGGAATGACTGTTTTGAGTATTAACCTTTCTTGGTAGATTTTATCATCTCGTAAAGTGCTGGAAAAAGGCTGCGGAAATGCCAGACAAGACTTTGTACCAGAAAAATACCGACATTCTCAGCCTGAGAGACCAGTCTCAAATTTTCGCGGATTATGAATTGCTGGCGCCGACCTTCAAAGGCATGTTTCTGGGAAATTCCGCCTGGCTCAAAAATACAGATCGGGGCGGGAATGGCTGTAATCTTTTTGGCATTATTTAAAAACCGCAATGTGAAATCATAATCCGAAGAAATCGAGTATATCTGACGGTAAAGGAGTTTATGATCGCGAATGACTTTCCGGCTATAAAGCATAGATTGATGATGCGTAATCATGCCCCATGGCATGTTTTTATAGCGCCTTGCGGGTTTATAGAACGTTTTATTGGTATCTTTGCGGGATATCTCAAGAGAATCTCCATAAATAAAATCGGGATTTTTGTTGGCAAGAGGCTGTAATTTTTCAAGAACTTTAGGACTGGCGAGTTTATCTCCGGCATTGAGGAATAATAGATACTGCCCCTTAGCTGCTTTAATACCGTCATTCATGGCCTGATAAATGCCTTCATCTTCTTCACTGGAATAGAGCAGGTAATCATGTTTTTTTTGTAACTCTATAAGGAAGTCCGAAGTGCCGTCGGTCGAGGCGCCGTCAATTACGATCCATTCGAAATTATGTGATGTTTGCTCATCAATAGATTCATAGGTTTTTTTTAGTCCCTCAAGATTATTAAGAGTGACAGTAATCAGGCTGAATACGGGCTTTTTGTTATCGGTTGTCATTGATGCTATTCTAGTGCAGAAAAGCTTTTACAATCAATCGCGTAAATCATCTATCAACACAGATGTAATGGCAAGGTTGCTTAAGATTTGTGTAACATCACGGGCACTTTCAATAAAGTCAAAAGGCTTGGGATCGCGCGGAACTATAATTGTTGAGCCGGGAGGAATAAATACAGGATCGTGTTTCCAGACATTTGCCTTCAAGGGTTTGGAGCTGCCATCAGGAAACATTACAAAAGCTCGGCCTTTATCCGCATAATAGCTAAAGCTGCCGGCTTCATGGATATAATCAATCGGGTCCTTTTCTTTTCTAAATTGTAACACAGCAGGAGAGAGCACCTCACCGCTAACGCGCACAGTCAAAGGGCGTTTCGGGATAAATATCTTGTCGCCTGATTCAAGAAGGATATCCAGCTCTGGCCGATATCCTAAAACAGAAGGGTTTGTCTCTACTGTAATCCGGCCCAGCCCTTTAGCATGCTCTAACTCCGAGGCCAGATTTTGTACGGTCTGGATTTGTGTGGCATTTGGCTTTTCCTTATCACTTTGAAGCGAAGCGGCCAAAGAGCGTTTTATTTCCTGTGCCATGGCTTTATAACGGGCTTCCTCGGCCTTGCGTTCTGACCCACGACTGAAGATAGCTCCTGCCGGGTAGGCTGCTTCTGTCAAGCCACCGGCACGCTTTAAAAGATCGGACATTTTATCTCCGGGAAGTAAATCATATTCTCCCGGGCTTCGCACCTCCCCATACAGTGTTACAGTCTGGCGGGCAATCTTATGATGGTGCTTGTTAAATCGTATGGTGTCACCCACATGAAGTGTAATGCTGTCAGGATCTATTTCATGCAGATCAATATTCATTCTTTTAGGCACAGGCGTTGTCGATGAAACCTCTATGTTATGGGGGTCGGCCTCGTTTAAAAGGCCACCGGCCGTCGCAATAATATCTGCCAGTGTAACACCCTCAGCAATAGGGTAGAGTCCCGGTTTTTTAACGCCTCCCCGTATATATATGACTTGCTGATTCAGATAAGAGTGCAGGTCAGTATTTTGCCAATTTTTATCCTCTAAAACCCCATGTTTAATATTGGACGTATCGTTATTATTTATGCGTAATATCTGGTCTATATCTTCATTAGAGAAGAGGTGAATGATATCAGATTCTTGTAAAACCACATCATCACTATTTTTTAATACGCCTCGAATCGAAAATGAAATGAATTGTGTTGAAAAGTGGGTTTTATCTTTTCGCTCTATAATCCCAATTAAAGGGTAAGTGTCTAATTTAAGATTTTCTGCGCTTCCAATCAAAGACGATAGATTTTTATTGTATGATAAATCATACAATCCAGCGAGATTGCTATGGCCTTTCACTTCGACTGTACCTGAGCGCTGTGATAATGCCCGTTTAACAATCAGGATTGATGCATTCTCGAGAACAGCTTTATTCGGGTCTTGGATCATCTGGCTAATATCACGTCCTGTGCGCGGGTCTTCCTTAAGCATGAGGTAACGATTACTCTCTTGCGGGGATATAAGGCCTCCGCCCATGGCTATAGCGCGCACCAAGCTAAGGTGTTCACTACCGTGTTTTCCTGTCATGGGGTCCGAAGTTTCTCTTATCTCGTAAATGCCGGATCGTTTAACATCGCCGGAAATTCCGATAGTCGGACCAATAGGGGGCACAATGATGCGATCCCCATCGCGAAGATTGAAACTCGCAGAGAAGTCTCCATTTTGAAACAGTTCATATAAATCGAGCGTAGAGCCCCGTCCCTGACGAATAATTTTGATTTTACGCAAAGACCCATCTTTTTTGATGCCCCCTGCAATAATGAGGGCGTCCAAAGCACTGTGAAAGCCGGTAAGATTATATCGGCCCGGTTTGTCGACTTCTCCGACAATAAGCACACCGATTTGCCCGATTGAGGCTAAAGAAACATAAGCTTGCAGATTAAGTTGGCTTTCTGCTGTTTTGCTAATTTCTGCCCTAACATCTGCAATGGTTCGTCCGGCAGCAGATATTGGCGCAAAGTCAGAGATGAAAACTGTGCCTTGCGGACCAATTATATATTCTTTCTGGTCATTACGCTGGCCTGTGAAGGAAATCTTAAGCTTATCTCCAATATTGAGCACATAATCATCTTGCACGGCGCCAAGAGGTGAATCGTAATCCGGAGCAGGTTTATCAAAAATATCATAACCATATTGCTCCAGTTTTTGATCGTTCAGGCGTGAATTATAGTAACTTTCAATGGCAGATTCTTCATCCGGTTCAACAGCGCTTGTGCTATCGGGGAATAATACTTCTGCGCTTTCAGGGCTCAAAACCTGTGGCTTGATGTCTTGTTCTTCCAGCCATGGAGTAGATATAGCATGGCGCAGCGTTTCATCAGCGCTTGCGCTTGTCGTTAGCAGGCACATAATAAGTGCGGCTGAGAGAGTTTTTCCGGACATTTTGAGTGTGTGGCAGAGGAGTGAGATTTACATACAGTTGTAGTGATATTACCGTAATCAAGAGGATTTGTGAATCCTTAAACGGAAAAAAGTCGATTATTCGCTTTTTCTCTGATCTTTATAGGCTTCTGCATTTTCTAGAATAGAGTAAGCCACAGTCGTGATATAAGTATTGACTCTGCGGTAATCACGTATCAAATCTGTGTGAAGGGCACTTGTTGAAATAGTATCAGGCAAACCTTCTCTAAGTCTTTGGAAGTGTCGCTGCGTACTTTTACTTGCAGCATTGCGTACTTTGGTTTTACCTTCAACAAGTTCTCGTGCCAATTTTGGGTCTTCTGACATAAATATGGCTTGCGCTATTTGCATGTTTTTGAGGATAATCTGGTGAAACTCTACAATTTCCTGAAAGCCTTCTTGCGAGAACCGAACTTTATTCTCGATTTTTGATTTTATCAATTCACTGATGCTCACATCTATAACATCGCCAATATGCTCCAGATTGGTCGAAAAGCCCATGATCTGGATAAAACGATCCGATTCCTTCGGATCCAGTGTTTCTTCATTCAAACGTGTGAGGTAGAGTTTGATTTCGTGGTGAAGGATATCAACCTGTTTTTCCAGAGTATGAATCCGTGTCAGAATTTTGGTATCTTCTTTTTTGAGGGCTGTCATAGACATAGCAAACATTTCTTCCACAACTTCAGCAACACGCAATGTTTCTCGCGCAGCGCTGGCAAGTGCGATAGTTGGGGACTGCAAAGATGCGCTATCAAGATATTGAGGATGCTCGTCTTTGTTAATGTCATCTTCTTGTGTTGGAAATAAGGAATGGCATAATTTCGAGACGTTGGTCACAAAAGGCAGGAAGAATATCGCTAACAAAACATTGAAGGAGGTGTGAAAATGTACAATCTCACGACTGCCTGCTATTCCGAGATCGCCAAAAAAATCGACAAAAACATCTATGAAGGGAATAATTATTAAAACCGATAAGGCACGCATTAGAAGATTGCCACCTGTTATACGCTTTGCCTGAGTACCCATTTTATAGGTCATGATAAAGGCAAGAAAAGCCCCGCCGAGATTCGCACCAAGCACCAGTAATAGCCCGAGATGGATACTAACGAGACCGCTTGCTGCGAATGAGGAAATAATGAGGACTGCCGCAAGCGAGGAATGCAAAAGCCAGGTCATCAAAGCCGCAATTACAAGTGCAATAAATGGCTCACTTTCTAGCGGTTTCAAAATAAGCGGTAATGTTTCTGACTGCCCTAAAGGCAGAGCTGTTTCCTTAATTAGGCTAAGTGACAGGAGGATTAAACCGAGACCTATAAAGGCTCTTGCCAAATGTCGTCTGCGCCCCTTGTGCTCATAATAATGATGCATGATAACGCCAAGCAGCAAAAAGCCCGGCATGATCCATGATAAATCAAAGGTCAGAATTTGAGCAACAAGCGTTGTGCTGACATCTGCGCCAATCATAACGGATAGGCCTGCCGCAGTGCCAATCAGATTTTTAGAAGCGAAGGAAGATACAACTAAAGCGGTTGCTGTTGAACTTTGTAAAACGGCAGTAACGCCCAGACCTGCAAAAAAAGCCTTAACCCTGTTATTGGTGTTTTTGGCTATAAATTTTTGCAAATGCGTTGCATAGGCTCTGGTGAAGCCGTTCTTTACCATCCTTGTCCCCCATAACATGAGGGCCACCGCACCAATTATATGTAATAAGGCAAAAGTCATAGAGTGCTTGCAATCCTAACATTGATAATTAGTACTGTTCTTACTTATTGTGTGCAAGAGGTAGTTTTGAATATCACGGAATATTGAACACGTAAATGATGGACAAAATATTAAGGTTTTTAACATTAACTTAAAAAAAAATTAAAATAATGTAAAAACATGTTTGACACCAGCATACGATATCGGTATAACCCCCCTCACGCCTCGAGGGTGAGGTGACTTTGGATTTAAGTTTTTACCCCCTCAGGACGTATTTTTGTTGACCTTATATAGTGCTTTATGCTCTATACAAGATATTCAAAAAACAGAATAAGGTTTATCCTTTTTCGCATTCTTGTACATCGTGAACAGGAAAGAAGAGATACGCAGGCAGCAGTGTTTGTAATATGTATTGGATACATGAAACAAAAAACTGCAATGACTGTGTATCTTGGATACAAGACGCACAGATATGGTCTTTCGAGATCATATCTTTAAATACGCAGATGTGATTTCTTCGGAAATTACATTGATTATTAAAGTCAACAGCAGTTTTGAAGCATTATACTTCAAAACAACCAAAAATTCTTTTTTTGAGCATTTTGATGGATTCAAACTTAAGAGTTTGATCCTGGCTCAGAACGAACGCTGGCGGCAGGCCTAACACATGCAAGTCGAACGGACCCTTCGGGGTTAGTGGCGCACGGGTGCGGAACACGTGGGAATGTACCCTTGGGTAAGGAATAATATCTGGAAACGGATACTAATACCTTATAATGACTTCGGTCCAAAGATTTATCGCCCAAGGATCAGCCCGCGTCTGATTAGTTTGTTGGTGGGGTAATGGCCTACCAAGACTACGATCAGTAGGGGGTCTGAGAGGATGATCCCCCACACTGGTACTGAGACACGGACCAGACTCCTACGGGAGGCAGCAGTGAGGAATATTGCACAATGGAGGAAACTCTGATGCAGCCATGCCGCGTGAGTGAAGAAGGCCTTAGGGTTGTAAAGCTCTTTCAATTGTGAAGATTATGACGGTAGCAATAGAAGAAGCCCCGGCTAAATTCGTGCCAGCAGCCGCGGTAATACGAATGGGGCAAGCGTTGTTCGGAATCACTGGGCTTAAAGCGTGCGCAGGCGGACTTGAAAGTCAGAAGTGAAATCCCGGGGCTCAACCCCGGAACTGCTTTTGAAACTCCAAGTCTAGAATTCAGTAGAGGTTAGGAGAATTCCGAGTGTAGAGGTGAAATTCGCAGATATTCGGAGGAATACCAGTGGCGTAGGCGCCTAACTGGACTGATATTGACGCTCATGTACGAAAGCGTGGGGAGCAAACAGGATTAGATACCCTGGTAGTCCACGCCGTAAACGATGTGTGCTAGTTGTCGGAACCTTAAGGTTTCGGTGACGTAGGGAAACCATTAAGCACACCGCCTGGGGAGTACGGCCGCAAGGTTAAAACTCAAAGGAATTGACGGGGACCCGCACAAGCGGTGGAGCATGTTCTTTAATTCGAAGCAACGCGAAGAACCTTACCCACACTTGACATCCTTCTTGGGGCATTCAGAGATGATTGCTTTCGGTTCGGCCGGGGAAGTGACAGGTGCTGCATGGCT
>Ga0224501_10004847_pt1 | contig 10613 bp, 10 predicted proteins | sample SF_Oct11_sed_USG_4_FD_169105 | JGI IMG/M metagenome (GOLD analysis project Ga0224501, IMG submission 169105) | Sediment microbial communities from San Francisco Bay, California, United States - SF_Oct11_sed_USGS_8_1 | ecosystem: Environmental > Aquatic > Marine > Sediment | place: USA...
CGCTGGCTATCGAGGCTTCCGCAGCCGGTATCCAATAAAGCTCTTATACGTATCTAACTTGCCAGTGATTTTTGCATCAGCTCTTTTTGCCAACGTGTATTTCTTCTCTCAACTTTTCTGGAGCCTGAACGGTCAACCTCCTCCTGGACGTAATTTCTGGCTTGACCTTCTTGGGCAATATCAATGGATTGGAGAGGGCGACGCTAGACACCTTGAAACTGTAGGGGGCCTTGTGCATTTTGTAACGGCACCCCGCAATTTTGTAGAAGTGACAACACAACCAATTAGGGCTTTTGGATATCTGGGAATCCTAATTGCCTTTTGCGTCATCTTTTCGCTCACATGGCTTGAAGTTGGCGGTCTAGGCCCATCAACAGTGGCCAAACAACTCGTTGGCGCCGGTATGCAGATCCCTGGATATAGACGTTCGGAAAGGGCTGTTGAATCCATTCTTAAGAGGTATATCCCTGCAGTCACGATCTTGGGTGGAATTGTCGTAGGGTTGATTGCAGGCGTTTCAGATTTCTTCGGGGTATTCGGTTCAGGGATGGGTATTTTACTTTCCGTGGGAATAATTTACCAATATTATCAAATACTAATGCGGGAAAGAGCCAGTGAAATGTATCCAGCATTTAGACGCATATTTGGAGAGTAAACCCTTAAGTAAAAATAGTTATTAATAAGAACAAAACAGAAAGAAACTGAAAAATCGAAATTGGCAAGGGAAAAAAGAATGGACTTCCTCGCATGGCTCTTGAACCCAGAACCACCCATCGCAACTATTATAATAATGTTCTTTTGTATGGGTATTTCGTTCTTAAACTCATCAATCAATCGTCTCTTAACAAGCAAATTGGTTGGCTGGGAACAATATAAAACCATGCAGAAAGAGATTAGTGAATATCGAAAGCTAACATCTCAAGCAATACGATCGAAGGATAAGAAACTCCAGGAGAAACTGAAAAAGAAGGAACCGCAAATCCTCAATATGCAGAAAAAAATGGCTAAACCCCAACTAGCCCTTTTTGGGATCAACTTCAGTTACCTTTTCATCTGGTGGTTCATACTCTTGCCAATATATGGAATAAACATCGTGGCATACATCCCCGGTATCGGAGGAATACCTGTAATTTGGTGGTATTTCATCTGTTCCTTTCTTTTCGGAACACTTGCATCCCGCTTACTGGGTATAATGCCCATAGAATAGGAAGCGAAACCATGCCTAGACCCCATTTACGTACAAGAAGCAAAAAACGATTGAAAGTGACATTGCCTAGTGGCAGAAGTCAAATACACTACGAAAAGGAAATTGTACCTACACCTTCGTGCTCTATGTGCGGACAACAATTGTCTGGAATGCAACACCTGACTCCCGTAGAAATACGCAAATTAAACCGCAGTAAAAGAAGAATTGGAAGACCATACGGTGGACAGCTATGCGGCAAATGCTTAAAAAATGCTTTGAAACAAGCCGCAAGAGCCAAATAAGACTATTTTTGAGGCAAATTGATGGATGCAGACGAGAAAACAACGAAGAGAACCAAAGCGCCAGTAGTCATCTGCATAAGTGGAATGGCTGGAAGCGGAAAAAGCACACTGGCAAAAAGACTTGCCGAAAAGTATGGACTGAAATACTATTCAGGCGGAGACGCACTGAAAGCTTTAGCAATAGAAGAAGGCTACAAGCCCCTCCGACATGGATGGTGGGAAAGCAAAGAAGGAAAGCGCTTTCTAGTGAAAAGAACAGAAAATATGAAGTATGACAAAGCGGTTGACAAAAAACTCTTGAAGACAGCAGCACAAGGAAACGTGGTCTTAGACAGTTGGACAATGCCATGGCTTCTGAGAAAAGGCTTCAAAATATGGCTAGAAGCTTCCCTAGAAAAACGAGCGAAAAGAATAGCCAAAAGAGACGGAATAAGCCTAGAAAACGCTTTTGAAGCGTTAAGAAGCAAGGAAAAGCAAACAAGGACTATTTACAAGAAATTATATGGCTTTGACCTAGGCAAAGATTTTACCCCCTTTCATTTGATCCTAGACACGAATAATCTCAAAGCTGACGAAGTGTTTCAGACTCTATGCGCAGTGATAGAAAACGTCGCATTCAACTTCGAAAATTAATCAAAACCCTTAATCAATGACAATTCTTTAAACCCGTTCTAGAGCTATTTCTGCACCGACAACATTCAAACCTAGAAGCTGCAGTGTCTTCAGTATGATTTCAGGACTGGGCTTGTCAAGTTTGCAGGCTTAGTTTTGTCTCTCCTTAGAAAAAGCTTCGCGCTTTTCCACTGCTCTTGCGCTATTTTGATGTTGCCGAATACGCTCCCATGAATGGAGTAGAAAATGTAGCAAAGGTATGTGCACTGAGTGCAATCACTGTAGATCTTGCGTAGTGAATTAAACTTCTTGCTGTGCCAAGCATGACGCAGATCAAAGATTGACGCTACCGAGCTATGGAGATGGCACCCAGCAACTCTGCCTAGATGATCTACCATGAAGAAGTTTTGGAGCGCCCGGCATTTCCACGTTCTTGCATCTCTTAGGTAAAGATCTTTGATGGCTTTCAGTATTCTTGTTGTCATGAAAATATTCCCGTTTTTTCTTCTCATCTCAATGAGAAAGTCACAGAGTTTAACCATTGCCTCTCGGTCAGTTATTATGAATTCGTCATTTTCTTTTCCGATTCTGAAAATTTGACCAAGGTCCTCAGAAGAATCATAGGAATATAAGCAATACCAAAGTGGAATACCCTTTTGCAAGAAGAATCTGGTGAAATCGGCAATCTCGTATAGGTTGAGTTGAGAAATTGTTGGCGAGACGGTTACGGAAATTCCTTCGTCATGCAACTTTTCAACCGCTTGCATGGCTTTTTTCCAGGCGCCTTTAACGCCTTTGATATGGTCATTTCTTGCCGGATCTAGACTGTCTATAGAGATTGCAACAAAATCCGCATTTCGTAAAGCATCGATTTTCTCCACGGCCATACTGCCATTGTCGTAAATAGTAGTAATGAATGAACGGGAAGCGTATTCGATAATCTCGTCAATATCATCTCTTAGGAGTGGATTTCCCCCAGATAGGACTACTTCAATCGCGCCTAATTCCCTAAGGACGTCTAAACCTCTCTTGATTTCCCATGATGATAATTCCCTTCCGTCTTGTTCCTGCCAAACATCGCATCCTTTACAATTGTAATTGCATCTTCTTGTAAGCATCCACTGCACATGATAGGGCCTATTGGGAGTCAAAGAGCGAATTGCGATGCTAGCAGCTTTCTCCAAGGTCATGACCAAACAGTGCGCCACTCCATCTATACTTGATTTTGTTATACTGTCCTAACGTACTTTATTAATTCTGCTAAGATAAAAAAACACTAATATAAAAATAGAGCCTGAAATAGATAATTACCAAGATACAGGAAGCACTTAGAGTATTTGAGCTGGCGAACTTGTTGCAATTCGAAGAAGAATACTTCAAACGTTTCAGATATTCACAGAGAGAACATCTTATTAGGCGATATGTTTTGGAAGTCCTCAAATGGGGATCTGAGGTTTCTAATTCTAAACTTCTTGATGGTCATGGTAAGACCGCGTTGGATGTTGGATGCGCTTATGGATATGCCGTGGACGTTTTGAAATCACTTGGATACGATGCTTGCGGTATCGATGTATCCAAGCATGGTGCTAGGCACGCAAAAAAAACCTACTCACCCAGTTTTGTAGTTTGCGATGTGCAAAGAAATCTTCCATTTTTGAATGGAATTTTTGATCTAGTTACATGTTTTCAAGTTCTTGAGCACCTTCCGCATCCTTTACGAGCAATCAAAAACGCGTTTAGTTCCTGCAGAAATGTAATGATTTGCACAACTCCAAACAAAGCAGTTGAAAAACCGGTAAAAAAGCTTGTAAAAGATTTCGATAAGACACACATTAACCTTAGAGCCCCGGAGGAATGGAGGAAATACTTAAAAAATTTTGAACACTCCATCGTGAAAGTTGAACCTTTTTTTGACGCAAGTTTAAGGGTTGCCGATAGGCTGTTATTTTTTAAGTCGTTCAGATTACCATATTTCGGCTTGGACACCAGAATCCTAATTAAAAGATAGTGGAAGATTAAACTATATGGAAGCAATAGATGTCGTGATGCTCACAAAAAACAGTGAACATCTACTGACTGAATGCCTCCAGTCAATTTATGAGAACGTTCCAGTTAAACGCTTAATCGTCGTTGATGGCTTTTCGACAGACGGCACGCTAGAAATTATGGACAAATTTAACAGAAAATACGGGAGCGTTAAGATCATAACTGAAAAAGGTTCAAGAGCAAAAGCAAGAGAGAAAGGCATACAAGAGGTTGAAACACAATGGTTCATGTTTGCGGACAGCGACGTAATCCTTTGTAAGAATTGGTTCCGTAAGGCCGTAAAACATATAAATAATAGTGTTGGCGCGATATGGGGATTAAACATTGATGTTATCCCAAACGTCAAAAACAAGTTTTTTCTAAAATCCTTAGCACTCGTCGCCAGGGAATGCTTCAATCTCCGCGGTGGCATGCATGATACCCTTCTCCGACTTGAGCTCGTTGAAGACATCGAAATTCCAGAACAACTGCACGCCTACGAAGATGCCTACATAGTGAATTGGATTAAAAAGAAGGGCTACAATGTAATAATAGGCGATGAAATCTACTGTCTCCATTATAGACCATCTGAGGACTGGAACTGGAAGGAAAGTCTTTCATTGGCTGCCTTAGAAATAAAATGTGGCCTAATTTATTCTCACACTTTCAGATATGTTTTCTACTATCCATTTTTTGCATTCTACTGGCTCCTACAAGTGTTAGGCAAAAACTTTGGAAGAAGCCCATTATCTCGTTAGTGCAAGCCAAAGATGATCACATGAAGGTCTTGGTAGGGTCTGAATTTCTCCGCTTTTCTTTAATAACATGCGGATTTGTGGGTTTTCTAAAAACTCACCAATAGGAGAAGCAGGGATACCTTCTTGTTTAAGATTGTCAACTATTTTTTCTGCAAATTTTGGTTTAGCAGAGACCAGTAGTGCTCCTGAGCTTATCAATTGTAATGGATCAATTTGAAAGAAGTCGCAGATTTTTGCGGTCTCTGGCTGAATCTGAATTTTGTCTTCAAAGATTTTTACGCCAATGTTTGATGCGTCTACCATTTCGTGTATTCCTCCAGCTATGCCTCCTTCTGTGGGGTCGTGCATGGCGTGGACTCCGCCTGTTCTGAAGGCGGTTATCGCGCCTTTGACAACGCTTATCTGATTGTAGAAGTTCTTTGCCTTCCGAATCATTGTATTATTAATCGCTGCCTTCAACTGTTTCTCTCTGTCTGAGGCCAAAATAGCTGTGCCTTCTATTCCAGCGCTTTTAGTCAAAATGAGCTTGTCTCCAGATTCGGCTCCTCCTGCCGTGACGTAGTTTCCTTTTTCTGCAACGCCCACGGCACAGCCAACAACTATTGGGCTAACCAGTTCGGGAGTCACTTCGCAATGCCCTCCAACAATTGCCATTCCTAATTCTTCAGCGGCTTTATTCATTTGAGCGGATATCGTTTCAACAGTTCTCCTATTTGCATTTTCAGGAAGTAAGATGCATGAGAATAGAAAGGCTGGCTCAACACCAAAAGTGGCAATGTCATTTGCATTAATATTAACGGCGAGCCAGCCGATTCGGTTTGCTGCACCGGTGATCGGATCCATAGAAATGATTAGAGATGTATTTCCTATGTCTATTACTGCGCCATCGAAGCCGGCTGACGGCCCTAGAACTACCTCTCTGCGTCTAACGCCTAGATTCTTGAAGACAACTTCTTTTAGTATATCAACTGGAATCTTTCCCGGAGGCAACCTCATCTTTTCGCCTCTGAAAAATAGTAGTATACATGTTTAGCTTTTAAGTTGTGGCAAAGCACGTCGAACAACTTTCACTATTGGGGTTGCCACTATTAGCCCTACACTCATTTGTCCAATATTTACTGGAACTTCAGCAAGTGCAAAGACTCCAAGAAATAACTGTTCGTAAAGGAAATAACCAGCAACCATAAGCAAACCCCCAAAAATTGTCGAAATGATCATCCATCCAAATTCTGGCTCAGAAATAAAGGCGATTATAGTCACCAGAACTGCGACGAATGCACCAAGCCCAAACCAGAATTCTGCCGGGACAAATATTGTTAAAGTTGGTGTTTCAGGAGAAATCACTCCAGAGTACACTTCAACAAAACCACTATAATAAAGGAAACCCATAAGACCCAACAAAATTCCAACGAGTACGCCCATTTCGGTTGTAAAGATCTTCCACTCAAGTTTGGTATGACTTTCGGCGAATGCTGTTCTCTTTTTGCCAAGAAAACCTACTATGCCTCCTTCCAAAGCTTTAATCACAAGTGTTGCGGGGGCGAAGTGATAGTAGCCCAGTAATACATCTGCGAACATAGAGCCAACCCCTCCAGCGACAGAACCGATTAATGGTCCGAGAAGCAGAGCTACAGTATAGACCATGGTCTCTCCAAGGTTGAAGAAGCCTCTAGTTTGCGGGACATAAATCGAAAACACCATTGTGGCCACACATACAAGGGAAATAGAAATAGCTGTGAGAGCTAGACGAGTAGATGTTGAAGTCGAAGTTTTTTGCGTCATACTAAACACGCAAGTTGTTTATAACCGCAATGATAACAGGTCGCATTTATTTTTTGCTAAAAAAATTCGCGCTTTTCTTTTAGTGGCAATCATAGCTATGTATAACAAAAAAATGACAATGGGAAATATTAAAATCGAACAATCCTTGCTGAAGGCAATTTTGATGTTGTAATGGGAAAACCTAAATGTAAGTATTATGCTGATAGATAGCAAGTTTGGAGTTGATCATCATGAGCGAAGAAAAAGTGAAGGAAGACCCGGTTAAGATGCATAAAGACGCGAATACACTCTATGAAGTTGGCAAATTCAACGATGCTGAGGAGGTTTTTCTTAAAGCTGCAGAACTTTATCGTAAAGCGCAAAACTATTTTGACTCCACAACAATGCTTTACAAGGCAGGCGAATGTGCATACACCCTCAAAGATTATAAAGTGTCTGTCGAACATTTTCTGGAATCTGCCGAGTTGTCGTTCCAAAAAGGATTTGACAGGTTTGGAGTAAGCGCACTAGAATACGCTAGAGACTGCTACACGGCTATGAAGAAGAAAGATAAAGTCAAGGAAACGGAGAAGAAGATAAAAGAAATAAAAGCGAAGCTGGAAAAGTCGTTCTAGAGAAGCCTTTCTAGTAACCTCTTTTTCCCGATATCCATTAAAACAACTTCTATATCTTAAATTAACAATTAGAAAAATGACGCACGTTTTCAAGGTTGACGGTATGCCAACATCCTTCAAAGCTTTGGCGAGTCTGTGCGAAGAATTGGAAGCGACAACCAAGCGGCTTACAATGATAAGCCTTACTGCAGACTTTCTGAAAAGCTTGGAAGCCCAAGAGGTTGAACCAGCTACATCAATGATCTTAGGGAGACAATTCCCGAAATGGAGTCAACAAACCCTTGAGGTTAGCTGGGCAACCTTAAGCGAAATCATAAAACGCATAACAGGCGTCCAGTGGAATGTTTTTATGGAAGCTTTCAGCAAAACTGGCGACATAGGTTCAGCCACGAAAACGATTTTTGAAAAAAGCAAAATTAAGAGGCAATCTACCCTTTTCAAAAAAACATTGACTCTAATGGAGGTTAGACGTGGCTTCGAGACCATGGCTGAAATAGTAGGATTCGGCTCAAGAGAGAAAAAAGAACGCCTAATAGAAACTCTTCTGAGTCAAGCGTCGCCAGTCGAAGCCAAATACTTGGTTAAAATTTTCATAGGCGAAATGCGAACGGGCTTTCATGAAGGATTAATGGAACAGGCGGTTTCCAAAGCTTCCGAGGTTCCACTTGAAGTGGTACAGAAAGCCAACATGATTGTAGGTGACATAGGCGAAGTTGCTACTATAGCCACAATGGAAGGGAAAGAAGTATTATCAAAAATTGGCTTTAAGATTTTTAGACCTGTTGGGCTTATGTTGGCTCAAATGGCAAACGGTGTCTCCGAAGCCTTGAAGGAGCATAGTGAAAAAACAGCTTTCGAATACAAATTTGATGGAGCAAGGGTTCAAATTCACAAACTTGATGGAGAAGTTAGAATCTTCAGTCGAAGACTAACAGACATAACTGAAAGTTTGCCAGAAATAATCGAAACAGCAAGAAAAAACATCAAGGCAAAAGAGGCAATATTGGAAGGCGAAGTTATAGCCGTTGACAATCGTGGCAATCCTATTCCTTTTCAGCACTTAATGCGAAGATTCAGAAGATTGCACGCAATAAAAGACGCGGCTGAAAAAATCCCCCTGAAACTTTACCTATTCGACATTTTGTACCTCAATGGAGAAAGCTTAATCTCAACTCCGTACTTGCAACGAAGACAAATCTTGGCAGAAAACGCTGCGGAAATACCGTTAGCGAAGCAAATGGTTACAGATAGACGAGAGGAAGCAGAGCAGTTTCTGAAAGAAGCCATGGATGCTGGACACGAAGGGTTGATGGCAAAAAAAGTTGACAGCCTATACACGCCTGGAACTCGTGGAAAGAGCTGGCTTAAAATAAAACCTGTTTTAGAACCGCTAGACCTAGTCATTGTAGCAGCCGAGTACGGCTATGGTCGCAGGCACGAGTGGCTATCAGACTATTATTTGGCGGCACGTGACATTGAAACTGGCGAGTTCTTAGCTGTAGGGAAAACGTTTAAGGGGTTAACAGATGCGGAAATCATTGAAATGACGAAGCGGCTAAAAGAATTAGCCCTTAAAGAAGAGCATAGAAGAGTTGCTGTAATTCCCAAAATAGTTGTTGAGGTCACATACAACGAAATCCAGAAAAGTCCAAAATACAAGTGCGGCATGGCTTTACGTTTTGCGAGAATAAATCGCATAAGAGAAGATAAGACCCCTAAGGAGGTAGACACAATACGGCGGGTTAGAGAAATTTATGAACGGCAGTTTTTGAAAAAAGGTAGATATAAGGTCGATTGATAGCAATGTTAAGCGAGGAGAATTGGTAGATGTCCAAAGTCGAGGGAAAATCACTCCACGATGAATTCTATAGCCGCCAAATCATATTGAAAGAACTCGGTCGTAAAGGGCAGAAGAAACTTGCTGAATCAAAAGTTGCCATTGTTGGACTTGGCGGACTCGGAACGGCTTCATCGCTTTATTTGGCACTTACAGGAGTTGGACACTTGCGTTTGATAGACCAAGACACTGTTGAGTCACACAATCTGCATAGGCAAGTCTTGTACAGTCCAGAGGATCTGCGTTATCCTAAAGTTGAGGCTTCAGCTAAGAGGCTCAGCAAAATCAACCCTTTAGTGAATGTTGAGGCTATTCCGGAGAACTTGAATGCAGGCAATGTTGAAAAGCTTCTCTCCGGAATGAACTGTGTTGTTGACGGTTTGGACAACATGCGCACGCGTTATTTGGTTAGCCGCGCATGCGTAAAACTCAAAATGCCATATGTTTTTGGAGCAGCCATCGGAATGGAAGGAAACCTTTCAGTTTTTGCTTCGCCTGAAACTCCATGCTTAGAATGTGTTTTTCCGAACATTGACGACACTAACTTGCTAACATGTGACGTTCGAGGCGTGCTTGGAGTCACACCTGGAATCATTGGAACGATGCAAGCTATGGAAACCATAAAGATTTTGGCTGACGTTGGTTCTGTTTTGAAGAGTAAACTCATGATTTGCGACTTCAATGACATGTACTTCGCTATAATTGACATTTTCAAAAGAGAAAACTGCCAGGCATGCCAAGGCACAATAGTCTTTCCAAGGGCACAAGAAAAACTTGTTTGGCTATGTGGGCGAAACACGGCTAACATAAATCCTGAAAAACCATTAAAACTAGACTTGGACGAAGTTTATGCCACGATTAAGCGGTATTTCAAGGTTCGAATAAGATCTTCGCTTGCGGTAATTTTTGACTATAAATCTTTCGAGATCAGCCTGTTCAACGGGGGGCGCATGCTCATAAAAAATGTTGACAATGAAAAATCAGCCCTAGAAGTTTACAGACAAGTTCTCCAGAAGCTAGGAATAAGCTAACAATATTTATTACAGTCTTCTCAGAGTTTTATTGTGCCGGGGTGGCCGAACGGTTCAGGCGGCAGCCTGCAGAGCTGCTATATGTGGGTTCAATTCCCATCCCCGGCTTCCAAGTGCACGCATTTTTCCAATATCAAGCCGTAAATCGAGATTGTGAACAGTAGTATGTGAAGGATAGTCACCCAGAGCGCACGCGAGTGTTTAACATAATTAATCTGCGCATAGAAAAAGGGAATTTGCATAAGAAAACCAAAAATGTCTCCACTGTGGACGGGCGCCAAATCCCGCTCGGCCCGTCAGATGTTAGTCAACAAAGTAAATATTTTGGTTTGCACAGATTACTTGGTAGAAAATAATAGGGGAAGGGGGAGAACCATGATGTTTGGCAAGGGTTTTCGTTTCAGAAGTTCTCTCGTTGGAATTCTGATGTTTGCTGCCTTGATTCTTGCATGTCTACGATTTGTTC
>Ga0224501_10004850_pt1 | contig 10610 bp, 7 predicted proteins | sample SF_Oct11_sed_USG_4_FD_169105 | JGI IMG/M metagenome (GOLD analysis project Ga0224501, IMG submission 169105) | Sediment microbial communities from San Francisco Bay, California, United States - SF_Oct11_sed_USGS_8_1 | ecosystem: Environmental > Aquatic > Marine > Sediment | place: USA...
CAGGCTCCGCTCGAGCGGGGTTAGCATAGTAGAAGCTGGCTATGCCCAGGCCCAGCTCGAGCGGGGCTAGCGTAGTAGCACCTGGCTATGCCCAGGCTCCGCTCGAGCGGGGTTAGCATAGTAGAAGCTGGCTATGCCCAGGCCCAGCTCGAGCGGGGCTAGCGTAGTAGAAGCTGGCTATGCCCAGGCCCGGCTCCACTCTACCAAAACACTGAGCTGATCCAGTGAGAAGCCAAAGGTACAAGACTGACCAAATAGTCAATATAATTCTTATCATGATATAACATGTACCCATAGGATTATCATCCTAACTCTATAACCCTATGCCTATACCCACCTGGTGCTAGTGAGTCGTACTGGTGGAGCGGGTGGTGTGTCATCATACCCATCCATCCTGGCAGAGGCCATTCTGTTCTATCAGCAACTACAATAGTGATGATAGCTAGTGAGGTATTTACTAGTAAATTAGTCTGCTACTGAGTCCACTACAGTGAGTTAACTTCCGAAATCCTTTAGGCTCTTCCAGTTTGCTATGCAAAGTGTACGATCATCAATCAAAATCTGACTCAGCCAATACGATTAATCAGAGCAGAATGCATTATGGCACACAGTATTACATAGTATAACTTGATTGAAAATCCATGCATAATATTTGATCATTAATTCAGGAATAAACCGGCCAAGAATGATATCAGAACAAACACATAGGAGATTCCATACATAATGATCATAGGGTGATACTGCCAGCGCCATAATCCTCACCCCTTACCATACCTAATTAAAACCCGTTAGTAAAATAACCAATAAAATCAAGTCGTCATCACCGTGACCTTTAACAGTTTAATCTGAAACTCTAATTTCATTTCTTCAATATTCTACTATTTAGCTATTGGCCGATTAAAACCGATGCTGAAACTGAGAAGAGAGATGGCATAGATGTCAGGCTCCACATAGTCAAAATGAACGTTTGAGCATCATATGGGATCAGGATATGTGAAGCATCATTCGGCCTGTTCGACAACAGGTATGTACTCATAGTCGTAACAAGTTAAAGTGGGTGTGGCAGTTGAAGAAGACATGTTCTGACTAACTCACCGACTAGTTCCAATTAAAAGAGGCAATAGTCATACTAATGCAATTACTAACTATGGAGAAAGCTCTGAGTCAAGGCATGAGACAAGCTGGTAAAACCGAAGCTGAAGGTAAAATTGAGTTAAGACCTCCTCGTCCTCTCTGCCACCAGGCTCTGCTAGTCTCAGTCCGCAGTTTTACTTTTGGATTAAAAGCACAAGACTAAAGACGATAGCGAATTAATTATTTCAATAATTGATTCAGCCAGATGACCCAAGTCAAGTGACTCACATTTGTCATTAGTCAATATTGAGTCAATAGTTCAGACAGTCAGTGACTGGATGAGCGAGTCACCTCACTACCATGGAAATGATGGAAAGCTAACTAGTAGTAACTTACCAACTTCTAAGTTCTACTTCTAGCTAACTGCTAAGTAACTGAGAAAAAAGAGTAACTATCTAGTGTCTGACTCACCGTAAGAGCACTAGAAGTAGAACACTGAACAGAAAGAACTAACTAACTAGTAACTAATTACTAACTTCTAATTTCTAAGGACTCAACCCTTAGAGTTAGAAGTTACTAAAGTTTAAGAAGTAGTACTAGTAACCGGTAACGTAAGCGTAAGGTAAGGTAAGCAACTTACTACCAGTACCAAGCGTTGTCTTTAAATGATTTGTGTAATGTGATTATACCGCATGATTACATGCTTAACTCGTTGATTTTTCGGTTTTCTGTATTGTATTACGAGTGACAATCGATTCGTACCTTACATTAGGTGGCGACAGAACTCGAAAATGCGTGCTAAATGCGAGTAAATTGCGATTTTCTTCAGGAAGCTTTGACCGGAAATGGGTTTCTTCAAAGACTTTGGCCTTTACGCTTTGTGATTTGCTCATTGCGTATCGATTGCATAGGCACAACCCCTTTGCACAGTTCAGATGTAGGGAAAGATACCTCCATACACCCTGGTTGGACCGTTGTTAGTTAGATCTTAGTAATCAATCGACTAGATAGACACAATATCGGATATCCTTCTATGGTACGGTCTTGGTATTTATTATTCTTATATCTCATGGCACAGTGCTATTGCATGGAAAAGACCAACACAATATAACAGGTCCAAAGGAGTTGTAGAGCATATGCACACTAGGCTAGCTGCGCACAGAACTTCTTCACCGGAGTCATCCGGAATAAAGTATGACCGCACACAAAAAAACCATGCATCTAATGAATATGGGTCCTACAAGCAAAGCGTTATTTATTTTTTTGGCTCAACTTGGATGAACACATATGTTATACATTATAAAAGTAATAGTAAGCACCAGGTTCATCATGGATAAAGTAAGCCTAAAATATTGATGGGTCAAGTCTATGCTGGAGTGTTAATGGTTCAGGCAAGTAAAGCAGTTTTATAATAATATGACAATGAATGTGGAGAATGCAGTAATCAATATACCACCATTTCTATCAGCTAATTCTCTAACCTACATTGCTAAGGAATGAAGGAAGCCCAAGCTGAACATTGAAACTATATTATAGCAGGTATGATGATCTTGAGTTTGCTTTGTATTTATATCGGTGTCATCACCTCAGTCCAGACATCAGAATAGTCACGCTCCGCGTTATCAGAGACAATCGATGACAAATCTATCGGCTGGAAATCCTGAAGTCGGTGGCTGAAACCAGACGGGACATTGGTCATTATGGGATGGAGTGAGAACATGGAATAGAAGCAAACCGTCAATTCAAAAGAACTGTCGGGATATTTTACATTGCTCCATGCGGGCAGTCGGACATTTGGCCATCCTATTGACTAGACCTCCTTCTTAGGCTTGTTCCGCAGCATTTGGAGGTAGAATTATGTGAAAACTTCATACGCCCAGTAAGGGCACAGCATGGCCAAGATTTGAATCAAAGATCCTAGCTTGACCCGCGCATTTTAGGCACTGAACTGTTCCATCATATAAAAAGGTTTGGCAGGAAAATTGGACACTCAATGAAGTAAATAGTGTTTCAGATAACTTCAGCACAAATGAGCAAAAATGACTGTGTGTTATTCAACCTAAGGAAAATCACAAATGAAAGTGTCACTGGGCACAGCTATACAGTAGCCATGCTTTCAGAGTAGATTTTCCTCGTTAGCTTATAAATAACAATACCAAGCCACCAGAGCGATAGAATCACAGCAGTTTACAATTTGCAAAATGATGGCAGTCGCAAAGATGTAGTAAAATACTTACAAATCTGGCTGGGTGAGTGGAGGCTGTTGGGGATACAACTCCTCATACTTAATATTCGGCTCTGATCCATGGATAGCGAAAGCATTAAAGTAATCAACATTAGGAGGGAGGTAACTGATAGGTATTACTGCCAGACCAAGCCATTTATTGCCCTTGATCTTTGCTGAATAGTCGATCTCTAGCATTGTCTGCAATATAAGTTTAGTTGTAAGAGAATTGATGCTAGTCCATGGAAACATGGCATCTTTCAGCCTGTACATCATATTATGGTAAAGTGATGGCTTAGTGGATAGTGAGTGTACTGGGCCTTGGAAGGGGAAACCTGGTTCGATTCCCTTATAGCAACACCTTCAACGGTTTCGGATCGAGATGTTAAATAAAGGAGGTGCGAGCGCCCGATAATTAGTCTTCTCTGTGAGACACGAGGGTGTAACCAGCTTTTCCGCTATGAAGACACAATGACTATTTTTTACTACACATAATCCTCTTCTAAGCGGGGTCAGTTCTGCAGATTACTGGTTGGTTAACACGCAGGGAAACCGTCGAGTACTCTTATCGTCACCCCCACACTGCGAGGCTGGCCCGCGGACAGTCTCGTTGAGTTCTCATGTCATCAAAATGGAACAGTTCAGTGGACTTGTAGATTTTATGGAAAAGATAGACAACTCCGTAAATCGAATGCACTTTAATGTGGAGTTGTTTGCTCTTGAACATAAAGACCGCCACTTGTGATACATATATCATTGTGGAGATTTATGCGTAGTTTATGGCAATTTGTAATGTCAAAAGTGAATCAGTTAGTTTGATCTTGATATTGGGGATTGCCTATCCATATATTTATCTCAATATTTCCCACCATCGGCTTTCCTGCGAGTTGAACGCGTGACTCACGGCACAAAATCATACACTCTAACCTTTTGTACTACACATTTACTAATGAAGCGCACAAGGCAAAATTCCAGAGGGTCTCGGCCAATGCATTAATTTCATCAATACAGTACAGCAAAATATTCAAAAGTGGCCAATATAAAGCTAATTTCAGGTCTAGAATATATTTGGACGCATGGCTAGATCAGTCAGAGTGACCATCACACCCGTACCTTGATGGCATTTCGCTTGCCTTGAAGCATCAGAAGAAGGTAATGTCCATACCTGAAAGGAATAACCGAATAATAATAATATAATAATAAATATAATAATAAATATAATAATTATCACGATAAAACTCAGACTGGACATATTTCTCGGTGAATGCATCTCAGCGAGAAATATGAGATTTCTATCAATTCCAGGAAGGTCACACTCAAGGTCACACTCAAGGTTATGATCGTTATATAGAGGAAGATTCATGAAGTTATATGTTTAGCGATCATATAGGATGCAGCCAAATGATACCGACATAACCATAGCCACCTGTTTGAACATGTCATTGACCTCTATGGCAAGACCTTGAGAACAAAATATTGATTTCACAAAACTTAAAGTTTGATTTGATCGAACTACATAAGTGTTGTAAAGTTTATCTTGATTGGATTCTGTTCACGCCATTCCAAGAGGAATATAAATGCATTGAATAACCCTGTAATCCAACTAATAAATGCATTAATTTTTTGTTCACTCACAGCATTGCAGATTTTAGATGTTTTTATTAATCAATCATCAACTCGGGCATTAGGCAGCCATTGTTAAAAGATCTCCTACGCCGGTTGGAGCTATAGGATATAGGATTTTTGTGAGGACCTCATATAATAAAAGCCCGCCATGACTAGAACTTGGACCAAGTTTCTCACGGTTGTCAGCCCGACGCTCTATACCACTGAGCTACACTACTACCTCTTAATTACCGAAGGAGACCCCGAATTCGTCTGCTCAACATCAAATGAAACACTTACGGGCCTAGCTCCACCTCCAGATAGGTCTCATCAGCAGAGTTCAGAAAGAATGCTTCCACCACCTCATAGTTCCAAAGCATATCAGTCGAACCTACATGTTATAAGCTATTTATTGAGACACAGCAAGGAAGAACAGTGCAGTCTCTATTGCTAAGGGTCTACAACACAACGATGAATCAAAATTCGCACCAATCTCCCATTTTGCTCGATCTTGTGTTCAATGAGGACGCAACCTTATGAACTACAGCAAGGGTTTTCCGTTTTGCCATGGTCCGGTTTTCAGTTCAGCTGTGATTGGGAATCATGGGTGAAAATTGTGCTCATAGCCCGCTGCCTTAGTTCTCATGTATTGTAACTGCCCTGCAACGAAGCTTATCAAACTATACTGTAGTTCAGAAGTGTTTAAATCAGCAGTTGAAAATCATTTTCACTTTCTAGTTTATAGCCTTGGGAATCCTAAGGACTTGTTGGACAGTGATTTAACCACTTAGAGCTTAGGTCGTGCGAGTGATCCATGTTTTACTTTGTACTCTAGAACAGAGCGTGGCGCGCGAAACAGCTTACAGCAGATAAAATTGTGGATGTACAACAATAAAGCATATTTATGCGTATACCGCCTACACCATGATAATAATAATGCTCATCCTTCGGACTCGAAGAAGATCAGGTACTTCATGAGGAAGCCTTGTATGTGGATTGGGAGAGTTGCACCAACACCGGCCTCACCAGCTCGCCAGAGATGGCCTTGAATCAACAGTGAGACGCGTGTCAAGATGGTAGGAGGTAAATTTCATGGGTAGGTGAGGGTCAGTCAACCTAAGCCCTACATCCGCGTAGCCATTATATTTTTTTATATAGTGAACCGAACCGTTATTAATGATCCCATCATTAGATTGGCACCAGACAGTCAACAACCTGCCAATTTCTACCTTTCCTGGGATTACAAGCGACCACGATCACAACTGATAAATCTATAAATACTGAGCTCGTTCAACCACGGTAACAGAAAGCCACACTCCATAGGTCGGCTTCCGAATTGTTATATGGGGAGAAAATGGCCTCAAAACCTATAGCTCAAATGGAAGCCTCTAAAGAATGTTATCCAGTGCGCATACTAAGAGCCCTGTTGACACGGCGTGCGCATACTAAGAGCCCTGTTGACACAGCATAACTCATCGCAGTAACCTTCCACCTTAACAACAGCATATCACCGATAAATCCTACACAATTTTTATTCCTAATCTTCTCTGTATCTTCAACCTTGTCAGTAACAGTTTGCTTCCAAGCAAAAAAATCTCCAGTTATTGACAATTTTTTTAAACCATTACTTATTAAAGAGAGCGATCACCAGCTCAGCTGCATTAGGTGTATTTGCGTGACACGGTTTAGGCAGCTGAACCCGGGTTTCAGACGCACTTTCAGTTCCACTCTCGAAAGTGGGTCTGAAAAGTGCGTTTTTACAAACCAAGTACCCTTGGCTGCATCTGAGAGTGAATTCGATCATGCGAACAGAATTCCGTGCCTGAAAGTGGGCTTGCTAGTTTATACAGCGCCAAGGTATGTGAAGGCTAGCTATCGGTAGCTTACTCATCATTTCTATGGTCGCTTCACGGGTCGCTTTGTTGTTGTGATACAGACTGCACAAATTTTCTGCCCTTAGACGCACAAGATGTTGAGTGAGAATAACTCCGATGCGCATGAAAGTGCCCCCGAAACTACTTGCGTTTTTAACCGCGCGTATCTGTTCGCGTGACGGCGTTTGAAATTTCTTGTGTGCGTCTGACCCAAATCAGGCGAATACACCTACTATGTTCATTCTTCATTGGGAAAATCCTAGAACATCAGGAAATAGAAAATTTTAGCTTTTCACCTTCCATTGTCATACTTCATGTAGTGATCCCCAAATAAGACCCGTACTTTTCAGTTTGCATTAAAGTTCTGAACAACCCTAATTGAGATTAGCATACCTGGTGGGCTGGAGGGTGGATCGGGATCTCTAAACAGGGGTCCAGATACTCTCATCTCAAAATGATCCGGCTTGCTAGAGGGAGCCAGCTCCACTCTCATTGGCTCGTGATCAACTGGTTGGCCATCCCAGGTATAAGCTATCTCAAACTCCATACCCTCGTGGTTCCACCAGGGACTCAGGCCAAAGAGCTGTAAAGTATATGTTCATAACTGCAATGCATTTGCTAAACTCATAGACATAATCATGCTGAACGATGGAAGCTTTCAGTATACTTACCCAGAAAAAGGATGTACGGAGGACGGCATTCAGATTCATCATAAAAGCAATGTTTCAATCTGTTATAGTATGCTAGTATCTTATGGTCAATAAGATGGATCAGCTAAGTGAACTAACAGTAGCAGGTGCAACACCGACTAGTGTTGAGCAAAGCTAACCTAGTCGCAACCCCAGCGAGGTACCAACTGACAACCAAAACTACATCCATCATCGACATTAGATTTTTGAGAATTTTATACGCTTCGATGAGCTAACGACACCAAACTTGCCGAGTGAGTCACCCACAAAACACATTATTCCGTGAGTGTGATCCAGATGACACGCCCCCTCGGCACTCACTGACATGGTCTGTAGCCAGTAGTCCAGCGAGAGCCCTCTCCAAAAGCATAAAGACCGTATGTTTTATACATGTTGTTTAACTTACCCAAACTAAAGGCGCAGCGCAGATAAGGCAGATTGTGTCCCTGAATCAAGAATCTGCTCCTGTTGACATCTTCGGCAGCCGCAAAATACTTTTGCGAAGGACAACAACCGAATCCGAACGATATCCGGTATCTTGACTGACACTGTCTGCGCACCAGTATATCGACCATGACCTGGAACTCACCCTGTTACACGCGCAGCTGGAAATCAAAATAGTGTTTTGATATTGTTAATGGACCGTGCATGATCTTGCCTCACTGACCCAAATCTTGGGTGCGCCGCCTGTTGAAGTTAAGCTTATCAATATAATATTACTCTTGTCACAGTCTCTTGTTTGTCGCGACAGGTATGTGCTTATTGATTGACTAAACTGGCACACACAAGTTTTAGACAGAGGAACTTCGTTTCAACCTGCACTGAATCACTGATATCTAACGATCTGACTGACTCCTGCACCGATACTCGCAGTCAGACTCAGACTGAGGTGAGTGACTCTGACTCAGAGTCACTCACTCAGAGTCAGTCAGTCAGAGTCAGTGAGTCACACTCACAGTAGAACATTCTTAGGGTAATTCCATTTTTTGTCAAATTTCTTATGGAAGTACATGGTATCTAAGGTACCCGGTACATGGTTTCGAGCTTGGGGTACATGGTACATGATTTCGAGAGTACGGGGTACATGGATGATGGTTTCAAGATATGGGATACATCACTACATGGTTTCGGAGGTATTGGGGTACAGGGTACGATGAACATAGTTTCTTACTAGCGCTCCCCAATCAGTTGCCGAGTCACTCACTCGGACAGAGCCACTTACTCAGTCATGGCCTGACTCAGGAGTTGAGTTGTTCGGACTCGGAGAATTAGTGACCAACACAAACCTTTTGACAGAGCCAATGAATGAATGATTTAATAAATATCCGGCTCCACCGGGTCAGCCGTCCACTTTCACTCACTGTCCAGTGTCAATGTGCCATCCAAATGAACAAGACATAACCATGAGGAGCTGACTGGGTGATTGGAATGACTCTGAATCTGACCCAACCGCCTCATTCAGTCAATATCACGCTCAAACGAAATGCCTGCGGTTATCTAAAACCGCTCACAAATCTTGATATATTATGTAAGAATGTTCCTCCTATCGACTGATTTTTGTTGTCAATACAGCCTACCCTTTCACAATGTTAACTTTACAAAAGGCAAAGTTATGTGACAGATAAACCAATTAAGGCTTTCGCATCATTCGTTAAGATTTCCTTGTTCTTCTGCAGATTAAAAACTAAAGAGACAAAAATGGCTCAGCCACCAGTTCAAGGTCAACCCGCTCCCAGTAAGTATTATAGGCATCACTTTTCCGATTCAGTGATTATTTTTTGAACAGGTGAATGCTAGTCTGCTGGGCTTTGCATCTATGGTGGAGTCAAATACCTCTAAACTAGAATTGTTTATTTGTTGGGTCATTCTCCTCCGTGACTTTGTGTCACTGCTTTGCTGTGTAACCAACCTTCTCTGCGTAAACCCTTCTCTCAAAAGCCTGCGAAATTAATTTGCATAGTTAGTTCACATTGCTTTAAATCTCTTCAGCTCAATGGATGAATGCGCCAGCACCACCGCCTAACTGTCCACCAGGCCTTGAGTACATGGCACAGATTGATCAGCTTCTTGTGCAGCAAAAGACTGAACTTCTAGAAGGTAAGTCCACTGTAATAATCATGTATTGACTTTCATTGCTTTCACTGAAACCTCCGGGATAGCGGAATCGCTCAGTGAGGGCTGAGCTCGCAACCGCTCGAGTTCCAGTCCTGATGCCCCCCCCCCTAATGAGTGTGGTACCGTGGGCTCCTCACTTTAACCCTAGCTCAAAACAAAGAAACGACAATCACTATGAAGTGAAGCATTGATACTTACCCACTCGTGGTACTCCTGGTGAAAAACTAGCAACTAATCCCGCAGTTTCGCCATAACAGTGAAGACCTCGTAACAGTGAAGACCTCATAACAGTGAAGACCTCATAAAAAGTGAAACCTCAACTCCACCTATTCAAAATTGTAAATCTGCTCTGAAACCAGATTTTGTGTGGAATATTGAAACAGTTTGGATCCTTATCCTCCCTATATGTAGGGAGAGCTCACTTCAATCCACTAAGTAATTATTGACAATCGACGATAAGACCCTGTCACTAAGTCTGGTTCTCTCAGCCAGATCACCCCAATAGAAATAAACTGCATTGATGCTGCTATGACCCGAACCTCCCAGGCTCCTACTTATACATGCGTGTATATGTCCTCCCAGGCTCCTACTTATACATGCGTGTATATGTGAATGTCTTACTATGACCTGAACCTCCCAGGCTCCTACTTATACATTCGTGTATATGTGAATTATACACGCGTGTATATGTGAATTATACACGCGTGTATATGTGAATTATACATGCGTGTATATGTGAATGTCTTACTGTGACCTGAACCTCCCAGGCTCCTACTTATACACGCCTGTATATGTGAATTATACACGCGTGTATATGTGAATGTCTTACTCGATTTCTGAGTTTTTCACGCCAACTCCTCATTTAAAACAAACTTATGACCGAAAATTTTGCTTTTAGGATCGAAAACTTTTAGATTTAACCCTAGCAGCGTCCCGGGCCGATTTAATCGGCCCTAGGAGTTGTCTGTAGTTTGCTTGGGCCGATTTAATCGGCCCAAAGGAATAAGCCAATGAGCCTCTCTGTACCTT
>Ga0224501_10004851_pt1 | contig 10609 bp, 11 predicted proteins | sample SF_Oct11_sed_USG_4_FD_169105 | JGI IMG/M metagenome (GOLD analysis project Ga0224501, IMG submission 169105) | Sediment microbial communities from San Francisco Bay, California, United States - SF_Oct11_sed_USGS_8_1 | ecosystem: Environmental > Aquatic > Marine > Sediment | place: USA...
CGATGACCTTTCCAAGCATGCCTGGGCTTACCGCCAGGTGTCTTTGCTCCTGCGCCGCCCGCCGGGTCGTGAGGCCTATCCGGGAGACGTATTCTATCTGCACTCACGCCTGCTGGAACGCGCTTCTCGCTTGTCCGATAATTTTGTGATCACCAAGAAGGATTTCAAAGGTGATGCGGCTGAACTCAAAGATTCCGTAAATGGCACCGCTTATGAAGGCCCTGTTGCCGAACATAAGGCAAAAGAAGCCTTGAAAGCGATGGACAAGGCCGGCGACTACAAGATCGTAAAACTTGCCGGTTCTGGCGGTTCTTTGACGGCCCTGCCGATCATTGAAACCCTGCTCGGCGATGTTTCTGCTTATGTGCCCACCAACGTGATCTCGATCACCGATGGGCAGATTTATCTGGAAGGCAACCTGTTCAATGCCGGTATTCGCCCTGCGCTCAACGCCGGCCTCTCGGTTTCCCGTGTGGGTGGAGATGCCCAGACCAAGGCCATGAAGAAAGTTGCCGGCGGTCTGCGTTTGGATATGGCTTCCTTCCGTGAATTGGCTGCTTTTGCCCAGTTTGGCTCCAGCTTGGATCAAGCTACCCAAGACCAGCTCAACCGCGGCCAACGCCTGCAGGAAATCCTCAAGCAGCCCCAGTACGTGCCTGTCTCCCTGTCCGATATGGTGATTGCGGTTTTTGCCGGCACCCAGGGCTTCGCCGACGGTGTTGAAATTGAACGCATGAAAGAATATGAGACGGCAGTGCTTCGTTTCATGGCTACCTCTCACCCTGAAATTGGCAAGGCCATTGAAGATGAGAAGGCCATTTCAGATGATACCAATGCAAAATTAAGGACTGCCCTGGACGCATTCAACGCAACCTGGTCCTAGTTTCTAAAGTAGAGCGATTATGGCAAACGCAAGAGAAGTTCAATTACGAATTAAAAGCGTCAAGAATATAGCTCAGGTAACCCGCGCCCTGCAGGCGGTCAGCGCCAGCAGAGTGCGAAAAGCCGTAGAAACCATGGCCGGTACCCGCCCGTATGCCAATAAGGCCTGGCAGGTGCTGACCCATATCGCCGGCCAGCCCGGACGTGAAGTGCTTCACCCGCTGCTGACCCAGCGCGCCGAGATCAAATCTGTGATCGTGGTGATGCTCAGCAGCGACCGCGGATTGGCAGGCCCGTATAACACAAATATCCTGCGGGCGACTTTGGATAATTTCAAAAATTACCCGGTCCCGGTCAGGTTCATTTCAATTGGCCGTAAAGGCACCGAACTGCTTTACCGCCGCGGGATGAATATCATGGCCGACTTCAGCGATCTACCGCCCGAGCCAAGTTATTCGGATGTTTCTGCGATCGGCCGCATGGCGGTGGGTGAATTTCTGGCCGGCAAGGCCGACGAGGTCTATTTGATGTATACCGACTTTGTCAATATGGCCCGCCAGGACCCCGTACAGAAGAAACTGCTGCCCCTCGAACATGAAACTTCAGCAGGTTTGGTTCAATCTGAGTTCGCCCAGTCAGACAAGCCCAAAGGCCCGTCTGCCGCTTATATTTATGAACCCGGGGAAGGCGAGATCCTCGATGATCTGATCCCCGATTTTACCGCCCTGCAAGTTTATCAGGCAGTTTTAGAATCCCTGGCGAGCGAACATGCCGCCAGGATGGTGGCGATGAAAAACGCCACAGACAACGCTACTGAACTGGCCGGTCTGCTCCAGCTGGAGTACAACAAAGCCCGTCAGCTGGCGGTTACAAGCGATATCTTAGATATTGTTGGCGGCGCAGAAGCGCTGGCGCAATAATGCTAATTCTCAAGGATTTGGAGGCAAAACATGACTGATGCAACAGGCCGAGTTGTGCAAGTTACAGGTGGTGTGGTAGATGTCGATTTTTCCGGGAGTGATCTTCCGGGAGTTTATGATGCGGTTGAAGTCGTCCGAGATGATGCTTCGCTGGTGGTTTTAGAGGTTCAAAATCATCTTGGCAAAGGCTGGGTGAGAACCGTAGCGATGGACAGCACGGATGGTTTACGCCGCGGTATGCCGGTCGTAAACACCGGCGCGCCGATCAAAGTCCCCGTTGGAGAGGCTTCCCTTGGACGCATCTTCAATGTTTTGGGGCATGTGATCGACGGCGGTGAAGCGATTGAAGCCGCAGAATACTACCCGATCCACCGCCCTGCGCCCTCATTCGAAGACCAGTCAACCAATGTTGAAGTCTTTGAAACCGGCATCAAGGTGATCGATTTGATCGCCCCCTTTACCAAAGGCGGCAAGACCGGTATCTTCGGCGGCGCAGGCGTTGGTAAAACCGTTATCATCCAGGAGCTGATCAGCTCGATCGCTTCTGTCCACCAGGGCAACTCTGTTTTTGCCGGCGTCGGCGAACGCACCCGTGAAGGCACCGCCATGTATCGCGAGATGCTTGAATCCGGCGTGCTCAAGGATACCGCCCTGGTATACGGCCAGATGAATGAGCCTGCCGGTGTGCGTCTCCGGGTGGCCCTTTCTGCCCTGACCATGGCCGAATATTTCCGTGACCAGGGCCGGGACGTACTTTTATTTATTGATAATATTTTCCGCTTCTCGATGAGCGGTTCTGAAGTATCCGCTCTGTTAGGGCGTATGCCCTCCGCGGTAGGCTACCAGCCCACCCTTGGCACCGAAATGGGCCAGCTTCAAGAACGCATCACTTCTACCCGCAGCGGTTCAATCACCTCCATGCAGGCGGTTTATGTCCCTGCCGATGATTATTCCGACCCCGCTCCGGTGGCTACCTTCACCCATCTTGACGCCACCATTGCTCTTGAGCGTTCTATTTCCGATAAGGGTATTTACCCGGCTGTAGACCCGCTGGCGTCCACCTCCCGTATCCTGGATCCTCACATTGTGGGCGAAGAACACTACACCACCACGCGTGAGGTGCAGCAGGTGCTCCAGCGCTATAAAGACCTTCAGGACATCATCGCCATTCTGGGTATTGATGAGCTTAGTGAAGATGACAAATTGATCGTATCCCGCGCCCGCAAGGTGGAACGTTTCTTCTCGCAGCCCTTTGTGGTTGCCGAGCAGTTCACTGGCACCCCCGGCATCTATGTTCCCCTCAAGGAAACAGTCCGCGGCTTCCGTGAGATCCTTGACGGCAAGCACGACGGTTTGCCCGAGCAGGCCTTCATGTTCGCCGGTACGATTGATGATGTAGTTGAAAAAGCCAAGAAGCTTTCTTAATCATAAGCGAGGCTGTTGATGACAATCCGATGTGAGATCGTTTCTCAGGACCGCATGGTATTCGAAGGGGATGTGGATATTGTGGTCTTGCCGGGCACCGCGGGGGAGATGGGTGTGCTGCCTAACCACGCGCCCTTGTTGACCACATTAAACTTTGGGGTGATCAAAGTCCGCACCGGCTCAGAGGAAAAGATCTTCACGGTGGCGGGCGGCGTGGCTGAAGTGCAGCCTGATATTGTGACCGTACTGGCGGATGCAGCCGAGGATCTAGAGGAAATTGATCTCGCCCGGGCAGAAGCAGCCAAAAAGCGTGCTGAAGACCTGCTTGAACAAGGTCCGCCAAGCGGTGAAATCGATTCGTTCTTAGCAATTGAGGCGGCGCTGCGCCGCTCTACTCTGCGTCTGGAAGCTGTGCGTAAGTACCGTTCAGGACGCAAGCGGCTGCCGTCCATGGGATCTGGCACGCCTGGTCAGGGAGAATCAGACTAAGCGAATGGCGCTTTTTTCAAGAGATTTTGGGGTGGATCTGGGGACTATGTTCACGCGTATTGCCGAAGGCGATCAGGTTTTAATAAATGAGCCTACCATCGTAGCCGTAGACCTGGAAGCGCAGAAAATCGTTGAGGTCGGCCAGCAAGCTTTGAATATGATGGGCCGGGTTACGGAAGATATTCTGGTAGCCCGCCCGATCAAACAGGGGGTTGTGGCATATTATGAATATACTTGGAACTATCTAGATTGGCAGCTAAGACAGGTAACCGGCAATTTGCGGCTGGTAAAACCCCAGGTGATGGTCACCCATCCTTATGGAATTACCAGCGTTGAAATGCGTGCAGTCCAGGAGGCTGTGCTGCGGGCATTGGGACCGCGTTCCTCTGCTTTGATGGTCCCCCAGCCGATCTCGGCGGCGCTGGGCGTGGATATGCCGATCGGCACTCCTTCCGGCAACATGATCGTGATCATGGGCGGCGGCTGTACCCAGGCGGCGGTTATGGCCATGCACGGCATTGTCTCGGGGAAAACCTTACGCGAAGGCGGGATGGACCTGGATGAGGCGATCATTTCCTACATCCGGAAGAAATTCGGCCTGGTGATCGGGCAGCAGACCGCTGAGCAGATCAAGTTCAAGATTGGTGCGGCGGTTCCCCAGGATGACGAAGACAGTATGGACCTGCAGGGGCAGGACCAAATTACAGGCTTGCCGCGGCCGCTCACGATCACTTCCAGCGAGATCGTGGAAGCCCTTGAAGAACCCCTCGATAGAGTATTTGAAACCGTTCGGCAGGTATTGGAAAAGACCCCTCCCGAATTGGCTTCGGATATCATTGACCGAGGGATCGCCCTGTGCGGTGGAGGGGCTTTGCTGCGCGGCATTGATAAATTGATGACCCAGAAGTTGGGTATCCCTGCTTATCTGGTAGATAATCCCACCACTGCGGTTGTACAGGGGTCTGTGCGTGCCATTGAGCTGTACCCGGTCTTGCAGCGGAATTTACCCCGCTACTAAATTATTATTTCCTTCAGGCTTCAGCCAGACTTCAGCCGTCCAGAGAATTTAAATCCGGTTCCGAATACCCCGCCTCCAAAGCGGCTTTTTCAATATTTCTTACCAATGTCTTGGAGGGAGCGCAATCTGCCGGCCAGATTGTTTTAAAGTAGGACATGGAAATAATTCTATTTTCTAGTTTTTTCAGCAAGCTGATGTAATTTTGATTTACTTCCTTTGCGCTAGTCAGGAAAGATTTTGTGTTTTCGGTAGATGTAATATCTTCCAAAGTTTCAGCCGCATTATTGAAAAATCCAAGAGATAAATATATATCGAGATCCATTTCAGCTTTCGATCGATCACCAGGTTCCACATCTATTAGAAAATCATGGATGAATGTACACCCGCGGTCAATTTCTTTGATAATTTGGATCAAAGGCTGCCATTCTTGTGTTAACTGATCAAGAGAAAGATCGGGAGTTGCGCTGGGGGGCCGGGTAGGGCGCGGTATTTCCGTGCGCGTGGGGCTGGGCGTTACCGGTGCGGTGCTGGTTGGGGGCTGTGTGGCAGCTGCCGTGGGCGATGGTGCAGGTTCAGGGGTGGCTGCCTGGCAGGCGCTTAGAACTACAGCCATAGCAAGCAGGATGTTTAACCGCTGCGTGGGTGTTTCTGTCATCTTGCTCCCTCTCGAAGGAAATTAATTGCGCCCATGCCCAGATGGATGAAGTCACTACTGGTGGTTAATCCAGATAATAGGTCATGCGCTGTAAATGTACGGCCGGATCAATGTATTGCACACGGACATTAGGCGGCACATTCAGGTTGACCGGCGCATAATTGAGGATTGACTTGATCCCCGCTTCTACCAGGTTGTCGGTAACCTCCTGGGCAAATTCTGCCGGTACCGCGATCATGGCGATCTGTACGCCAGAGCCTTGGATCTTTTCCTTGATATCCGCAGAACTGAAGATGGTATGCCCGCCAAATTCCTGGCCTATTTTTCGCGGATCGCTGTCAAAGATCATCCGAATGCGGAAGCCGCGCTGGTTGAAACCGCTGTAGCTTGCTAAAGCGCGTCCCATGTCTCCAAAACCTATCAGGGCAATATCCCAAACCTTTTCTATTTTAAGGATTTCAAGCAGTTGGCCGGAAAGAAATTCAATATTATAGCCCGTGCCTTGTTTCCCGAACTCGCCAAACTGCGATAAGTCTTTACGGATTTGAGCCGCTGAAATGCCGAGTCTTTCTCCTAATTCCTGCGAGGAGGTTACCTGGCGGCCTTCTTGGGCCATGCGCTGCAAGGCACGCAGGTAAACAGGTAACCGGCCGATAACAATATCGGGTATTTGTTTTTCGTTCATCGTATTGGTTTCTCCGAGCTCATTGTTGGTTGCAGTTGTTTCAAACCGGCTGAAATATTATTTCCAACAGTTATCCAGTCCGGCCAGATCCTCTGATTAATGCAATTGTCCGAATATTCCACGAAAACAGACTTTGTGCATTAATATACAATACTTTTACCATAGTTGGTTGTTTTGTGCAATCCCACACAATGATGGTACAAATGAAGTCTGTAGTATGGTATCCTTACCTTTGAATGGGGTTTGATATAATATGCTAGATTTACAATTAAGGAGAAATGTTAATAACAAGACAGCAGTATTGATGCGCAGCAATTGAATGCCTATCGGTTGTATTAGGTTGTCTGATATTAATTCGAAAATGTTTATAGACGAAGCAAAAATTACAGTACAGTCTGGCAAGGGCGGGGATGGGATCGTGCATTTCAGGCGCGAAAAATATGTCCCCCGCGGCGGGCCGGATGGCGGCGACGGCGGAAGGGGCGGGGATGTCGTTTTTGTGACCTCCCCCCATTTAAATACGCTTTACAGTTTTCGCAATCAAAGGCTTTACCGCGCCGAAGATGGCGGCAAGGGCGGGCGCAGCAACCGCACCGGGGCTTCCGCCCCAGACCTGGAAATTCTCGTGCCCCCCGGCACGGTGGTTTATGACGATGACAGCGGGGATTTGATCGGCGATCTGATTGGGGAGAACCAGAGGTTGGTTGTGTGCAAAGGCGGACGCGCCGGGCGCGGCAATGCCCGCTTTGCGTCTGCCAGCAATAAAGCCCCCCGCATCGCCGAAAAGGGCGAGCCGGCCGAAGAGCGGAATCTGCGTCTGGAGCTAAAATTGATCGCCGATATTGGTATTGTGGGCGTCCCCAATGCGGGCAAATCCACATTCCTGGCCTCGGTGACCAATGCCAAACCCAAGATCGCCGATTATCCTTTTACCACTTTGCAGCCAAACCTGGGGGTGGCCGCTCTAGATGAATATACCTCGCTGGTGCTGGCGGATATTCCCGGCTTGATCGAAGGCGCCCATGCCGGCGTTGGCCTGGGCCATGATTTTTTGCGCCATGTCCAGCGCAACCGCGTGCTGATCCATTTGTTGGACGGTACTGCCGAAGACCCAATCGCCGACCTGGCCCAGATCAACACCGAACTGGCCTTGTTTGACGAAGATTTGGCCGAAAAACCGCAGATCGTGGCCGTAAACAAGGCCGATTTGCCGGATGTACAGGAACGCTGGCCCGGGTTGGAAAAACAACTCAAAAAACGCGGCTACAAAGCCTTGTTGATATCGGCCGTAGCCCAGACAAATGTCCGTGAACTGTTGTACAAGGCGGCCAAGTTATTGGCCGAAATTCCTGAACTGCCAAAGGTGGTGGAACTGCCCGTATACCGCCAGGAAACCGACCCCAATGAGTTTACCGTTGAACGCCAGGACGAGGGTTTCCGGGTGAGCGGCGAGGCGATTGAAAGGGCAGCCGCCATGACCTATTGGGAGTATGACCAGTCCGTTCGCCGCTTCCAGCGCATTATGGAAACTTTGGGGATCGATAAAGCCCTGCGGGAGGCAGGTGTTCAGCTGGGAGATACCGTTTTGATCGGTGATTTTGAATTGGCCTGGGAAGACTGACCCGTGGCCTTGAGAATCGGGATCTTTGGAGGCACCTTTGACCCGCCCCATCTGGGCCATTTGATCTTGGCGTCTGAATCCCGCTACCAGCTGAAGCTTGACCGGATGTTGTTTGTCCTCACCCCCGACCCGCCCCATAAACGCCACCGCCAACTGACCCCCGTTGAAGACCGCCTGGCGATGGTGGCCGCCGCGGTCTTGGAAGACCCGGCTTTTGTTTTGTCCACGGTTGAGGTTGACCGGCCCGGCCCGCATTACGCCGTCGATACCGTCAACTTGCTGCGCAAAGAATACCCTGAAGATGCCCTGGTATATATGATGGGCGGGGATTCGCTGCGCGACCTGCCGAACAACTGGCACCGCCCGGCCGATTTTGTGGATGCCTGTGATGAAATTGGGGTGATGCGGCGTTTGGGTGATAAGATCGATGAACGCCTGCTCAAAGAGCAGCTGCCAGGACTGGCAGGCAAATTGCATTTTGTCGAAGCGCCATTGCTGGAAATTGCCTCACGCCAGGTGCGCCGCAGGGTGCAGGAGGGCCGGCCATATAAATATTACCTGCCGGAGGGCGTCATCCGCGTGATCGAGGAACGGGGGTTGTACCGGTAAAGGATGTGAACTTTCCTGAGTCGGCTGGCCGCGGCTGTTGAAAAGCATTATAGATATCCTCATTAGTCGTTTCTGACCTTTGGAATTTCATAGAAGCTTTTAGAAAGGGGAATACGTAAATATATAGGTTATGCCGGCTTCAAATTCCTCACGGACTGGCGTTTGAAGAAATATGTTGCTGCAATCAGAACCAGCAATGAATAAGCGATGAATATTCTTAAGTAATAAACCGAAGCCTCGTCATATAATCTTGAAACCATTACATAGCTAGGGCTTTTTTCATTTGGCGGCAGCAGCCATTTTGCGCAGGCGCCTTCCCAGTTGTCACAATCTTCTAGATCTTCGGGATTCTGGCTCTCTATAATCCTGGTTTCCATTCCCGGCAGTACGAAGTAGAATCCATTATGGGTGGCTAAACTCCTGATCTGGATGCGGTCAATCATGTCCGCGTTGAAGTATAAAATGTGGATGCCAAGAGAGAGGGTGAGCAAAAAGAATGCCCGGTGACGGTAGCTTGGAATTTTTATCCAACTCCACGCAAGCAATACGAGCGCCAGAGAGGCCGCCACGACGACTAAACCCATGCCCAGCGGTGTGAATAGACTGCTGTAAAACCAGAAAACACTATCGGTGATCGAAATGAATGTAAAAATATACAGGAGCAGGACGGCGACAGGGTTTTCCAGAATGCCGATTGTAAATCCAGATATATTTCTTGGGCTGCTGGTGAATTTTTCGATTGAATTGCTTACGCGAAGTTCCAACGTGTGCAAGGAGCGCCCGCAGTGCTGGCAGTAGCTGGCTGCCAATTGGGAGCTATGCCCGCATTTGGGACAGGTAAGCATCCCAGATTCAACCGTGAGAAGAGATTCTGCATTTGAGAGGTATAGTAAATGTTGGCGTAAAAGATTTAATGGGAGATCGATCATTTCAAGCAAACATACTTTGGTCATGGCAATTATTCCGGCTGCTTGTGCCTCTTGCAGTGAATCGGAAAAAACGCCAGCCATCTCCTCCTTGAACTGCCTCTTGAAATTTGGGGGGTAGAGGGATAATAAACTGGAATGCAGGTCAACAAGGAATTTTAAGTTATTGCTCATGATTTACCTCCTATCCACTGGTAGTCAACCAGTTTCACCAGATTTTTCATTCTTTCTACTTCTGATTTTAATACTTTATGGCCTTGATCGGTCAGTGAATAGAATTTGCGAGACCGCTCCGAGAGATCTGGTTCAGGGTCATCGGTACGCTCGATCCAGCCTTGCCCCAGCAGGCGCTTTAGGGCTCCATACAGTGTGCCGGTGCTGAGCGCAACCCGGCCGTCACTCAGCCGGTCAACTTCCTTCATGATGGCGTAACCGTGTTTGGAAGCGGGAGCCAGGCTGAGCAAGATAAAAAAAGTCGTTTCGGTTATTGGATCTTGAGTTACTGGCATCATCAATCCTATATATGTCGGTTTACTATATGTCGTTCAGCTACATATTATAGGAAAATATAATGTTTGTCAATATCCAATTTTGAAAAGACGGCCTTTTGTTTACTTCGCTCCCCGCCGCGGCCACCAATATAAGATCGTACTGCCGTCATTGAAGCCCAGCGGAATTAAAGCGCCGATCGTAAATACCAGCAGGTTGTCGAGGAAGATGAACCACAGCAGGAAATCAATAAAGGACGAGGGCCCGCCTGCAGCGCGCAGCAGAAAACCTGAGACCAGCGCAACCAGGAAACTGGCAATCGGCCCGCCCCAGGCACGCCGGATGTGGATTTCGGCGGGCAGCTCGGGCTCATCTTTGGGATACAGAGAGACTGCCAGCACCCAAACATACATGAACCCGGACATGGGGTATCCCGTGCTTTTGGCCGCCGCGGCATGTCCCAGCTGGTGCCAGCTTTCGGAGAGGTATTGGATCGCCGTACACGCCAGCCCTAAGGTCAGGGCCGTGGCCCAGGAAAAATGCAGCAGGAAATACCCGGCCAGGCTGATCACTGCCCACAGCGCCGCGCCGCCCGGGAAGATATTGGCTTTCGCCATCACATTAAAATGACCGATCTTGTATAGTTTTAGGGTTCTGCTCATTTTGAAATTCCTTCGCTTGCCAGTTCATTCAGGCTGCTGATCACCGGCACGCCGCGTGCTTCCAGGCGTGTGCGGCTGTGGTGCCCGCTTGGGATCAGGATGCAGGCCACCCCCATGGCTTCAGCCACCTCGTGGTCATGTATGGTGTCGCCGATGTAGACGGTCTTTTCCGGGGCGGCGCCCAATGCGGCGATCAGCGCCAGCCCGTTTTCCAGCTTGCTGTGGGCG
>Ga0224501_10004852_pt1 | contig 10608 bp, 7 predicted proteins | sample SF_Oct11_sed_USG_4_FD_169105 | JGI IMG/M metagenome (GOLD analysis project Ga0224501, IMG submission 169105) | Sediment microbial communities from San Francisco Bay, California, United States - SF_Oct11_sed_USGS_8_1 | ecosystem: Environmental > Aquatic > Marine > Sediment | place: USA...
CTGGCCGAACTTTTTCCTGTTCGTCGACAAGGTTCTGAAGTTTCTCGGCAAATCACCGATCAAACCCCTGCGCAGTTTGGCCCTGAAGCGCGCCCTGAAATGGACCCTCGACCATCAGGAGCCGGAGGGCGACTTCAGCGGTATCCAGCCTGCCATGCTCAACTCGATGATGGCGCTGAAGCTGATGGGGTACAAAAATGACGACCCGCTCCTGATCAAAGGTTTTCAAGCGATCGACCGCTTTATCATCCGCCGTGACGACCAGTTGATTTTCCAGGCCTGCGTCTCGCCGCTGTGGGACACATCCATCTCCTGTAACGCGCTGATGGACGCCGGCGTGCCGGGGGATCATCCCAACATCGTCAAGGCCGGGGAATGGATGTTGACCAAACAGGTGACGCGTCCCGGCGACTGGATGGTGAAAAATCCCAACACCCCGCCCGGCGGCTGGGCGTTCGAGTTTTACAACGAGCCCTACCCCGACTGCGACGACACGGCGGAAATTCTGATGGCGCTGGAGCGCACCGCCATCGGCGATACGGAGTGGAAAGAAAAAGAAATGCAACGCGCCTTCACCTGGCTGTTCAGTATGCAGAGTTCCAACGGCGGATGGGCGGCGTTCGATCAGGACAACGATCACGAACTGTTCAACCAGATACCGTTCGCCGATCACGGCGCCATGCTCGACCCGCCGACGGTGGACGTGACCGGACGCGTGCTGTGGATGCTGGGACGCATCAATCACAACCCGAACGACCCGATGGTGCAGAGAGCCATTCGCTTCATCAAAAGCGAGCAGGAAGATGATGGGTGCTGGTTCGGACGGTGGGGCGTCAATTACATTTACGGGACATGGCTGGTGCTGACCGGTTTGCGGTCTATTGGAGAGGACCCGAGTCAGGCGTACATCCGCAAGGCCGCCGAATGGCTGAAGGAACACCAGAACGAAGACGGCGGCTGGGGCGAAACCTGCCGGACGTATGAAGAGCCCCATCTGCGAGGCAAGGGGAAAAGCACAAAATCACAAACCGCGTGGGCGTTGATGGGCCTGATGGAAGCCGATGCCACCGAAAGCCCCGCTGTGAAGCGCGGCATCGATTACCTCATCCAACAACAGAAAGCCGATGGAAGCTGGTACGAAGACCAGTTCACCGGCACCGGTTTCCCCATTCATTTCTATATCAAGTACCACATGTACCAGATCTTCTTCCCCCTCATGGCCCTTGCCAGGTATAGGAACAAGACCGGATCATAAAATGAAAACCCGACTGGATACGGTCTACTGGATATTTATTGCTTGCTCGCCTTTAACTCTAATTTTGACCCATTTGTCCCACTTCAATTCCCCGAAGGACTTTGAGAGAGGCCTCCCCTACTTCGAGCCATTGATTTTCTCAACATTATTTTTATGTGTCGGAGTATTTTTGTTTTTTCATTCCAAGAGACACCACAAGAGTTCAAATATTATAACCTTGATATACGCAGGAACCTTCGTATCAGGATTAGCTTTAATTTATTGGATCGGGTTGGCGGGAATTTCTGTTTAACTGGCTAGTAATGCCTTAACAATTCCACGGCGGAGCGGGTGCGGATGAGTTGTTCGGAGGCGGAGGCAATCACTTCGCCGCTGGCGATATCCACCAGCGCCACATGCACGTCGATGTTGGCTCCGATGTCGAGCAGTTTGCCCATCACCAGCGCCTGAGCGTTCATCGCCTTGCCGAGGCGCTGAATCTCATCGCTGGTGTATTTGAAGGAATGTTTCAGGTCCAGCTGGTTCAGCGTCTCCACTACCTCCCCGCGCTGGGCCACGCGGAACGTCCGATTGCGCGTCAGCGATTCCACCACGCGGTTGGACATGTACTGGCCGAGAATCGGCACCTTGTCCTTGTCGTCCACCAGGTCCAGCACCACCACCTTGTTGATCTCGTACTCTTCCACGTCGCGGGTGATGGTCGCCACCAGGTCGTCGGACTTGTCCTGGTAATACTCGGTATCGGTCTCCGGCTTGAACCATTTGTCCCAGGTATGGGCGGGATCGAATTTGAGCTCGCATCCGGCCAATACAACCAGCATAGCCAGCAGAGAAATATAAAGAACGGTCCTGGATTGGGGCGTTGCCATAGGTGAAACTTCCTCTTAAGATATTGTTTTCCAATTGATTATGCAAAACCGGTGCCGCTAATGTCAAGCCGTCCGGCGCGCCGCACCAATTCCTCAACCGCTTATTTGGAAAGGAGTTGAGGGACATTGGCATGATTCACCTTCCCCAGCGGCGGAGGAAAACCTTGCCCACGTGACCGGTTTTTGCCGGATAGTTGACACACTGCTTATCGGTTCCGACCCGCCATTTACTTTAATGCTCCGCTTACCGAAGGTCACCCTTTTTCAACCTTTTTGCCACCCTGGCCCTGTTTCAACCCGAAATGTTACCGTCTTCCGGTGGCGCAGGGCCGGTATTTGCTGTATAAATAAGAAGATAGATTAGACATTCGCTGTGGGATGGGGGGAGCGCGTTTCTCGGTTTTTTCCTGAAACGGGCACTGCCCCGGCTGAATGGTAACCGGCCTCCAGCAATATCCGGCGGTCACTTCAAGTGAGGTTTCCCATGCGAATTATGCTCATCACCATGCTCTGCCTGGCACTGGCCGCTCCGGCTTCTGCCGGTTTGTACAAGTGGAAGGACGCTGACGGTAAAATCCATTTCACCGATGATCCCAGCAAGATACCGCCGGATAATCGGAACAAAAAAGATATGAAGAAGTTGTCCTCGAGCAAGGGCGGTAAAAGTAATCTGCCGCCGGCCAAACCCGCTCCCAAGCACCTTGGGGCGAAAAAAGAAAATCTTCCCGGCAGGGACACGGGTATCGACAAACAAAAAGTGAATGATCTGAAAAGGCTCATTCAAAAAGGTCATTACAACCACTGATTAAGATGAAGATGTCCGCGCATCCGGTTTTAAAACGCCCCGGGGGGCAGGCTCACTTTTCAGACCATCACAAAGGAATTTTATGTTGAGAACAGGGATTTGCGGATTAATCGGACTGTTACTGTTGACGGCCTGCGGACCGGACAAGGCGGCGGAGGAACCCCTGCGCCTGCCCGAAAGAGAGGAAACCTGGGTCAAGACTGAAGAGGTGGATATCACCAAGGATGCCGCTTTGGAGCCCAAAAGCGGTGCGGCCGCCCAAATCCCCATCAATAGTGATTTGCAGAACCGGTTAATGAAAACCAGCGGTCCCGCTCCAAAATCGCCGATCCATGATACGGATTCCTGCATGGCTCTACTGGGTCCTTTGGACAAAACGCGCATGATCGTTCAGCGAGAAGGGGGCGCCTGGGGAATGTTTGAACGTTCGGGGCTGGTTAAGCCCTATTCCGACAACGGTATGCAGATCGACAGCCAAATCAATAAACTGGTTTTCTCCCTCCGCCATTTATGCCGAACCGCTCAAGGCGTTCCTCCGAGCTCACTGTCCCTCAAAGTGAACGAGGTGATTGACCGGGTAGGGAAGGAAAAAGCCCGCGAACATTTTATCGAAGTCATTGGAGAGGCTCCGGCGGATGTCGAATTATGGTTGCAGCATGCCGAGTTTTCCAAGAAAAACATGACACGCAAGGTACCCTATCCGGAAATCCAGGCGCTGATCCTGCAAACCCAGCCGCTGATCGACCTCTACAAAGATTTGCTGAATCGCAAGGTGGATGAAAGCAACAAGAACGCGTTTCTATCCGATAGCTTTACCCTGCTGACCGTTGTCAAAAGTCGGCTGGCTAACGAGCCGCACGTGGTCATGGCCATGACTGAAGATGTCGAAGCCCCCCTGGAACATCGCTGGGAAATGTAACTCCTGCCCGGAGAGGGGACTTGTTAATCGTTAACGGCTTTCGATGACCTTGGGGCACAAGCCAAGGGGATAGTTTCGTTCCGGGCCTTTCCGGCTCCAAGAGAGACCGGCAGGTAACGGATGTCACAGCTCCTGCTCATGAGCAGGAGGCGGACTGGCCGGTGGTTGCATCGGCGGTGGCGGAGCCGTTGGCGGCTGACACGCCCCCAACCAAACTGCCACCCCGATCATCAATAAGATTTGTTTGATTTTCTGCATACAAACAAATATATACCCCCCACCCAATTTACGCTTACCTTTTATCGCCGAATTCTTTCTGGTAGAGCTTCATGGAAGCCATGATGGTTTTAAGGGCTTCCATCTTGCTGAAAAAATCCTCGACCACCACCTTCTTGTCCTCAAGCGCCTTGTAATCCTCGAAGAATCGTTTCACTTCGGTCATGCGGTGCGGCGGCAATTCGGCGATTGATCCATAATGCGCGTACTCCGGGTCGTCCGCATGGACAGCGATGATCTTGTCGTCGGCTTCGCCATGATCGAGCATTTTCATCAGGCCGATGGGTTTCGCGCGCATGATGGACAACGGCGCCACCGGTTCCTGCCCGAGGACAAGGACATCGAGCGGGTCGTGATCTTCGCAATAGGTTTTGGGAATGAAGCCGTAGTTGGCGGGGTATTGTACAGAACTGTACAGAATGCGGTCGACGCGGATCATGCCGGTTGCCTTGTCCAGTTCATATTTGGTTTTGGATCCTTTGGGCACTTCGATAATTGCCGGAAATATTTCCGGCACTTCGTCTCCCAAGTCTACATCATGCCAGGGACTTAACATCAAATGGATTTTCCTATAAGTTAAAGGGTCAACGAAATAATTCTGCACGGGTACTCAGAATGATATGTAAAAATCTGCTCCGGGCCCAGCCCGGTCCAGAATCATGCGGGTTAATTCAAATGAGTGACGGAGGGGCGACGGCGCGTGGAACTTGATTTTGAGGATTTCGCGTTTTTATTCGCGGCCTTTTTCACTTTCTTGAAACTGAATTTTTTCTCGTAGCTGTGCTGGAGGACTTCGTCCATGGTTTCTACAGGAATAAAATTTATTTTCTTACGCACATTCTCCGGAATCTCCGGAACGTCTTTTTCGTTTTCTTTGGGAATCAAAATATTTTTGATTTTCACCCGGTGCGCCGCCAGCGCTTTTTCCTTCAACCCGCCGATGGGCAGAACCTTGCCAGTCAGCGTCACCTCACCCGTCATGGTGATATCCCGCCGTACCGGGTTGCCGGTCAGCGCGGAAATGATCGCCACGGCGATGGTGATGCCGGCCGACGGCCCGTCCTTCGGAATGGCGCCTTCGGGAATATGGACATGCAGGTCGACCTTCTGATAAAAGTTTTTGGGCAGGCCCAGCTCTTCCGATCTTTGCCGCACGTAACTGATGGCCGCCTGCGCCGACTCCTTCATGACGTCGCCCAGCTTTCCGGTGAGCGATACCTTGCCGGTGCCGGGTGTGGTGATGACTTCAATATTGAGCAGTTCTCCGCCGAACTCGGTCCACGCCAGTCCGGTGGCCACACCCACCTCTGATTTTTTCCGCTCCACATCTTTCGCAAATCTGGAAACTCCCAGATATTTGCTCAGTCCGGCCGGTTTTAATTCGACGGTTAATTTTTTGCCTTTAGACACCACCTGCGTCGCCGTTTTCCGGCAAAGTGTGCCGATCTCGCGCTCCAGGCTTCGGACACCCGCCTCCCGTGTATATTCCTGAATAATTTTTTGCAGGATAGTTTTTCCAATCTTCAAATTACGGGTGGTCAGTCCGTGCTCTTTCAGTTTTTTGGGAACGAGAAACCGGGAGGCGATGGAAAGTTTTTCTTCCTCGGTATATCCGGCCAGGCGGATGACTTCCATACGGTCCTGCAGAGGTTGCGGAATGGTGTGTAAAACGTTGGCGGTGCAGACGAACAATACCTGCGACAGATCGTAATCCACTTCCAGAAAATGGTCGTTAAAAGTGGCATTCTGCTCCGGATCGAGGACTTCCAGTAAAGCTGAAGACGGATCTCCCCGAAAATCCATACTCATCTTGTCGACTTCGTCGAGCAGGAACACGGGGTTGAGTGAGCCGGCTTTTTTCATTCCCTGGATGATCTTTCCCGGTAAAGCGCCGATGTAGGTACGGCGGTGGCCTCTGATTTCCGCCTCGTCGCGCACCCCGCCCAGCGAAATCCGGACAAAACTTCGTCCTGTAGCGCGGGCGATGGATTTACCCAGGGACGTTTTACCCACCCCCGGCGGCCCCACCAGACACAATATGGGGCCTTTCATGTTTTTCACCAGCTTCATCACCGCAAGATGCTCGACGATACGCTCTTTGACTTTTTCCAGACCGTAATGATCGTCATCCAGAATTTTCTGGGCCTTTTTAATATCGATTTTGTCCGAACCGGACCCTTTTTTCCAGGGCAGATCGACCAGCCAATCGATGTAATTGCGGACCACGGTGGCTTCTGCGGACATGGGCTGCATCCCTTCTAACCGCCGCAATTCCTTGTGGGCCTTTTCATTGATCTCTTTCGGCATTTTGGCTTTTTTGATCTTCTCCTCCACCTCGTCGAGGTCGGATTTGAATTCGTCGCGCTTGCCCAATTCCTTCTGGATGGCCTTCATCTGTTCGTTGAGGTAGAACTCTTTTTGACTGCGTTCCATCTGCTTGCGCACCCGGCCATGCACACGTTTCTCAATCTTGAGAATTTCCATTTCCGATTTCAGGTGCGTGATGATTTTGTTCAACCGGTCTTCGGGATTGAAGGTGTCCAGGAGATCCTGCTTCTCGCCTGTCTGGAACACCATGTAGGACGCAATGGTGTCGGCGAAGCGGTGCGGCTCGGTAATATTTGAAATGGCTGTGATGGATTCCAGAGGTATCTTCTGATTGAGCTTCGCGTACTGCTCGAACTGGCTTTCAATACTGCGCATCAGAGCTTTTAGCTCCGGGGTCACCTGCGAGTTTTCCTCAATGCGGGCCACCTCCACTTCGTAGAAATCGGGACTTTCTTCGAAGGCAATGATGCGCCCGCGCTGAATGCCCTCCACCAGCACCTTCATGGTGCCATCGGTGAGTTTCAGGATTTGGAGGATGTTGGCGAAAGTGCCTGTTTCATAAATGTCGCTGGGCTTGGGATCCTGGGTGTTGGCGTGGCGCTGGGCGGCAAGGAATACACTTTTCTGCTCCGCCATGGCCTTCTCCAGCGCGCGGACGGATTTTTCACGACCGACAAACAGGGGAACGACCATGAAGGGAAACACCACGATATCCCGAAGAGGGACAAGAGGGAGCATCAGACGCTCTGCACTCATAGTCAACTCGCCTGTTTCTGATTGGCGTAGACCAGAAGCGGTTGTTCGTGCTTGCTGATAACTTCTTCGCTTATCACGACTTCCTCGACATCTTCACTTGAAGGCAAATCGTACATGATATCCAGCATGATGTCTTCGAGGATGGACCGCAGGCCCCGCGCCCCGGTTTTGCGCTTGTAGGCTTTTTCGGCCACAGCCCGGATGGCCCCGTCGGTGAACTTCAACTTGACGTTTTCGAACTCGAACAACTTCTTATACTGTTTGACCAGTGCGTTCTTCGGCTCCGTCAATACCTTCACCAAGCCCTCCACGTCCAGCTCGCTCAAAGTAGCGGTGATGGACAGGCGTCCGACGAATTCCGGGATGAGCCCGTACTTGAGCAAATCTTCCGGCTCGACCTTCGCCAGCATTTCCGACATGTCCTTGGATTCCTTGGAAACCAGTTCCTGTCCGAAACCGAGCATCTTTTTACCAACGCGATTGCGGATGATTTTATCGAGACCGACGAACGCGCCACCGCAGACGAACAGGATGTTGGTCGTGTTGACCTGCAGGAATTCCTGATGGGGATGCTTCCTGCCTCCCTGCGGGGGAACACTGGCCTGGGTGCCTTCGATGATTTTCAACAGGGCCTGCTGAACGCCTTCTCCGGACACATCACGGGTAATCGAGGGATTCTCGGATTTGCGGCTGATCTTGTCCACTTCATCGATATAGATGATGCCGCGCTCTGCCTTTTCAACATCGTAATCCGCCGCCTGAAGAAGCTTGAGGATGATGTTTTCGACATCCTCGCCCACGTAACCGGCTTCGGTCAGGGTGGTGGCATCGACGATGGTAAAGGGGACGTCGAGGATTTTAGCCAGGGTCTGGGCCATCAGCGTTTTCCCGGAACCGGTGGGACCGATCAGCAGTACGTTACTTTTCTGCAGTTCGACGTCTTCCAGGTCCACATGGGAATCGACGCGCTTAAAATGGTTGTGAACGGCCACTGACAATATCTTTTTGCACCGTTCCTGATTGATGATGTACTGATCGAGGTGCTCGTAAATCTCTTTCGGCTTGAGCAGGTGCTTAAAGTCTTCACTCTTTTCCTGCGCCCACTCCTCTACCATGATTTCGTTACATAGCTCGATGCACTCATCACAGATATAGACCGTGGGGCCGGCGATCAGTTTTTTGACTTCCTCCTGGCTTTTGCCACAGAAAGAACAACGGTAATTTCCAGAAGTAGTACTTTTCTTAGCCATTCAGTCCTCCAATTGCGTTGGGATGTCCCGTCCAATCGGTTGATGGGTTTTATTTTTTATCTTTCTTTTCTTTATCTTTATGAGCGTCCATGCGGTTGGTGATCACATTGTCGATCAACCCGTATTCCCTGGCTTGTTCGCCGGTCATGAAGTTATCCCGCTCGGTGTCCACCCGGACCTTATCCTTGGATTGGCCGGTGTGCTTGGCCAGTATTTCATCCAAGCGATCGCGAATATGCATGATTTCCTTGGCCTGGATCTGGATATCGGTACTTTGCCCCTGAAACCCGCCGGAAGGCTGGTGGATCATGATCCTCGAATTGGGCAGGGCATACCGTTTGCCTTTGGTACCCGCGGCCAGCAGAAGGGCTCCCATACTGGCGGCCTGTCCCAGGCAGATGGTCTGTACATCCGGCTTGATATACTGCATGGTATCATAGATCGCCAATCCTGAAGAGACGTGCCCGCCGGGACTGTTAATATATAGATAAATATCCTGATCCGGTTCATCGGATTCCAGGAACAGCATTTGTGCGATGATCAGGTTGGCCATATGGTCTTCCACCTGCGTACCAATAAAAATAATGCGGTCCTTGAGCAGGCGGGAATAAATATCGTAAGAACGCTCCCCTCGGCTGGTCTGCTCAACCACGATAGGAACCAATTGATTGGTAATGGAATTGTATATTTCGCTACTAGTCATCTAAAGATTCGCTTTCTGTAAAGGATGATTGGATCAGAATGGGTCTTTTAAATAAACCGGCGCCGGGCACCGGAAACGGTCAAAAGGGAAGGCCTGCAGGGCCGGTCAAAATCAGGTATCTTCTTTAATTATTGACTTCTAACTCACTTCTGTCAACCATTTCTTCGGTTACTTTCACCCGGTCGATCAACTGGTCCAGGGTTTTCTCGCGGCGCATCCGGGAATGCAACCTCAACAGGGCGCCGGATTCGGCCCACTCCCTTTTCAGCTTCTTGAGATCGCTCCCCATAATCTGCGAAAATGTAGTCATTTCCCGATTGAGCTCTTCCTCGCTGACTTCGATTTCCAGATCGTCTGACAATTGCCCGATCACCAGTTCCTGCTGCAGGATCTTAAGGGCTCCCTCGCGATGCTTCTTCTCATCTTCAGGAGTGATGGCGTCGGCAGTCTGGGCGTCCTCTGCCGAGCTGTCCACCGGATTACCGGTACCGGCCTGTTTTTCCTTGTTCACCATGAAGGCGATTTGCTCCTTAATCAGCTTTTCCGGTATATTGATGGGATTGGCCGCGCCCAGCTTTTCCTCCAAATCCTTGCGAGCGTTTTTCTTGGCCTGGGTACGCTCGTAAGCCAGCAAATCGTCACGAATGCCCTGACGCATTTCTTCCATATTGCTATATACCTTTTTCGGATCGGCGGTCTGGGCAAACTCATCATTAATCTCTGGTAACTCTTTGATTTGAATGCCCTTCACTAACACCTTGAATTCGACTTCCTTTCCCGAAATGGCCGCGTTGGGGTGATCCTTCGGCATGGCCAACTGAAAAGTCCGTTCCTCATCCAATTGCATGCCCGTGACCTGTTCGTCGAATCCCTCAACCAGATTTTTGGCGCCGATCTGAATCACATAATCCTTGGCGGAACCCTCGCCAATGGGCTGGCCGTCGACCGTACAACTGAAATCGATTTTGATGAGGTCATCCTTCTGCGAGGCTCGGTCAGTCACCTGAACAGATTTGGAATTCTGCTGACGATAGGCCTCGACCATTTTGTCGATATCCTCGTCGGTAATTTTGGGGATTTTCAGGGTTACTTCCAAATCTTTGTAATCTTTCAGCTCAATGGGTGGTAGAACCTCAACGTTGGCGGTTATGCTGATATCCGTACCCTCTTCTGCGTTGATTTCCACAATGGAGGGATCACCCATGGCGCGCAATTTATTGTCCTGGATACCCTGACTGATGCTGTCCGAGACCATCTGGGTCAACACTTCCTGTTTGACCTCGGGCCCGAAACGTTTTTCCAGCATGGACATCGGCACCTTGCCGGGACGGAATCCGGGAACCTTCACCTCACGTCCCAGTTTCAAATAATAGCCCTTCAGCTGGGCCTGGTAATCGCCCAGTGGAATTTCAATCTTCAGCTTGCGGTTGCAGGCATCGATTTCCTC
>Ga0224501_10004854_pt1 | contig 10605 bp, 9 predicted proteins | sample SF_Oct11_sed_USG_4_FD_169105 | JGI IMG/M metagenome (GOLD analysis project Ga0224501, IMG submission 169105) | Sediment microbial communities from San Francisco Bay, California, United States - SF_Oct11_sed_USGS_8_1 | ecosystem: Environmental > Aquatic > Marine > Sediment | place: USA...
GACTCTTTTGAACCCGCAAAACTCAAGCAGCTCGATGTATTTGCTGGTGATATACGCGACCCCAATGGCGTACGTACCGCCATGCAGGACGTTGATGTTGTTTTCCACCTGGCTGCTCTCATCGCCATTCCCTTTTCCTATCATTCGCCCGACTCCTACGTCGATACGAATATAAAGGGCACATTGAATATCCTGCAGGCAGCGCGCCAGCTTAATACAGAACGTGTCCTGGTCACTTCGACCTCCGAGGTCTATGGCACAGCGCAGTACGTACCTATCGATGAGAAACATCCCTACCAGGGCCAGTCGCCCTATAGCGCTACCAAAATTGGTGCCGACCGCATGGCTGAGTCGTTCTACCGCTCTTTTGATTTACCGGTGACGATTGCACGCCCCTTCAATACCTATGGGCCGAGGCAATCAGCCAGGGCGGTGATCCCAACCATCATCACCCAATTACTCTCTGGTGAATCAGAAATAAAACTGGGCAGCCTGGACCCAACCCGTGACTTTAACTATGTCATCGATACCGTTGAAGGCTTTATCGCACTTGCCGAATCGGACAAAACCATCGGTGAAGAAATTAATATCGCCACCGGCACCGAGCACACCATTGGTGACCTGGCCAATATCCTGATACAACAGCTTAACCCCAATGCCAGAATCAACCTGGATCAGGCACGTATCCGTCCGGAAAAATCGGAAGTCGACAGGCTACTGGGTGACAATACCAAGGTCAGCGCTTTAACAAACTGGGTGCCCAGGCACGATTTTGAGTCAGGCCTGATTGAAACCATTGAGTGGTTTAAGAAACCAGAAAACTTAAAGCAATACAAACACTGGCTATATAATATTTAATTCATACGGAGCAGGCACATGCGTGCGATTATTCTTGCCGGTGGCAAAGGTACACGTTTAAAACCTTATACCACTCTAATACCCAAGCCACTGGTTCCGATCGGCGGCAAGTACTCCATTCTTGAAGTCATACTGATGCAGCTGGCCGACGCCGGTTTTACACATGTAACACTGGCAGTCAATCACCTGGCCAATCTTATCCAGGCCTATTTTGGCAATGGCGAGCGCCTCGGACTCAATATTGACTATTCAATCGAAGAGGTTCCGCTAAATACAATCGGGCCACTCACCTTAATCAATGACCTGCCCGAAAATTTCCTGGTGATGAATGGCGACATTCTCTGCGATCTGGATTACAAAAAATTCTTCGACAGCCACGTTGCCCGTGATGCCGACGTTTCAGTCTCTTCATTTCAACGCGATGTAAAAGTGGACTTCGGCGTACTTGAATATGACAGCAACAACCGGCTTACTGCGTTCAGGGAAAAACCCCAGTACCACTTTGATGTCAGCATGGGTATCTACTGCCTGAACAGGCGCACCATTGAAAGATTGGCAAAAGGCGAAAGTTACGGTTTCGATGAGTTAATGATTAACGGCATTGATCGCGGCGACCATATATCCATACAACCCTTTGATGGTTTTTGGCTCGACATAGGCAGACCTGATGACTATGCCTATGCAGATGAGCATTTCTCCGAGTTCTCGGACCGATTCAAATTTCTGCAGTGAATATTCTTGTTACCGGCGCTTCAGGTTTTGTCGGCAGGCACCTCCTTGACTACCTGAAGAAATACCCTGACAGCAATTGCACAGGCCTGGCACGAACCTCTTCTAATGAAGACAATAATCTTGCCTGCAACCTTAGCGACCTCACTCAAATTGATAATGTAATAAAACGATTAAAACCTGGACTCATCTTTCACACCGCCGGTAGCTTTAGCAACCACTTTGAAACTGATCTTGAAAGCAATGTTGTCTGCACAAAAAACATTCTCGAATCCATTAAAGAATACAGCCCTGCATCACGCATTGTATTAATGGGTAGTGCCGCAGAGTATGGCGAAATAAAAAACGAGGAAAACCCCGTTGCTGAAGATCATCCATTAAACCCTATCAGTATCTATGGCTGGTCCAAGGCAGCACATACACAGCTGGCGCAGCTATACAGCAAAACTTATGGCCTGGACATTGTCATCGCCCGCACCTTTAACCTTTTAGGCAAAGGCATGTCAGACAGGTTATTTATTGGCCGCATTGAAAAACAGATCCAGTCTATTCGATCAGGCGAGAGCCAGCGTATTTCAGTGGGCAATCTCGATGCAGAGCGTGATTACATCGATATCAACGAGGCCTGCGTCCTGTATGACAAAATAGCACGTAAAGGAAAAGCAGGAGAGGTTTATAACGTCGGTAGCGGTAAGGCCATCAGCATGAGGACACTGCTAAAAAACCTGTTACAACAGGAGGAACTGGATTTCTCCATCGTTGATGAAAACAGCCGCGAGAAAAATACCCCGCACACTGAAGTTAGCGTCATCTATGCCAACATAGACAAAGTAAAAAAATTGGTTGAATAGACTGTGCACATCTGTAGCTAGGCACCCCTGAACGACTTCACCAGGCTAATAAACCTGTTCTTTCTAGCTACCTGGCTATTGCCATAACGGGCAGCGTGGTAATAGCTTGTAATTAAACGCATCATTTTTTCCTGCTCCGGCAGGACCGCCGCTGCCCTTACCAGAAACTCATCTGCTGACTCGCTTGGCGCCCTGACCAGCCCGGACTTCGCCAGCTTCTTACAAAATACGCCGTAGTAGTAGGCCGAAATATCTTCTTTCTCTTTTTTGCCCTTTGCGATAAACACCCACAATGCCACCAGGGCACCAGACAATGTCATGATAATTACCATCCACAAAAACAACTTTGATTTTTCGATATTGCGAAAGCCCAGCATCTCGAAAAGCTCCCGTTGTTTTTTATCATTAAATCCAATCACCCATTTATTCCAGTTGTAATTAAAACTGTCCATCTGGAAACGAAGCTTCATCAGAAAACTGTTTTCTGAAACAAGGAAAGAAGGCAGGCGACTTTCTTCCAGGCCTGCTTGTGCAATACCCTGTTCGATACGATCAGGTGATACCGCCGAGGTAGGGTCAACGCGGGTCCAGCCTCGATTACCTAACCATACCTCTGCCCAGGCATGCGCATCGGACTGGCGCACAATCATATAATCATCCAGTGGATTCATTGTGCCGCCCTGATAACCCACAACCACGCGTGCCGGAATACCTGCTGCTCGCATTAAATAAACAAATGCGCTCGAGTAATGCTCACAAAATCCCTGTTGCGTTGTAAACAGGAAATCATCCATGGCATTTTCTCCCAGTAGTTTTGGCGAAAGCGTATAGAAAAATTTTTCCGTGGTGAAATAATTCAGCACCGAATTAATATATTCGAGATCACTATCGACTTCGCTCCTCTTTTCTTTGGCAAAGTTGATGGTGTAATGATTCAGGTTTGCCGGTAACAGTAAATTTTTCTGTCTCTCCTGCATGCTTAGCGCTTTATTAAAGACATTTAAGTTCGACGTCATTTTGTACATAATGCTGCCATTAATTTTTCTATGCGCCACAAGCTGTAACTCACGGGTTAAATCATACGGCCCATCAATGGCAATTGGCGACTCCAGCGAATACAGCCAGTCACGGCCATGGGGCTCAAGTGTTACCGTGTATGCAATTGTCTGCACACTGGCGTTAGCAGGAACAACATCATATCGACTCTTTGCTTGTGCATCTTCACGACGCCACGTCCTGCCGTCATAGTGCGACAGCACCAGCCCACGCCAGTACAGGTCTTTTTGCGCCGGCGCCTTGCCTTCGAACTGCACCCTGAATGCCACCTCGCCAGAACTTATGAGGTCATTAATACTACCCGGCGACATTTCATCGCTAACACCCGATAACTTTGCCTGTGCATCCTTCGGCAAACTCCACAATGGCCCGGAGAGCCGTGGAAACAAAATAAACAGCACCAGCATCAGCGGGATCGCCTGCAATACCATGCGCAGCGACAGCCGGATTCGAGACTGTATTGTTGTCGTCGACAGGCGATCACTAAAAGAGATAAGCAGGCTGGTTAAATAAATCACCACGATAAATACATACACCGCAATCCACGGGCTTTGTGTGTTAAAGAAATTGGAGGCAATTAAAAAATAACCAAGAAAAACCACCATCAGCACATCGCTCTTCTGCTTCATTTCAAACAGCTTGAGAAATGACAGCATCAACACCATCGACGTACCCGGCATCTGCCCGAAGATAGTGCCGTAAGAAACGATCAGTGACATCACTACCGCCGCCGCCAGCAGCATGCGAATAAATTTAACCGGCTGCTGCACACGCCCTGAAATAATCAACAAAGTCCAGATGGTAAATGCCACAATCAGCAGCAACACGTAAGGCGGCAGACGCGTATACATCGGCAACGCCACCATGTGAATGCCGATCAACACCGGCAGTAATTTTTTCCTGTCAAAGTCCATACAATGCCAGCGCCTTCAGACATTGCGCGCAGTGTGCGCGCCCATGTCCCGGTTCGATCTCTTTACCCGGCAGGCGTAGGCCATAGTGGCGTCCTGCCTGCTCGGCCTCGAGCACCAGCCGAGTCATTGCCGACAGGCGTGCCTCAGTACCTGCCACGGCCAGTGCCTGCCAGTCGATCCATTGCAGCTCCGGGCGACCGCCGGAAAATTCTTTTATGATCAGGTCGCCGTAAACAGGGTCGGCCGACTGCGCAACGGCCTTCCACGCCACCCTGCGCCAGGAATCGCCTTCCTGGTATTTTCGCAGGCCGGCAAATTCTTCCGAACCTGCACCCTGCATACTCTGGTCACCTTCTTCGTGACTTGCCGCGGCTGCCAGCTCGGCACTCCTCGCTGGCTTCGGATAGACCAGGCACTGCATCGACAGGTCGATCCAGGTCCAGGCGACAAATAGCCCCATCGGAAATTCCGTGTGCAGACGAAAACGCCCCGCCTGCAGATAGCCACGCTGTTCAGCATCGACCTGGAAATGTGCCAGCGCGACCCTGTCGCTCGGTACATCGACGACTTCAAATTCCTCACCGTGGTGACCGATAGCGATAGAGTAACGTGTCTGTGCATCCGGGTTTTCCAGCTGCACGGCAAACACCGCCTTCTCACCGGCAAATACCGGCGATGCGCCACCGGCACGTAGTTTGAGCCCGGCCAGGTTTTTCCAGCAGGTAAACATGGCGACGTTACCCAGCCCGACCAGGATAAAGGTCAGCACGTAACCCAGGCTCTTGCTGTAGTTGACCGAGCCAAGCAGCAGCAACAACAGCAGCAGCAAAAACATCAGCCCGGTTTTGGTCGGCAGGATATAGACACGGCTACGGTCGAGCGTGACCGTGCCAGTGAATGGCCCGATACGTTTGGCAATAAAGTTAAATACCGGCTTTCGGCTGAAATCCGGCAGCTGGAAAAATTTTTTGGTGGCTGAGCGGGCGCCCATAGCAATCCAGAAATCAATTAAGGAATCGGCACCGATTCCGAAATATAGGACGCTGCCGTTTTGCCCTGCTCGGCCAGCTCATCACTGCTCACTTCGAGGCGATGGTTGACCACCGAGGCCATCACCGTCTTGATATGCTCCGGCAGCACAAAGTCCTGACCCTCGATCAGCGCCAGTGCACGGGCGGCATTCAGCAGCGCCAGGCCACCTCGCGGTGACAGGCCCGAATCGAACATCGGTGAACTGCGGGTAAATTCGAGCACCGCCTGCACATAATCCAGCAAAGGTTCGGCGACATGGATTTTGGCCACCTGCTTTTGTATGGTCAACAGTTTGCCACCATTAAGCACCGGAGTAATGCTACTGATCAGGTTGCGGCGGTCCTCACCCTGTAGCAGTTCGCGTTCGGCTTTCTTATCGGGATAACCCAGGTGGATGCGCATCAAAAAACGATCCAGCTGCGACTCGGGTAGCGGGTAGGTGCCCAGCTGGTGCACCGGGTTTTGCGTGGCGATAACAAAGAATGGCTGCGGCAGCGCACGCGTCTCGCCCTCTACCGTCACCTGCTTTTCCTCCATCGCCTCAAGCAGTGCACTCTGGGTTTTGGGTGTGGCGCGGTTGACCTCATCGGCCAGGATAAAATTGGCAAATACCGGGCCTTTATGAAACTCAAAGGCAGCCTGTTCGCGGTTGTAGATCGCCGCACCCAGTATATCGGCAGGCAACAGGTCGCTGGTGAACTGGATGCGCTGAAAATCCAGACCCATGACCTGCGCAATGGTGTGTGCCAGCGTGGTCTTGCCTACACCCGGGGTGTCTTCAATCAGCAAGTGCCCCTGCGCAACCAGGCAGGTCAGCGCCAGCCGTATCTGCTCATCCTTACCCAGAATTACATGGGCGATACTCTCGGCAGCCTGCTTGAGCAGTCCAGTTGAGGCCCTGGCCAGATTGGCATTAGTCGCATTCATTAACTGTTTCCTGAATCAGTGAATCATTATTATATTTTGACTGAGCCGATATTTGTCCGTAGCATTATCACCCTATTGCAGCCACGCTGCACAGCAACAGACCCATATCGGACACACTATGAAAATCGTAGGCTGCATACCCAGTCGTTATGCCTCAACCCGTTTACCCGGAAAACCACTGTGCGATATTGCCGGCAAACCCATGGTACTGCATGTGCTGGAAAGAGCCAAACAGACAAAGCAGTTACACGACGTAGTGGTGTTAACCGATGATGAAAGGATTCTAAATGTTGTCATCGAGGCCGGCCACCATGCGGTAATGACCTCGACCGAGTGCCACTCAGGCACCGACCGTATCGCCGAGTACATGAACCAGCATTCCGATGCCGATGTCTTCGTCAATATGCAGGGCGATGAAGTCCTGCTTGATCCCGACCACATCGACAGGCTCACCGTTGATTTCGTCAACCAGCAAAACCCGACGATGGGGACACTGGCCCACCCGATCTACGACAGGGCAATCATGGCCGATCCGCACACGGTCAAGGTCGTTACCCGCAAAAACGGTAACGCACTGTATTTTTCCAGGAACTGCATTCCACTCTGCCACAATGGTGAGCTACCGGAACGGGCACTCGGCCATATCGGCGTTTACATCTACACGCGCGCCACACTGCAGGCCATCACCAGTTCAGAACGTACACCACTGGAAAAAACCGAAAGCCTGGAACAGCTGCGCGCACTGGAAAACAACATTGATATCCATGTCACCGTCATCGAAGATTTCCATAGTTTATCCGTGGACACCCCCGCCGACCTGGAAAAAGCACGGGCTATATTTTCAGGCTGATTGAGCAAACTCTTTTCCATGACGTCGTAATCAGGGCTATACTGAAATAACGAAATGATAAAAAATTATCGGCTTTGCATGGATAACGAACTAATAAAAATAATCAGCGCAGGCACACCCATCTTCCATGAAGGTGCACCCGGTGACTGTGCCTATATTATTCAGAGTGGTGAAGTCGAAGTTTCCATGCTGATCAATGGCAGCAACGTAGCTTTTGCCGTACTGGAAAAGGGTGAACTGTTCGGCGAAATGGCGCTCATTGATAACAGCTTCCGTTCCGCTACAGCGATTGCCAGAACCGATGTCGAATTGCTGGCCATCTCGCGTGATTACATCGAACAGAAAATTGAACTCTCCGATCCAACTGTGCGTATGCTGCTACAGGTGGTGCTGGAGCGCTACCGCGATGTCCATGCCAGGCTGCACGATGTCTCGGAAAGCCTGAGAGAACATGAAAGCACAACAGCGACCAGCACCATTGGTAGCTTCTTTAACCAGTACCTGAAACTCTCCAGCAAACTGGCCTCAGCGATTACCAGCAGGCATGCACACAGCAACCCGTCAGACAAGGTCGTTGCCGACCTGGCCTCTACCAGCAACAGCATTATCAAAGAAATTAACCTGAAGAATGCACTCGACAATAACGAGTTCGAACTTTTCTACCAGCCCATCGTCAATATTCCTGAAGGCACCATCGCCGGCTGTGAGGCACTGATTCGCTGGAACAGTCCAACGCTGGGTTTTACCCCACCGGATGAATTTATTGGCCTTGCCGAAAAAACCGGCCTGATTATTCCCATCGGCCAGTGGATCACCGCCGAGGCCTGCCGTGCTGCCAGCGAGTTCAGGAAACACCGCGATATATATATGAGCATCAACCTGTCGACCCGGCAATTTGAATCGGACTCATTTATGAATGACATCGAAAATGCTGCTAAAGCCGCCGGCCTGAACAGCGATTGCATCAAACTTGAAATTACCGAAAGCATACTGATGTCCAACCCGGAGCTGGCCGAATCGTGCCTGAATAAATTAAAGGCCGCCGGTTTCAGCATCGCGATTGACGACTTCGGCACCGGCTATTCGAGCTTCAGTTACCTGCACCGCTTCCCCATCGACACGCTAAAAATTGACCGCTCCTTCGTCAACGCCATGTTCAGCAATGAACGCAGCAAGGAGATCGTGCGCACGCTGTCACTGCTGGCAAAAAACCTGAATATGAAAACCATTGCTGAAGGCATCGAAGAAAAAAATGAAAGCCAGCAACTGGATACTTTCGGCTGCGATTACGGACAGGGCTACAGATACTCAAAACCTGTACCTAAAGATCAGTTTCTTGCTTTACTCAAACACAAGTCACTGCCGGCGACTTGATAAGTCAGCTGTTGGGTTTTATTAGAAACATTCTAACCAGCCTACACGCTAATAAATAGTTTTTCACTTAACAAAATATTGCAATACAAGTATATTGGTTTGTGTACAGCTTGCTGGCAACATATGAATAACTAAAATACATAAAGGGAAGGGAAATATAATGAAAAAAAAGAATGCTATTTACAAGGAATATAACTCTGAAAAAAAATCCCCAGAAGAGATACAGGCCATTAAGTCTGCCTTTAATAAGATAGAGGAAGCTTTTAAGCCTATAATCAAAGCACGAATAGACACAAAACACAAAACTCTCAAATCATTAATTAAGGCAACACGCGATATTCTGGAAGAAGAACGAGAGGATCGAATAAAACAATCGGAGGTAATTGCAAAAACGGTACAGAAAAATGCAACCCTCATCAATACAATCGCAGAAAACATGCCGGGATTTCCCGAAAAATACCTCTCACGTACCATGCCTTGCTTCCCACTAACCATCGACTGCATACGAAAAAACAAGGACGTCATGGATAACTTACTCGGCTTCCGTGACATCAGACCTCTTGACAATTGCAGATCCCCTTACCCTCGCATAGTAACTGCACCTGATATTGTGGGACCTCGCAGTTTCTGTACGATAACCGGTGAGAATCTTGGTAATGTCAGAGGAAATATTGTATATCGTTTTGACTCACCTGAAGGCACCGAAATAAATCTGGATGACATCAGAAACTGGGATAATAACTCGATAACCCTTCGTATTCCGGATGCCACACCTGCTGGTGTACCCCTTGATGCACAAGGCCAGATAATTGTAACTTTGCCTGCATATACGGGATTAAACGGTGATTTGTGCCAACGCGCGGCATCCATTCGTGCAGCATACGATACACCACGCAACTTATTATTTTGCGTAGCCTATCTCACCGAACCTGTTTCCTATGACCTGCCATTTACCATTCATAGCAGACAACATACCCTTATCAGCTCTGTAGTGCCTGAACGTGCTAGACCTGTGTTATTCACGCTGTTTAATGCAGGTGACACAAATGTAACTGTTTCGTCATATCACACTATTGATATAGACACTCCTCCAAAAATAGAGGTAATTGGCACCCCCTATTTTACAGACAATCACGAAAGAGCCATCGATGTTACAGTGGTTGATGACTTTTACTCTGGATACACTATAAGAGCACATTTTGCAATTGAACAACCTTTAAACGACCCAATTCCGCAAGGCTGGACTGACCCAAATGCGTAAGCGCTGTAGGGCGCAATAAATGAAATGCATTACGCCGTATACTTTACCTTTCCTTCGGCGCAATGCGCCATGCTTATTGCGCCCTACATAATTCTTTGCATTTCCGTTTTTACAATCCCCTTTTACAGCACGGTAGGATGCAGGAAGAATGAACTGCATCGTTCGCGTTCTTTTCCTCGACAGATGCGGTTCGCAAGCTCACCAGCATCCTACATCGACTCTTTATAATCTTGGTGTTTTTATTCCACTTTTACAGCTTACCGAATTCTGTAACTTTGATAGCGCAAATCAGGCAGGACGCCTGATTTAGTTTCGCGAGCGGGATTGCGAGTCGAAACATGCGCGTTAGCAAAGTTACAGGATTCGGGCATGCGCAGCATAAGCTGTAAAGGGACGGCATTTTTCTGGTTACTCTTTTGTTGCTGATGACAAAAGAGTAACCCGCGCCAGCAAGCGCGGAAAAGTCAGTTATGGATTAGCACGGCAAGGCAGCAAACAGAACAAAGCAAGATCTTTCGCATACGCTCAAGATGACAAAACTCATTCCAGATGAATTTGTCGTTCCAGACAATTTAGTCACCCCACTTCGGCTGCAACTCATGCTCAACGCCTAGCTGATCTAAAATTTTCGCGACAACAAAATCAACCAGGTCATCAACCGACTTCGGCTGGTTATAAAAACCGGGATTGGCATCAACAATCACCGCATCCATGCGCGAGAGCTTGAGCATATTTTCCAGGTGGATATCCGAA
>Ga0224501_10004855_pt1 | contig 10604 bp, 7 predicted proteins | sample SF_Oct11_sed_USG_4_FD_169105 | JGI IMG/M metagenome (GOLD analysis project Ga0224501, IMG submission 169105) | Sediment microbial communities from San Francisco Bay, California, United States - SF_Oct11_sed_USGS_8_1 | ecosystem: Environmental > Aquatic > Marine > Sediment | place: USA...
CACATCCTGCTTGCCCTTTAACTTGAATCCTTGTGCCAATTCACTGCTCTTGCGGTGCTGCAGAAACTTCTCTAACAACAGCCTTTTTTGCTCTATATTCATACCTTCGACATGAATCTGATTTTTTAAAATCAAAACGGTACATTTTAGCAGGGCAGCGATTCCGTCTTCCAGATTTCGTCTTTCAAGGGCATACAATCTCAGTTGCTCTATTTCGTCTTCATTGAGTGCGGCCAAGTTCTGTTGCAGTGCTGCCAATAGAGTACAAGCCAGCTCACTATCAATAGTCGAAAAAATATCGCCCAGTTGCAGCAGGAAATTTTCGTTGAAACGATTATAGGCGAGATTCAATACCTGTTGCCCAAGATGGCTTTTGGCTTTGATGACGAGTGCCGCATGCGCCCCACTGCTGGATTCCTTACTGAAACCCAAACGCACCGGCAAGTATCCATTGGCCAGCCAAAATTGGACAAGCTCCGTGCTTGCGCCAAAGCTCGCACCCAGAACGTCTACTGAGCTGGCCTCTTCTATTTGGTTTAATAGTTTAGAACCTACCCCTTTGCGCTTAAGCTCAGGATGGACGGCAATACGAATAATACGTGAATAAAACAACTTGGCAGAATTTTTAACTGCGCACTGCGCTGTGAGAGACTGGGCCAATATGTGTCCCTTGATGCGTCGCTTGGCCGTATAGATTTCGTCTGCAAGCGCAGAGTCTATCTCACCCTCTTTTGCGACAAGGGCAGTGGCAATCACTTTTTTGTTAGTCATCAATACATGTACACTAATATTAGGCCCGTCCATCAATTGCATCAGATCATGGGGACTGGTTCGGTAATGGGCATTGACCAGGAGCGAGAAGATACTGCGTAACAAGTCTTCTTGATGAAGCAGTTCGTCTCTTGCTATCTCACGGTACTCAAGCGCATCAATCTTTTCATCAACCAACTCATCAATATCCGCATCCAGTAACAAGGTGTCAGAGATGAATGCCTCCAGGGCATCGCCATCATTCCAGCGCACGGCTTGATTCATGAATTGAGACCGCCAACCCGCACATTGCGCGTCCAGATATGGAATAAAGCGAAATTGAAATCCTTTGCCGTTTCCTTCGTAGCCATGTTGCGTGGTAGCAAAGACCACTCTCGAGTGGATATAAACAATGTTTTTGAGGATAGCAGTGGGAATCGCCGCGGCCTCGTCCACCAACACCAAATCAACTTCGTGAGGATAGGATGAAAGCTCATCGAGTGCGACGAATTCTATCAAACCCTTTTCCCATTCAATGAACGGCTTGAGCGAACCTTCTATTTCCAGTTCCTTAGCCGCGTGTTTGAACAAAGAACGCGTGGCCGTACTATTGGGGCCGGTAACGAGTATCCGCTTTCGTCCCTGTTTCAGCAGTTGAGCGGATGCTATGCCCAAGGCTGCAGACTTGCCCCTTCCTCTATGGGAGGTCAAAACCAATGGACGATTGCGATGCCCACTCAGAACACGGCGTATATTGGCGACTGCCACTTCCTGGTCTTTTGTGGCAAAGGGCGCTGCCGCCATTTCCCTTTCGGGAAGGGACTCAACAGCTGCAACGCGAACCTGATCTGCTCCGATAAAACAGGCCTGAGAAAATTTCTCCAGTTTTGCTATAAAGCGTTGAATAAAGCGTGTCCCTATCTGTGAATTATCGTAGGGATAGATGGAAAGTGTTTCATTGAATTGCTGCCAGATAGGGTCTTGTGCATTCAGGTTTGGCAACAATAACACTAAGGCGCCACCTCCAGTGACCAGACCGCTTACCGCACCCAACACGTCTGGATCAATCCCGGCGTGACAATCCAGTAAGAGACATTCCTGCTCATCACCCAAACGAGCGATATGGCTACGATCAACACCGCTTAGTTTTTGAGGAGTAGTGTGAAACACCTGTTCGCAAACTTGATCCAGCAGGGGCTTGATCTCGTCTACCCTACCATTAAAGACATAGGTGCCCCGCGTGTGATTCTTTACACAGTTTTTTTGATAGGCAGCTAGCTGCGCCAGTTCCGGGTGTGTCAACATCTTCTATCGGGCTCCCTGAGCGAGGGATTATAGCAATGCTCTTGCCCCAAACTAAGGTGAAAACAAGACAAAATGCACTTTTTTTTGTTAAAATCCGCAAAAATTTCCGGTACACACATATGGGCCGATATCGCCCCCCTCAAGCACCCTCCTCACCCTATATTACCGCCGCAGGCTACCGTACCCTGCAGGACGAGATACAGGGCCTTTGGAAAAAACGGGCAGAGGTAACACTAGCCCTGTCGGCCGCCGCTGCCGAAGGCGATCGCTCCGAAAACGCCGAATATATCTACCGCAAGAAGCAACTGGCCGAAATCGATCGGCGTATACGTTATTTGCAAAAACGACTGCCGGTACTAAAGGTTAGTAATACCGCTCCCGAAAATCAGGAGCAAATCTTTTTCGGCGCCTGGGTCACTTTGGAAGACGAGTCCGGAGAAGAAATCACTTATCGTATCGTGGGCCCAGATGAGTTTGATCCTCACAAGTCCTATATCAGTATGGACTCACCGCTGGCAAAGACCCTATTAAAGAAACACCTGGATGATGAAGTAGAAGTAGAAACTCCGGGTGGGAAAAAGGTCTATATTATTAATTCCATTCGATACGAATAACTTACATTTTTCGTAGCTTGTAACGCATTTTGGCCTGGTACTGGGCTTTGCCTAATAAAGCATGGTTTGCTAGATTGGCGTTAAAGTCGGCTGCCTCAACCGGTATACGAAAATGGGCTGCCACCTTGTTTTCATTATAGGGTGCTGAGAAACTGAAAGACGCCGAATAATATTTCTTAATTTTTTGATCTTTGAAATAGGCGCACTTTTTTAGTTCTTTCAGACTGGGGTAATTCATGACCAGGACACCACAACTGCTGAGAAGCTTGTGTAGTGCGCTGTGCCAATCGCTACTGGCTTCAATGGCCCTTACGGGCTCGCCATCCTGGTCCATAAAGATGTCATCGATGATTAGATCAAAACCTACACCGTTATAGTTTTCCACCCAGTCTTTGGCATCGGCCTGTATCAATTCCACCCCTTTCCCTCTAACACCGAAAAAACGCTTGGCAATTTTTATGTGCGTTGCATCCAATTCGACACCGGTAATATGCTTTGGAGAGAAAAAGGTTTCCAGTTGCTTGATGACGGCACCACCGCCCACACCCAAAACCAGAACTCGTTTAATATTTTCCAGAGGTAGAAACAGGGCAGGTAAAAATAGCAGGTCCCAGACCTGTCCGGATATTGGCTGTTGCGGATTATACTGGCTATGAAAAATTCCATTACGATAGAGGCGAACAGAGTTACCCGCCGTTCGAACCTCATATCGGTTGCCGTCTTTTTCCTGGCTCCAGAGGATGGCCACACTCTACTCCGTTAGAAATATCAGGAGTATTCTATCGGAATTTTAACAAGATTTCAGTGAATAGCTTAAACTAGCGAAAAGATCCACAGAAAGCTTTACGACTAATCCACAACCACAGCGCTAATATTGATGACAAATTCTGCCTGCTGGGAGATATTCTTCTCTACTTCTATGTAAACTCTATCTTCGCTCTCACCTGTAGTAATAATGCATTGGCTGGGTCGGAGTAGATAGCTATAAATAGAGCAGGCATTTTTCTGCTCTACTCCAAATACGACGGAACCTACTCGTACATAAATATCTGCAGACGAATAATTGAGAGAAATCTGGTAGTTTGTGTTTGGCTCAACATCAATCTGGTAATTTGCATTTCCCAAACCTACATAACCTGAAACGTCTTCGTTTAGCGGTATAGTTTTATACTCGCCCCAACCATCGCTGGTTTTAATCTCCCCTTCCGCTGCCTCTACAATATTCAACTCAAAGGGACTACCAACCACGGTTGACTCACCCACTCTCCAGTTATCTGGCCTAACGGTAATTCGAGCCGCCTGCACTTCATTTGCAACAAAGTAACAATACCATTCATTCGGTAACCAATAGCTACCAAAACAAGAATGCAGACCATTTCCCACCCATAGATGAAGAGGTACATACTCAAACTCCGGCTGAGTAAAACTAACCTTATAGATAACATCCGGTCTGAGATCAATTTCGTATTCGCTCCCTCTCACACCGACACTTCCTTCGTAAGGGAGATCTTGCTCAACCAAATTTTTATTCTCGGAAGGAAAACTCACATTAGCCTCTTGTACTGATAGCAAGAACTTACCGCCACTTGTATTTCCACCTAACCGCGAATACTGAGAAGAGCTAACTGCTATCCGAATTTCATTGGTAGTGGATTCCACATGGCAATTGACCCCTTCTTCCATTCCGTAACACGCTGAAATCTCCTTAAAGGGATCATTTAAATCCACTACTGAAGCAGAAAAGCTAAAGCTAGACCCATCAGCAAATTCTAAGGGTGTAATACTCACTTTATATTGTTTACTAGAATCTACCGAGACCCTGTAAAAACTAGATTGCATACCAAGGGTCCCAACTCGATTGAGAACAGGCGCGGCACCTAGTGGCTCTGGAGACGCCAATGAACCTTCGCTTAGATAATAAATACCACCGTTAGTCATTCTGAGACTGTATTGCATCCCTTTAGACCATGGACGGGAGTTGAAAACGACCGTGACAAATTCATTTGTAGACTTAAATGAGCAGGAATTTGATGATGACGATGTCCGACAAAGTAGCTTAGAACTATCACCTATCCACTGTGGAAGGCACACGCCATCACCGAAGGGGCTATTACAAGAATCAACCGCGGGAGTAGGTAAAACAGAGCCAGAATATACCCAAATGGAAGCACTAAAACGTTTGTTTTCAGTGTTTGATTCAATTTCGAAAGTATAATCGGAGTTTGGTTCCACCTTAAAATTAAAACTCTGATACCACTCTCCAACTGTATGACTGGTGCTGAAAACACCTGGTTCTAAGTCTTTTTCTTCTCCCAATAGAGGCATCTCACTAACATCTTCATAGACTGAAAGCTGTATATGTTGACCATATAAAGACGCACTCTTATCAACCTTTACAAAAAGAGTGTTTGATGTGGGAACTATGGTACAAAAATTTCCCCACTGAGTATTTGTGGATCTACATTTTTCCACTAGAAAAAAAGGATCTTCATATACCGAAAAGGGCAACTCAACTGCCCTAGTAAATTCATGTGGAGTACGCAGATCTACGACATAACGCTTTCCAGCTTGTACCAAAACTCTGTAGAAACTTTCCTGATCTGGCCCTAATCTCTGTAATTCGTCATTGGTAGAAAACATGCCGTCGTTAAAAACGGGGGCTGTTCCCAAATTATGTGGATCACTGACCGAGCCTTGTGCTTCTACTTTAGAAGGTAAATTGGCTTTTAGATCAAACTCCGCATCGACGCGAATCTGATTTTTTTCTAGATCACAATGGCCTGAAAATATCGCTTCAAAATAACAAAAATTTAGCGAAAGCTTGCCAGCTACTCGGCTTGTTTCTTCGTCGAAATCAATAGAGAATACTTGGCTCGATTCATCAAACTTGTGAGGAATCATATAATGCTTTGTCTGTTCTACACCATGACTAATTTTTTTCTGGTGCATCAGGTATGCATAAATTACTTTGTTAGAAGAAATCTCAGCATGGAACTCAATGTTTTCAACATAAACAATAACTCCATAGCGTTCACCATTTTCATCAAATGGGGTATAGAAAATCACTCCGAATACGTCTAGGCCAGAGTCGTCACCAATTTCTATGTTATTTCCCAGATAGACTTGAGAATCCTGAAGATCCTCTTTCCCTGCTTTTTGGGAATATTGGGCAACTTTTTCTCCACTGAATGAGATTTCTAGATGCTCCATCTCCACGGGTTTTTGGATCTTTGGAGAGTCATCATCAGAGCCACTACTATTGTGAAAACAGGAGCTTATCGACAGAAAAAAAGATAGAAATATTGCGAATTTAAAGATTTTTCTCGTTTTATATTGCATCGTTTCTCTCTTAAAAATTTTCTAACTATGTGAGAGTAGGTGTACTAGGCCTTAGAAACGGGGATAGTCACCTAATTCTATTTGGAATGATGCCAACTACCGACTAGTATAACCAGATTTTGATCAATTTTCTCTAGAATTCTCTTGGATTGAATAGTATATTCTACCTGCTAAAGTTCCAATTTTGAAATAAGAACGAGTTCTCATATGCAAAAAAGAAGGTATAGTCAATCACTGCTATTTATACCACTAGTCACCCTCTTATCAGCCTGCGTCCAATTCACCACTGTTGAAAAAACCGACCTCCCCCATACACCGGAAGACTTTAAACTCGAACCTGCTCAGCTTTTGGAGAAATACCCGAGGGTTAAGAACCTGCATACTGAGTTTCGTTCCATGGAGCCATTAGAACTTAAGCAGAGTGTTTTGTATGAAGCAATGGGAGAACCAAATAAAACAAGCTGGTTACCCATGGATTCTACCTTGGGGTATATCTCGGCTATGTTTGGCTTAGATCAAGCTATTAGAAATAGAGCAGTCAACTCAAGTGTGTTCCTAGTTCCTACAATGGCGTTAGTCATTTCTACCTCAATGGGGGGTATTAAATACTACTCTTATGAAAAAGATGATTATAAAATTGAAGTAAAGACTATTCAAAACTGGTCTGACGACCCCAAAGTGACATCCATGGAATGGCTTTATAAAGGCGAGGAAAGTAACATTGTTACAAAAGACTGGCTAAGACATAGAAAGTACCTTCCCTGGTTTTTCAATATAGGTGAACACGCTGGTGGAGAGACATACACAAACTTTGACGGTAAGCTGCAGAGATGGGGGTCTGCGTTTTCTTTGACAGTTGGGAGAACCTTTTTTATCGAAAGGCCCGCTATAGATATCGATTTATCCATATCTACGTTCTCTGGCCCAATCAAAAGAACTCCAATAGAGCTTAAAGCAATGAGATCTTTTTACAACGACAAGTTAAGAATCGGAATGGGTGTTAGTTATAGTGAAAGTCCGGTCATGTCGAAAGTGGACATCTTTTCAAGGTACAGCGATTCCGAACTAGATTCTGCCATCGGCTGGGTAGCGGCCGTTGAACACAGACTTGCCGATAAATTCGCTTTTGGCTTAAGAGGGGAACTCATTTCATACAAAAATGAAGGACGGAAGATTGAGGGAGACAATCTTGGGATCTACATGCGCTCCTATTTCTAGCGACCCATCCTACATTTTTCTCACCAGTTGACCTAAATAATCTGCCCACAAATCAACCACCCACACCCACACACCCTCAAGTTTCTCTCGGGCACATCCGAATAGCCTTCAACAAGACTAGATCGAATAACTCACAATGTTGAAAAAACTGACTCCCCCATTTGTTTTGTTACTTTTAACGAGCACTGCTGGCTACGCGGCACAGGAGTCCAGTTTAAGTGATGATATCGTCAACCAGGCCTTGTCCTGTGCCGACCTGGTGGACAAGATTCGCGACTCGGATTGTATTGCCCCTGTCGCGGACTTTCTAAAAGGGGGCAATCTCAGTTTGGGTGCTACCATGGGTGCCTTTAGCGTCAACCTGAAAGTTAAAAACGAAAAGACGGTAGTCGGAAAAATGGGCGGCGAAAATTCCTGGGCTCCCCACTACTCCATTAATACGCGTCCGCGCCACTTCGACGGTTCCAACTTTGGCTATGACTACTCATTCACGTACGAACAAAGTGCGACCACTTCACAAGTCATCACACGAGGTGGAAAAGACAAGGCCATTGATCTGGGTACCTATGCCATAGGCAGCATTATCGCTACCCAAGTCAATCTGTTTTATTCCATCGGTGCCAACGATGATTCTCCTGCAAAATACTTCACCCTGGCCATCGGTGTAGGACTGGGATATGGTAGTGTGAAAGGGAATACCTATCTCACGGAAGATGAGACTAACACCGTATGCTATGACGCCGCGACAAAGTATCACGAAGGAACGGGAAGCATTGAAGCCGTTTCTCAAAGTTGTAAAAAGACAGCTTACGATCTATGGGGCCTGGGCGGCAGTGGGCGCGTGATGATAAATTACAGAAACAATGCCTACAATTTTCGCTTCGAACTCACAAATGTGAATCTGGGTGCCGCCGCCAAACTGGTAACAGGGAAATCAGACTACGATTTATCACCCTCTTCTTTCAGCTTTACCGCAGCCTACCTGTTCGACGTGTTCTAATCTACTGCTTAGCACTACTAAACAGGCGATAGAAATTTTCGGTCGTTGCCTCAGCCACTTCCTCAACTGAAATTCCTCTCAAGCTAGCAACAAATTCTGCGACTAGACGTGTGTGGGCCGGTTCGTTTTGCTGCCCGCGGTGAGGCACAGGTGCCAGATAGGGGCAATCCGTTTCCACTAATATGCGATCCAAAGGCACCCGCTTGGCCACTTCCTGTAGTTCCTTGGCACTGCTAAACGTAACGATACCCGAAAAGGAAATATAGAAATTCAGATCCAGTGCTGCCTTTGCCATTTCCCAGTTTTCGGTAAAGCAGTGCATCACCCCGCCGATCTCGTCGGCCTTGTTTTCCTGCATCACCTTGATGGTATCTTCCCTGGCTTCGCGCGTGTGTATAATCAGGGGTTTGCCTGTCTGTTTAGCCGCTTCAATATGCACGGCAAATCGATCACGTTGCCACTGTTGATCGCCACCCACGCGAAAATAGTCCAACCCTGTTTCACCGATGGCCACTACTTTGGGATTATCAGCAAGCGACACCAGCCGCGCTACATCCGGCTCTTCACAATCGGTATGATTGGGATGCACACCTACCGAGGCGTAGATGTGTTCCGAAGTATTGGCCACGTCCATCACTTCGTCCAGGGTTTCCAGATCGATGCACACGCAAAGAAAGCGTTTTACGTCCTGTTCATAGGCGCTATTGAGATAGTTTTGTAAACCATCGGATTCGTCGTAACCCTTTAGACGATTTATATGACAGTGTGAATCCACAATCAACATCGAGATCTAGTCCTCTATCGAATTCGTTTCCATTGCACCAGTAAACTCTCCAGCAAAAGCTGTTCATTGAGATTACGGTTCAATTCTCGTCTGGCAGTTGTAACGGAACGATACAATTCTAACAGTGCGGCAAGGCTCAGCTTAGCGGATATTTCCTGCAACACCGGCTTCATATCCTGATTGTCGATGTGTGGCGGTGTCGAACTCACTTTGTATCGTGTCAAATCCGAAAGTATCGTGGCGTACCATTTCAAGACCTTGGCACTGCCCAAGTCCATCCAGCTTTTGGCCACATTGCACACGCTGGTCTTTTTGTTTTTTATGGCGCGTAAATCATTCACCAAACCCATTCTCTCTTCGAGACACGAATCTTCCATATATTCTTGAGCCAATAAGGGTGCACCCATGGCTAGGGCCAAGGCCTGCTTGATGTCACCTTTCTCATTTTGCTCGGCCAGCCAATCTACAACCAGGCCTTCCTGGGGAATGGGAAAGTCCACGCGCATACAACGGCTGCGTATGGTCGCGGGTAATGCGGAGCTGTGATCCGTAACCAACACAATTACTGCTTTGGCTGGCGGCTCTTCCAATATTTTTAGCAAGGCGTTGGCGGCGTTTACGTTCATGCGATCCGCGTTCTCCACCACGGCCACTTTCCATCCCCGGTAATGACTGGCAAGAAAATAAAAGCCGATCAGTTCTCGTATGCTATCCACAGTGATTGTCGTGCCCTTTTCCTCCAGCGCCAACACCATCAGGTCTGGATGACTGCCAGCCTTAATCAAACGACACTGAGGACAGGTCCCGCAGGCCTCCTCAAGTTCACGACTTGCATCACACAAGAGTGAATGGGCCAGGGCCAGGGCGAATTGCCTCTTGCCCACACCACCGGGCCCAGTCAATAAAAGACTATGCGGAAAACGACCCGCTTCTTGAGACTCGGCCAATCTGCACCATTGTTCGGCCTGCCAGGGCAGGGCTTCTGTTACTGACATATCTCGTCCAATACTTTGCTTAATTGTTCTCTCACTGCATCTAATGTCACACTGGCGTCGATCACACGAAAACGTGCAGGCTCAGCAGCGGCGCGTGAGAGATAATGATCGCGCACCTTGGAAAAAAATTCCAAATCCTCTTGTTCAAACCGGTCCTTGTCGCCTCGTTTTCCAGCCCGTTCCATCCCCTGTGCTACCGGTATATCAAAAAGCAGGGTCAGGTCCGGGCGCAAGTCCCCTTGTACCCAGTTCTCCAGGGCTGCAATACGATCAGTGGAAAGGCCACGACCGCCGCCTTGATAGGCATAGGTGGCATCGGTGAAACGGTCACACAAAACCCAGTCACCACGCTTCAGGGCAGGTAGAATCACCTTTGCCAGATGCTCGGCACGGGCGGCAAACATGAGCAGCAATTCGGTGTTGCTGTCCATGCCCCGGTAATTGGGATCGAGTAATAAGCCGCGAACAGCTTCGGACAGCTCGGTTCCACCGGGCTCACGCGTAACAATGACATTTAGTCCTCGTTTTTGTAGGTATTCCTGAATAAAGGCAATATTGGTGGACTTGCCGGCACCTTCGCCGCCTTCTACGGTGAGAAA
>Ga0224501_10004856_pt1 | contig 10603 bp, 10 predicted proteins | sample SF_Oct11_sed_USG_4_FD_169105 | JGI IMG/M metagenome (GOLD analysis project Ga0224501, IMG submission 169105) | Sediment microbial communities from San Francisco Bay, California, United States - SF_Oct11_sed_USGS_8_1 | ecosystem: Environmental > Aquatic > Marine > Sediment | place: USA...
AACCAAGATGCTCTTCCATCTCGGCGCCGAGAGCCGCCTCGACTGTCATTTTTACAATCTCGCGGCTCAGGTCGGAAAGGTCTTTTTCCGACTTGATGTTACGGGCGAGCCCCTGTGCGATCGCCTCCAGTTTCATTCGGTCTGTCGTCATGCTCATTATCCTCCTTTGTGAAGATTAAGGATTTATGAGCAGTTACACAATTTAATTTACAGGGTCCGGGAAATTACTGTACTTGTACATACTGTACTTGTACATTCCAGACTCTCGTACTTGTGCTTGCTCTCCTCCCACCATTTACGCCAGGATTCTTTATCATGGCCATATTCAGAACCTGCAATTTTTATTAATGCTTTGTGTACAGCACATTTTACATTATAGTAATTATCATTATATGCATTAATGAGTGGGTCAACAGCATATGTACTTCTCTTGTCCCCTAATATACTTGCGGCCTTGCTCCTAACGGCATGATCCTTATAGTCTAGAGCTTCAGATATTTTGTTAATCACATTATTACCATTCATTTTCATCAAAACATCTAAGGCAGATAATGCCGTATCTCGCTCTTTTATGCTTATTATGTCTAATTTGTTGATATTCACCTCCCCTAATATATTGAATAACGCCTTGATCGCATAAATATGCATTATGGTGTTTGGATTTTTATTTAATTGCTCCCTAAAATATAAAATTGATTCTGGATTGTTAGTCAGGATTATAGCTTTTGTTAGGCATTTTTTATAATGAGCATCCTTTGAAATGGAACTGACATCGCCTATTTTAACCAGTTGGTTATACAAGATTCCATAGGCATATTCCTTATGATACTTCCCCAGTGACATTGCCGCGCTACACCTTGAATTGTAACTTTTGCTCTTCAAGGATTTTTTTAATACTTCATGTACTTTTTGTGACTCATGTTTCCCTAAAGCCTCTATAGCTGCAGAATTATTATCATCGACATTCTTTTCTATCTTTTTTGTTAAGCTGGATACTGCTTCTTTGCTACCGATTACTCCCAATGAATATGCAGCGTTGTCTTCCACATCATAATCTCCATCATACAAAGCCTCAATCAATTTATCAGTAACACTTCCCTGCTTATATCGTGATAGAGATTTCACTGCAAGCGAGCGGATTCTGGAATCCGAATCATTTGATAGCTTCAGGTATACCGCATATTCTGGCACAATGGGCAATAATGATACTGCCCTTGCGGCGTAATACCTCACATCTCTATTTGGGCTATTTATTAATTTATATAGCCGATTAATCAACACATTTGGAATTGCGGGCTTATCATCTTGCTCGCCATTTATTGTGCCACAAGTATAGCTAGTATGCGAGAATGCTGAAGGTTCTATTCTATATTTATTTATGAAGGCTGTAATTGCTGAAATTTGAAACAAAGGATTACCATGAGACAAATATTTCTCGATCATCTTCGCTGACTTGCTATCTTTACAATACCCCAAGCTTGCAACTGCAGCAAGCCGCACGTCAATACTTCCATTGGTTATATGTGAGTGAATTACATGATATGGAATATTGGTCATCTTAATAATCGCGTTACGGGCATACATGTTCGTGGCAACGCTGTAGTTATTATTGATGACATTAAATAGATGGTCGGCTGTGGCTGGATCGCCAATTGCACTTAATGCCATAACAGACATATTTACAACATCAAGATCGTCACTATCTAATAGCTTTATTAGCGTAGGCACAGATAATGGATCCGCGATTTGATATAAAGCAGTAACAGCCCTGAATTTTTCTAACCCATCACTCTTTAGCGCTCTATTTATATAGTACTTAACATTATATGAGTCGGATTTTGGAGGAATATATTGTAGCGCAAGACTGTCAGACAATACAATTTCAGCCAAAATAATAGGTGTCATCATAATTATTGTCATTATGAATGCTCTCATCATTTGCATTGATCTGCCTCTCAAAGCAACCTTATTTGAATTTATTGGGCACATCTATCACGTATAGTGTACAAGTACAGCAATTACCCGACACCGTTTTCCGGGATATAGTTTAAGCCGCTTCCGGTTGATCCTCCTTTTCTGGAACAATCGGCGCCAGACTTCCACTCCCAAGGCTTCCCGCAGCGTCTGCGCTGGCGTCCTGCCCTTCAGCCGGTAGCCCTGGTGGCTGGGCTGGAGATTATAATACTCCATATCCCCGGCAAGGTCAGCCTGGATCTGTCCGGCGTTCTTATGCCAGGTCTTGCGCCGACTCCTCCGTGGTGGGCAGGTCCAATGGCGGCGTCTGCCCGATGGTGAGCTTACCGTCTATGTAGTCAGCGAACGCAATCCGGCCCAGGTATCCAGCGAAGACGGGATGGGGAGTGATCATCCCCTCCAGAGGAGAACCGGCATCGGCCACCGGCGGCGGGGCAACAAGTGGAGCGGCCAGCCAAACGGCCATTGGCCGTCGGCTGCCGTTTGCGGGGTTAATCTTCCCGGCGTCTGCGGCCGGAGCGGTGGCGCTTGGGCCTTTTGCCCTGGCTGATCTCTTCTATAGGGTGGCCGGTGACCACGGCGCCCGGAGCCTCGTCCATGGGGATTGGCGGGGGCGCATGGAGGGTCTGCTGGTAATAGTCATCCAGAAGCATAGCCAACACCGCGCACTCGTCCTTGTCCTGTCCCAGGGCCTGGGCCAGCGGCAGGAAGCGGTTGAGCCTTTTGGCCTGCATCTGATCCCTGGAGCGAAGCCGGGCTTCCAGCAAAGCGGTAACCCTTTCCGCCACCAGCGTCTCCACCTGCCCTTCAGTGGGGAGGGGGCGCTCCTGCATATCGATGCCATACTTTCTGGCTATGCGGTCCATCTCCTTCTTTTCCATGTCGGTGACCAGGCTGATAGCCTCGCCGCCTGCGCCCGCGCGGCCCGTGCGTCCTGCGCGGTGGATATAGCTTTCCGGATCATCTGGCGGCTCATACAGGATCACGTGGGAGAGCTCGGGAATGTCGATTCCCCGGGCGGCCACGTCGGTGGCCACCAGGAACCGCAGACGACCCTTGCGGACCTTGTTGAGGGTTTTTTCCCGGGCGGCCTGGGAAAGGTCCGCGCTTATCTCGTCGGCGTCATAGCCGAATCTTTTAAGAACCACAGAGACATAGTGGACCTGGGCCTTGGTGTTGCAGAAGATGATGGCGGCGGAGGGGTTTTCCACCTCGATGATCCTGGTGAGGGCGATATCCTTTTCCATGCCCGGGGTGACATAGAACACATGTTCTATGTTCATGGCGTGGACGTTTTTCTGGGACAGGCTCAAAAACCCCTGGTCTTTCAAAAACTGGTTGGCCAGCCGGAGAACTTCCGTGGGGAAGGTGGCGGAGAACATGAGGGTTTGGATGCGTCGTTTTGGCAAGAAGCCCTGAAGCCTTTTCATATCCGGATAAAAACCCATGGAGAGCATCCTGTCCGCCTCGTCAAAAACCAGCATCTTAAGCTTGTCCAGAGACAGGTTTCGGGAGAGGAGGTGGTCCAGGACCCGGCCTGGCGTGCCGATGACAATGTGGGCCCCCTGGCGGAAGGCGTCGATCTGTTTGGCATAGCCCACGCCACCATAGACGGCGATGGTGCGCAGGCCCTTGGCGCGGCATAGTGTTTCCGCATTTTCGGCCACCTGCACGGCAAGCTCCCTGGTGGGGGCCAGGATCAGCGCCTGGCAGTTGTCCTGGGTGGGGTCCAGCCTGTCCACCATGGGAAGGACGAAAGCGCCGGTTTTTCCGCTGCCGGTGCGGGATTGGATCATCATGTCTCTTTTTGCGCGCACGTAGGGTATGGCGCGGGCCTGAACCGGCATAAGCGTATTCCAGCCGGCGTCGAGGGCGGCTTGCTTCAATTCCTCGGGCAGGCCATCAAAATCCACTACCGGTAAAGCGTCTTCCGGTTCAACAATATCTACTTTTTCCATAGTTCCTTAATATCGGCAAACGTCGTTAAAAAAACGGGGCCGGATAAAAATTGCTCGTATTCGCGCGCTATCGGGTTAGAATAGGCGCTCGTGAGCAAAATAAACTATTGTATTAGGCTGAGAGGAAAATGCAAATCATTAATATTTTAATATCCACCGTCAAGGGTTTGAACGCTCGGGCGGACAAAGGCGGCAAACAGATGATGATGGCGGCGTTGCTGGCCATTATGCTATGTCCTGTCTCCGCCACAGCCGAAGCCACGGATGTGGAAAAACTGGACGTGGACGGCTTCCGGCTGGGGATGACCATGGAAGAAGTGAAGGAAAAATGGCCGGACCTGAAGATCAAGGAAGTGGTGCGTTCCAAGGTTCATGTGGGGTATCAGGCTCACAGAGGCGAGGTTCACGTTTCATTTTCATCCAAGGATCTTGGCTCGAAAATTTTCCATGTGCAGCTTATGCGAATATACAAGGACAAGCCGGACTCCTACCCGATCTACATGGAATTTGTAAATAAGTATGGGCGTCCCGACTTCGGGGGCAGGCAGATGATGAACATCAACGCCTGTTGGGGCAATTGTTATGGCAGCAACAAGAAGCTGGAATTCAGCATGACGGTGGTGGGATTCGGAAACAAGCCTTTCCCCATGACGCTGACTTTAACCGACCCTGTGCTGGAAAAGGCAAATCATGACTTATTTAAGCAGCTGATCAAAAAGTAGGATTTTCCTCCCTGAGGGGGGATTTCAGTGCATTGATATACAATATGTTATGCGTTTATGGATGGCTTGGGATCGGGAAAAATTGAAATATAAGGGCAAATAGTGATGCCATCTGTTTTTCAATTTATGACTTTTATCATATCCCTAATGCCTAACCTTATGTAAATTTCAGCACTCATGTAACAAACGGCAGGGGAAATTCATTCGATGAGGTCCATGTCGTGTCAAACGTGTCAGTTTATAAACTTTTTTTTGGGGGTGAATCATGTCAGAGGATAATAAAGAACCTCGGTCCTACTGGGAAGTGTTTTACGATGACATTTTCCTTCTTTTCTTCCTGGGAACGGCAATTACCTATATCTTTTTCACAACCTGGGGGTTGATGGAATTAGGAACCGCCAGTCCGTCGCCATTACTTAAACCGTAACTATATAAACTTTAATTTTTAGGGGGGAACTATGAGTATAACGCCTGTCCCGTATGGCTGGTGGAAAACTCCTATGCATGCCGAGGAGAAATGGTGGGTTAGCATCGCCCTGGTATGGTGTATTGCAATCACCATCGCGATGCCCGCGTGGCATTTTGTCGGTAAGCAGAATTCATCTCAGGAGTACTACACCATCAGTGTCGAGGATTTCAACACACTGACTGAGGATTTTATCGAAAAATACAAGTCCGGCACCACTGGCCCGGTTGGTGACAACCAAGATGAGTGGGACATCGTCACGCCGCCTCCAGGCAGCGACATATTCCTGCGCAGCATGCAGTGGAGATGGGATCCGGTCCTGAAGCTAAAAGCCGGGGAAACCTACAGATTACACCTTAGCTCTATCGACGTTTTGCATGGTCTTTCCATTCACCCGCTGAACATGAACTTCGAAGCGGTTCCAGGATGGGATTACGTATTAACAATCACGCCGACCAAGGCCGGTGATTATCGGATTATCTGCAATGAGTTTTGCGGAGCCGATCATCATGGCATGATCGGTCAAATCATCGTTGAATAGGAGAGGTGTAATGAGCGAATTTAGGACATGCTCCATTACGGGGCTTAAAGTACACCTTCCCGCGGAGAAGTTGATAAAGATCAACGCCGTGACCGCGATCGTGTTTCTTCTCGTGGGAGGTATCCTCGGGTTGCTGATGGTGCTTACCCGCTGGCAGGCGGTTCATCTCCTTCCGGCGGAGCTTTTTTACCGGCTTCTGACCTTGCATGGTATCGCCATGCTTGTGGCCTGGATCATTTTCTGGGAAATGGCAGCCTTGTATCTTACAAGCGCGGTGTTGTTGAATAGTAGACTGGCCGTCCCCTGGGTTGGCTGGCTGCAGTACCTCCTGATGCTGGTTGGCGGCGGAATCGTCACCGTCATCGTGCTCATCGGCGGGGCGGACGTTATGTTCACCTCCTATGTGCCCCTGAAGGCGCATCCGCTGTACTACCTGGGAGTCATCCTGTTCGCGGTGGGCGCCATCCTGGGCTGCGTGGTGTTCTTCGCCACGGTCGTCGTCGCCAAGACCGAGGGGACATACACCGGCTCTCTGCCGCTGGTCACCTACGGCGCGGCTTGCGCGGCCATCATCGCCATTATCACCCTGTCCCACGGCGCTATCGTGTTTATCCCGACCCTGCTGTGGTCCGCCGGGCTTATCCCCCCAATGGACGCCGAGGTTTACCGCCTTATCTTCTGGGGTTTTGGCCATTCCAGCCAGCAGATCAACGTCTGCACCATGGTTGCGGTATGGTACATGCTAGGCTCGCTCACCGTCGGCTCCAGCCCTCTTAACGAGAAGGTCTGCCGCACGGCGTTTGTGCTCTATGTTCTCTTTATCTGCATAGCTTCGGAGCACCACATCCTGGTTGACCCGGGCTTCAGCGCGGCTCACAAATCCTGGAACACCTCGTACTTCATGCACCTGGCGGTTCTGGCTTCCATGATCCACGCTTTCTCCGTCCCCGCCGCCACGGAAGTTGCCCTTCGCAAGAAAGGTTACACCCGCGGCACTTTCGAGTGGCTCAAGAAAGCCCCCTGGGGCAATCCTGGCTGGTCGTCCCTGTTTCTCTCCCTGGTGGGCTTCGGCTTCCTGGGCGGAACCACAGGCGTTATCTATGGAACGGAGCAGCTGAACATTCTTTCTCATAACAACCTGAGGATTCCTGGGCACTTCCACGCCACGGTTGTGGCGGGCACCACTCTGGCCTTCATGGGTGGCACATACTATGTGTTGCCGCTTATCTTCCAGAGGGAAGTGGCTTTCCCTGGATTGGCCAAGATCCAGCCATACCTGTTTGGTATACCGATAATGCTGTTCTCCACCTTCATGATGGTGGCCGGCGGTTTCGGTGTGGCCAGGCGTAGCGCCGACATGTATGGAAGCGGTGGTTTCTCGGTGGAGTACTCCCCGATCGTTGACATTTCTTTATCGATCATGGGTCTCAGTGGTGTTGTCGCTTGCCTGGGTGGCGCGGCGTTCTGTGTGATCGCAGTCGCCACATTGCTCATCGGCAAAAAAATCAGCTAATCAAAGGAGAATGTCATGGATTTGAAACCTGAAGAGCACCCTAAAGGGTCGTTCATTCTTGTGTTGATCTTTTTCGCAATCTTTATGGGAATGTATCTGCTGAACTGGAAGCAGCTTTCGGAGATCTGGCACGTAGGTTGATTGTTTGAGATCATACCGACCCCGGCGGCCACAAGCCGTCGGGGTTTTCTTTTTTAGAACCGTTCAAATATATTTCATTATGATTTTCGTCATAACGTTTAAATAGCCCAAAAGGTGATAAGTAATGTTAGCTCCCTTTTACAGAAACTGGCATCTATGAAATTCAAAGCATTGTTTCCCGTCCTTGTTTTCGCTGTCTTTCTTGTCACGCTGGAAGCTGTGGCGGGGGAGTCGCAACTGGAAAAGTCTGAAGCCGCGCTGGGACGGCAGGCGCCCAACTATCGGTTGACCAACCAGGAAGGCAAATTCGTCGCGCTATATTCGTTAAAAGGTAAATATGTATTGCTCAGCTTCATATATACAGAATGCCCTGGGCCATGTATCGCCATCACACAAAGCGTGGCCAACCTGTTCGATAAAATGGACCCTTCCGTCGCCGAAAACGCGCATGCCCTTACCATCACCATCGACAGCGCCAACGATTCATCGGCGAAGCTGAAGGAATATGGACTGGAATTTACAGACAGTTTCGACCGGTGGACCTTCGCCAGAACTGACGAAGAGACCTTGCAGAAGCTGTCCCGCGCCCTGGGCTTTTCTTTCGAAAAGAAAAGCGAAGGATGGTTTGAGCATATGAACCGGCTGACAGTTCTGGGGCCCGATATGACGATGCTGGCCCATTTTTATGGAATGGATTTTGATCCTGCCCAGGTGGAGGAGGCGATTCGGGACTCCATGGAAGGCCGATCGGTGAAGAACAGGCTGAAGGATACCTTTGATTACGCATTGGTGTTCTGTTCCGACTATGACCCGGTTTCGGGCACCTATAAAGTTGATTACAAATTTCTGATTGTAATAATATTTCAGGATTTGGTGGCCTTGGCGACCGTCGTGTATATTTTCCGGCGCAGGTTGGTCGGGCTGTTTACCAGGATAACAGGAGGAAGAAAGACTAGTGGAAGCTGAAAGCGATCATGTAAAGGAAATGCCAAAGGAAGTGGCCAAGGCCGTAAAGGCAAAAAAGGCCCCAAAATATATCCCCTGGCCCCTGCGGCCGGGAAACTATGGGCTTGTCTATATCCAGGAGAAGTTCAACTGGATTTTCACCCCCCAGCTAAATCCATTATATTTTCTGGGCTCCATCACATTTCTGCTGCTATGGGTGGCCCTGTTCAGCGGAGTGTACCTGTTTCTGTTCTACGAAATGGGCGCCACCGGGGCTTATGAATCGGTTCAATATATAACGGAGGATCAGAAATACTATGGCGGAATAATGCGATCGCTACATAGATACTCCTCCGACGGGTTGATGATAGTGATCGTGATCCACATGGCCCAGGTCTTTTTCTCCGACAGGTTCCGCAAATACCGCTGGGTGGCCTGGGTCAGCGGCGCTGCCATTATTCCCGTGTTATGGTTCGAAGGGGTCACCGGTTATTTCCTTCCCTGGGATCAGGTTGCCCAGGTCACATCCATCGCCATTTCCGAGATCATCAGCACCCTGCCCATAAGCGCAGAGCCGATGGAGCGACTGTTCGCCCACAATGACGCGGTCACGCCGCTGCTTTTCTTCATAATGAACTATCTGCACATGGCGGTGCCCATGCTGCTGCTCATCCTGGCATGGATCCACTGCATGAGGATATCCATGCCGCTGATCAACCCGCCAAAACAGATCATGTACCCCATCCTGCTGTCGCTTCTGACCCTGGCCATCATCAAGCCGGCGGTAAGCGCGGCTCCGGCGGATCTGGGCAACCTGGTGGGTGATGTGCCGATCGACTGGTTCTTCCTCGGCGTGTTCGTGGTGTTCGAAAAACTCGGCCTTGCAGGAGGGCACGCCCTCTTTTGGGGAGGGGCGATCTACGCGGTATTCACACTGCTTCCATGGATTATAAAGGATCCGAAAAAGCATGAGGATACCCTGTCCATGATCCCGCAGGTGGACGTGCTGGTGGATCTGCAAAAATGTAAAGGATGCCCCCTGTGCCAGCAAGCGTGCCCCTTCGAGGCCATGATTCTGGTCAACCGCAAGGATGGGAAGAATTACGACACCCAGGCCGAGGTCATTCCTGCCCACTGCGCCCAGTGCGGGTTCTGCGTCAACGCCTGCGAATTCGGCGCGGTGTCCATGGGGAACTGGAACAAGGGAACGTTTCATGATTTCGTAACCAAGGTCTTCCAGCCAGCTCCTGGCGGAAACGGCGAGAGCATCCCCACATCCATCGCGTTCATTTGCGAGCGCAGCTTCAACCTGGATGGATTTTTGACCGATGATTGCATGAGGGTCGCCACCACCCCGGATGTGGGTGTCATGGTCATCCCCTGCATAGGGTCGGTCAGCCCATCGCTGGTGGAGCACTGCTTTGAAGTAGGGGCCAAGGGAGTTATGGTTATCGGATGCAGGGGACTGGACTGCCACTATCGGGAAGAGCGCAGAAGGCTGCATCTTGCCAAGGAGGATGGCTCCCACAAGTTCCTGGTGGAAAGCATCAATGACAACAGGCTGCGGATCATGCTTGTCTCCCCCTTGCAGATAGAGAAGATTCGCCAGGAAATTGACGAGTTCAACGATGAGTTGAAGAAAGGAGTGACGGCATGAAGCAAAGGAATCTTACCCCAGGCGGCGGGATTATGCTCTTTTTGCCCATTGTGTTTATCGGCATATTTTCCACCTGGCCCTCATACCAGTTTTATGGGCCGGATGAAAGCCAGCTTTTGCTCTCTTTCAAGAAGAGAACCGTCAAGGAACACTTGTGCGACGAGAAGGAGTTGGAGGCCTACAACGTAGAGATGGAAAGCCTGCCCAAGCATATGCGGGCTCGGGGCAGGGAGTGCGGAAGCCGGGCCAGGGTTCCCCTGGAAGTGAATATCTGGCTGGACGGGGAAAAGTCCATCTCCAAGGTGATAAAGCCCGCAGGAATCCATTCCGACGGTGTGGTCTTCGTGTTCGAGAAGTTCACCTTCAAAAGCGGACCCCACGATATCAAGATCACCGTTCGCGATCAAAAGGATGATCCTGATATCAAGACTTTGGAATTCAACGAGCATCTGGATTTCCAGCCGAGGAAAGTGACTCTGGTGACCTACACGCCGGAGAGTAACGACCTGCTGATCCATTAATGACCTGGGACCGTCCATCGGGGGATTTGCCCGGTGGACGGTTATTTTTTTTTGAATCCTTTTCTTCCCGTCTTCACCAAATCTGGTAAAGGCTCCACTTTTTCCATACGCTCCGGCGTCAAGACGCTCCGGCGTAAAAGGGGGGGCTGCGATAACAATCCAGTA
>Ga0224501_10004857_pt1 | contig 10602 bp, 8 predicted proteins | sample SF_Oct11_sed_USG_4_FD_169105 | JGI IMG/M metagenome (GOLD analysis project Ga0224501, IMG submission 169105) | Sediment microbial communities from San Francisco Bay, California, United States - SF_Oct11_sed_USGS_8_1 | ecosystem: Environmental > Aquatic > Marine > Sediment | place: USA...
CCGTGATAGGTATGTGCTGACCGCATTTTGGACATTTCTTGCTGTCGGTGATATTGTAGTGAGCTATTGTGTAGCCAAGCCGTTTGATGAGAGGTTCTCCGCAGTTGGGGCAGTAAGTGTTTTCGTAACCGTGACCTCGAACGTTTCCAAGGTACGGATACGAAACTCCGGCTTTCTTCGCCATCTCGTACGCTGTTTCTAGCGTTTCAACCCTTGTGGGCGGGTTGTAAAACTTGTAGGCGGGATAGTACCGAGTGAAGTGGAGAGGAGTTTCGGGGCCCACCTCCTTCAGGTGTTTCTCTATCACCCACCGTAGGCACTCCGCGTCATCGTTTACGTCCGTGACGACTAGATTCACAATCTCCACGTGCAAACCCATGTTCTTGGCTTCTCGGGTGTTCCTCCAAACCTTCTCCACGTCTGCCCCGCCGCAGTATTTTTTGTAGGTCTCCGCGTCTCCCTTCACGTCTATCTTAAGACCGTCCATGCCAGATTCTCTCAGCAGTCTCAATGCTTCCAGCGTCATGTAGCCGTTAGATACGTAACAGCAGTACAGCCCCTTTTCACGGCTCATCTCGAAAACTGGCGCCACCCAGTCCGTTAGGATTGTTGGTTCCTGAAAGCTGACGCACAGACCGTCGTCGTTACCATGTAGAGCCGTCTCTACGATCTTTTCGGGAGGGTAATAGCTGGAGCTGGCAGGGTCTGGTTTGGTCTTGGAGAGGTGGTGGTTTTGACACCAAATGCAGTCGAAGTTGCAGGACCAGGTGGAAAATGTGAGGGCTGTGGAGCCCGGCCAGTAGTGGAAGAAAGGCTTGACCTCGATGGGTCTGCTTTCAAGAGCGCTGAGATCTCCATAAACGAGCGTGTAAAGCTTACCCTCTATATTCACTCTAGTCTTGCAGAAGCCCTTCTCGTTGAGAGAAATCAAGCATCTTCTCTCGCACAAGCCACATCTAACCTTGTCATCCGAAAGCTTCTCGTACAGCAAGGCTTCCCGAACCGTGGGAAATCGCAGCAATTCCCGCATTTCAGCACTTCGAATAGAAAAAAAGGAAGGGAGGTTACATTAACCTTTTCAGAATAATTGGGCTTCTTACCTAGTCATGGCTTTCCTGAACACTGGCAACGCGATTAAGGTCATGACGGCCCCAAATCCTATCAGCACGGTCACTTCAAGGCTTATCGCAGATAGATCTGCTCCAAGTACCATAACCTTCCTCAAAGCTGTGGATACATAGGTCAGTGGGAGAAATTTTGAGATACCCTGCATGTACCATGGCATCTGCTGTATCGGGAAGAACACGCCGCTAAGGAACAGCATGGGAAACATCAACGTCATCATCACCATCATAGCTGTCTCTTGGTCCTTCGCAAAGGACGTTATCACAACACCCAAACCTACGAAGCTGAAAACTCCCAAAAAAAGCAATGCAAAGATTAACAGGATGTTCCCGTGAATAACGACGCCGAACAGCGCTATAGCCAATATGAGTATAAGAATCCCTTGGAGCAAACCTCTAACCGTCTGGGCAAAGGTTTTTCCAAGTATTATGCCAAGCCTTCTGATAGGCGCCACCATCATCCCATCTAAAGTGCCAATTTCCCTTTCATGCGAAATGGCGGCGGGGAGTCCTGTCATCACGCTCATCATCACCGTCATAGCCATCAAACCAGGCGCCATAAAGTCGAAGTAGTTGAACGTACCGGGGATGGCTCCTTTCGTTTCAACATGATAGGGTTTCACAACCGCCAGTGAGTTAGTTGCATTAACTCCTGGAAACGTTTCAACGTTCTTTTGAGCAAGCCATGTACCCATTTGGTCAAACACTGCCTTCAAGCCTGTCTGCAACGCAATTGATAGTTGAGGATTTGACTGGTCAGTTACAATTATGATGCTTCCTTGCTCGCCAGTCATAAGGTTTAAGGTGAAGTTTCTAGTTATTACTATGCCTCCTTCGACATCACCCCTCTGAATCATGTTCCTCACCTCATCGAAGCTTGAAGCGTTAGTTAGGACCATCATTTCTGTGCTGTTGTTTATCTCCTCTAGAACATTGATGAATATGCTGCTCGCACTGTAGTTGCCATATCCCTCGTCCTCGTTAGCTAGAGCGATAGATATGTTGCTCATGGATGTGTTGGAGGGAAATATGAAACCTGCCATGGCCATCATAAATATCGGCATGAGCACAAGCATGGCTAAAGCCATTCTGTTCCTGAAAAGCTCCATTAGATCCTTCCAAGCAATTATAAAAATGTGAGAGATCACGTTTTTAACGCCCATTTCACCTCACCCTCGGTTTCGCCATGTGATGCCTATGCATCTTTATCTTCTGATCTGCCTTGTCTCTTACCTCATGGCCAGTGATTTGTAGGAAAACATCCTCAAGGGTTGGTTCAAGGTTTTTTACAGAAATTATCTTCCTCTTATTAGCTCTAATAGCGTCGATTATGGTGTCGAATGCATCGTCGCCGTTAGCGTTAACCTTAATGCACGTTGAGTTATTCTGAGAAACAGAGCTCACACACTTTAGAGATCGTATCGAGTGAATCATATCAGTAGTGAGGTTCGGAATCTCCAGTTCCAAAATGGTTGAATCAGCCCCAGAAACAAGCTTTTTCAGGTTGGTTGACGTATCAAGCGCGACGATTTTCCCATAATCTATGATGCCTATGCGGTCGCAGAGCATATCAGCCTCAACCATTATATGTGTTGTGAGAATGATAGTCACCTTATTCTCACGATTGATTTTTCTAATGAACTCCCTTATTTCAACTGAGGATTGAGGATCTAAACCCAGTGTGGGCTCATCTAGGAACAAAACCTCTGGCATGTTAAGCATAGCCCTTATCACGTTCATCCTCTGCCTCATACCCGTTGAGAACGTACCCACTTGGGAGTTTTTCCACTTAGTTAATTTAACCAGTCTAAGTAGCTCATCGATCTTCTTGTTGAGCAGTTCACCCGGAATGTTATAGAGCCTTCCGAAGAACCACAGATTTTCCTTGGCCGTTAATCGGTCGTACAGAATTATCTTTTCGGAGACTAGGCCGATAAGCTCTCTTACCTTCCCGTCCTCCTTCACTACGTCATAGCCACCAACCGATGCTGTTCCCTCTGTAGGTCTTGTTAGTGTGGAGAGCATTCTTATTATCGTAGTTTTACCTGCGCCATTAGGTCCAAGCAAACCGAATATCTCGCCTTCCCTTACAGAAAAAGACACGTGGTCGACGGCTGCGAGAGTTCCGAAGCGCTTGGTGAGGTTGTTGACTTCAATGGCATGCATGTTCCTTGGCTCTCCTTCATTTGAGCTTTGACTTCTAACTCCTATTAGTCTTTTAATTTCTTCGCTATTGCATTCAATTTTTCAGCAGCTTGTTCGATAACTTCTTTGGTTTCGGTGGCGACTTCTTCTGAGTATTTTTCACGTAGGCTGTCCAAAATGTTCCAACCAGCTATCACCAGCCTTTTTCCTGCTTCGACCAGTTCGCGTGTCTTTTCAGGGTAGAAGTTGAACCATGGGAGTCCAGGGAAGGGAGGCATGAGAAATCCGAATCTTTCGCGAAGTTCTTCTTTTCTCTTAATATGCTCCTGAAAAAACGCTTTGCCTTGATCAGTAAGGGTGTAGCGTTTGATCCCCGCTTCTTGTTCGGGAATCTCTTGGGCATATCCCTTGTCCTGTAGCCACGCTATGAGGGGATAGATGGAGCCTGGACTTGGTTTCCAACGTCCATCGGTTCGTTTCTCAATTTCATTCATAATTTCTGAGCCTGACATGGGCTTTTCGTTTAGCAGTCTCAACACGTAATATCTTAGGAAGCCCTTTGGAACAGACGCCATATGTCTCATCCAATGCTTGAATGGATGTGGATGCAAGATTTATCACCATTGATATCGCATGTGATATCAACTGTGACTTATAAACTTTATTGACGCCAAATTCGTCTCAAAATCAGCTTTTATGGAATAATTCTAATTCAGACGGTTTTGAAATGTTCCCATCCCCGGGCGTCTATGAGAACGGTTTTTCCTTCCGTTTTAAGAAGCAATTTTTTCTCCTTGGTGACAACTCCGATTTTGATCAGGGAAGCACCAACATGCTCTACAGCTTTCTTTGCCTTCTCCCACAGCCTCGACTTGATTGTGACGAGGAGCTCGTATTCTTCTCCGCCATACATGCACAGTTCTATGAGGTCGAGATGGTGGATTTCTGCGAATTGTTTAGCTTCTTGAGCAGCCGGGAGGTTGTCGATAAGGAATCCCACGTTGCTGGCCCTTGAGATTTCGTGGAGGCTCCAAGCGAGTCCGTCGCTTGAGTCTATGGATGAGGTTGCGGCTCTGGTTTGGGCTAGCGCCAAGCCCTCCTTGAGTCGTGCTTGGGGCATGTAGACAGCGCGAACAAGCTTTGTCCTCAGTTTTGGAGGAGCGAAGAGATGTTCAAGCAGAATCTTTAGGCCAGAGGATGTTTTGCCGAAAAGTCCTGTGACCGCTACGATGTCGCCGGGTTTTGCTCCGCTTCGCCTCATGAGATGACGTTTTTCGCAGATTCCAAAGGCGGTGCAGCTGATGACTAGGTCGGATGCTTCGTTGGTGTCTCCTCCCAGAAGGTAAGCGTTGTATTCGCGGGCTCCCTCGTTCAGTCCGCTGCCGATCTGTTGAATGTCCTTCTTGGTGAGGTTTCGGGGGACGCCGATAGATGCGAGTAGGGCGAGGGGCTGCACTCCCTTGGCTGCTAGGTCGCTTATGTTCATAACCACGGCTTTGCGGGCGGCTTGGCGGAGAGTCATGTGTGGCGGAACGTCGGTCTTTCCAACTAGCATGTCAGTTTTTATGACGGCGAGTTTTCCATTTCCGATGTCTACGGCTGAGACGTCGTCTCCGAACGGAACCGGCACGTTGGGCATCCGGTCTAGGCAGTTTAGAATGAGGTCGATTATCTTTCTTTCACCTAGTTCTTCAGCCGTGCTCAAAGTAAGAAGCCTCACTGAATGGTATTGGGTCCGAATGTCTTAAAAATGTGCTTTTCCTTCAGTTGGTTGAGGAGCCCCGGTGGCTCAGCTGGTAGAGCAGTAGATTCCGAAGGGAAGCTGAACCTCGTAAGCGATCTTGCCGTGACAGCTACGGGTCGCGGGTTCGAATCCCGCCCGGGGCTTCCAAAATCAATTGTGTTAAAGCTTTGCTCAATATTGCAAAAGAGCTACATTTAAAAATAGGCTAACGTGTCTAAAACAAAGACCTAAGGTGGCAACTTAATGCGGAAAATCCCTGTGGCGATGGCAACCCAGCATGCAGATTCAGCTACCAGGCACGTCCTAATCCAAGAAGAGCCCGATGAAGCCATTTCATGCTTCAAAAGGAAGGACGGGTTCGGTTGCGACGAGTACCTAGTGGACTACATGGGCAAACTCACACCTTATCATCAAGTTGGACAAATAATCCGTAAAATCCGTCAAGAAACCAGTTTCACTCCTGGACGCGATGTTTTCGTCACCCCAAGAATGGTCAGCTCCTTTCAGGAAGAGCCTTTTAGACAGTTAATGACTGTTCTGGCCATAATAGAGGGTATTCGCCATTGTATGCAGCATTTTAAGGAGCAAGGCATAATTGAGGTTGTTCAAGTAGGCACCGCCACAACCGAAAAGTTGAGGATGTGTAAGGAGCGGTGCGAAAGTCTGTTGGCTCTCGTGGGTAAGCATCTGCACATGTCTACCAAAGGCATGGAACTTCGTATTATTCCTCTCTTTGGGGGAATCGCGGAGCAGCTCTCCATCCAAAAAATACTCCCCCTTTTCATTAAAGACGTAAACGTAAAAGACTATGCAAGAGTGTTCATCGGAAAGTCTGAACCTTCTCTTTTATACGGTCATCCAGCTTCAGTGTTGTCTTGTAAGATAGCGATTTCGAGCTGTTGTAAGGTCGAGGCTTCAAGCGGTATAGAGGTTCACCCGATATTTGGCGGAGGAGCCCTCCCTTTCAGAGGTCACGTAACCTTAGAAAATGCAAGTAACTTTCTGGAAGAATACCGGGGTGTTCACACATACACCATACAATCCGGCATGAGGTACGATCACGGACTCGACAAAACGCGGGCGTTGGTCAAGGAGATTAAGAAGGCTGTTAAAAAAGAACCCCTCGATTTTGACCCTGATCAGCTTGCTAAGATCGAGCAAATGGTGTTTATATTCGCCAAAAATTACTTGGTTGAGCTGTCTGAGATAGCTGAAAAGATTCTCACGATGGTTGACTACATGCCTGACCAGCGGGATCGTCTGCTTAACGTGGAGGAGGTTGCCTACTACCGCGAACTTCGAAATGCGGAAAGCATCTTGAAGTTATGTCCCGACAAGGAAGTCAAAAGGAGCATATTAAGATGCACGTCGACAACTTTTCGTAAGCCTCCGAGATGGATGAAATTCGTGGCAGCTACCTACACTTGTGGTTTGCCTCCCGAGTTCATCGGCGCAGGTAGCGCTCTGAACGAGATTAAGGGTACCATGGGAGAGGAATGGGTTGAAGCCTTTCTGACAAACATATATCCATCCTTTAAAGCCGACATTAAATTCGCCTCCAGATTCCTAGACAAGAGTCTCAAAAATAATATGCTATTGACGCGTAGACTAGCGAGGAGCATCGAGGCATTAGAATCATTCGTTGAATTGGCGCAGCCGGACAACAGCTACATAATCCTCAGCCGAGTGGCAACCACTTACTTAAGGGACATGTTGGCCGGGAAGATCGCTGGAGCCAAAAAGTTGGCTCTCGTCGTTAGTGAAGGTGATGTCGCCGAATACCTCAATGGGACAAATCAGGAAAACCTCCGCCGATTGATTCTTGATCTCGGTAGGATAAGGAAATCTCTTGCTTAGAGGCTCTTGCGAAAGGTGCATATGACATGAGTAGATGGGTTGAAGCGAGATTTAAGGGGAGAGTAAACTACTTTACTCCCGACAAGGACATGCGTATTTCCGTGGAGAAAAGAGATGAACTTGTGGAGTACTGCCAGCAATTCGTCAAGTACGAGGACGATGCGTACTTCAATGGGTTAAACATCCGACTTTACACCAATATGGAACACGTGCATGACTTCTGGTGTGATAATTGGTGGCCTTATTCTCCCGCCGTTAGGTCGCATGGTGTGGTTTATGCTATAGACGATGGGGGAAAAATAAGCCTTAAAGACTTCTATGATAAACCCTTAAACAATCCAGAGACAAACGCGGGCGGCTTCTACAATCCAGATACAAAAACAGCGATAATTTTAAACACGGATTACTATGGGCAAACGAAACCTACAGCCTTAGGTATATCGGCGGACATCTTAGAGGATCAGTTCGACATCCTCTCTGTTCACGGAGCTTCTGCAGCCATCAGGGGCAACGGCTATTTACTAATAGGACCTACAAACGCCGGAAAAACCACCCACTCTTATGGTCCAGTTATTCATCATCCTAGGGGCGAATTCCACCAAGACGACTGGATTTACGTTAGTTTTCCAACTGGAAAGGCTATAGGGTATGCGTCCGAAAGGAGATTTTATATGAGGACCAACTCTATGGAAAACTATCCTTGGCTTGAACCCATTTTTAGAAAAAGCAAGTTAGAAAACGTTAGGCCTGACGACCCTAGGGAGAAATTCCTGCTTTCCCACCCCAGAGTTATGATAGATCCAAAACACATAGTAAAACCGGAGAAGGTCGTGAACGAGGTTCGGATAATAAAAACGTTTCTATTAAAGAGGGATTTCAACGACAGGGTTGTTGTTAGGTCTCTTGAACCAGAGGAGGCTGTAGAAATCCTTAGAAAAGCCCCAGAACAATGGTACAACAACTATTTAATCACTTACGGAAAGAGGAAGGAGAGAAAAAGGGCTGAATTGTTCAGGAAGTTGTTTGAGATAGCTGAACCCTACCAGATTAACATAATAGTCCCCGTTGAAACTGTGAGAAAAATAATCATAAAAATTGCAGAAAGTCATTAATCGTAGAATTATCCGAAAACCGTCAGAAATGAAGTAGTACTCAGTAACACTTATAAGGGAAAACTGAAAAGGGAAGGAAAGACCCGTTAAGGAAGAAGGGATGATTTTTGACAATTCAAGACATGAAACGCCGCGCTCTACGTTTGAGACAGCTAATCGACTCGAGTAAAAATGGGGAGCAAAAGGCACGGGTGCTTCAAGAATATACACGTCTCATCTGGCTGATCTGCACCCGTTCAAAAGCCTAACTCATGGACCCTAGTCTTCGTCTTTAACACCTATTCTAAAAAGAATGAATCCTGTTACTGTTAGCGCTGCCGCGACGTACATTGCGGCTCTAAAATCGAAGAGTTCAGAAACTACGCCACCCAGTAACGTTCCGAACACGGCGGCGAGACCGATCACTGAGCTAAGTATTCCGGTACAAGTTGCCTTCTCAACATTGCGTCTCATTAGGTGTAGCAGGGAGCCAACGTAGAGGCACGACCAAGAACAACCCAGCAAAACCTGAACTGGGATGAGTTGTCGGAAGTCTTGAGCCAAGGTGAAGGCGAGGAAGGCTATTGAAGACAATGTAAGTCCCGCGGTAACTAACCTTTTACTCGTGAACCGATCGACATATCGCATCACGAAAAACTGTGATGCAGTGTTGACGGTGTAGATTAACCCAACCCAAAACTTGTCTCCTCCAAGACTCACAATGTAGAGTGGATATATGATCCATATGCCGTTGGCTCCGGTGTGCCTTAGAAAGTAAGACAAGTAAACGGGCCAGTTCTTCTTCAATAGTTTCCAGGGAAAGAACGGGACACGAAGATTTGGACCAGTGCTACGTGGCATTGTAAAGGAAACGAGAAGAGCCATCAAAAGGCAGGCGGAGGACAATACAAATGCACCCCAGTACATGGCTATTAGACCTGCTGCAAAGTTGCCGATAGCCCAACCTAGTGAACTAAAAGAAGTGAACCTCCCGAGAGGAGCTTTTGACTCGTAGACGTAGGAGGTGAGTGCCGCTGGAAACATTCCAACAGAGAACCCTGCCAAGCCACGGGCAAGCGCGAGCAATCCAGGATTTGCCCAAAACGGAGCAACAAACGAGGGGTCTGTCAACACCTGTAGGAAGAACGTGAGGGTGGAGACTCCGAGACCTAGGTGAATGAAGAATCTCCTTCCGTACACATCTGACGCACGTCCAAAAACAAATGATGAAGCGAACACTGCAAACCCGTAGGTGGCTCCGATGATCCCTATCTGGGCTTTGCTTGCCCCCAGCCCCTCAGCCAAATTTGGAATAAACAGGAACGAAGCTGACAAAGCTGTGTAGGATAACATTGTGATAACGTTTGGCTTCATGTCGTCACACATCAAAAAGATCAAGATAAAAACCTTTCCTAAGATCTTAGAGCTCTCTCTCCTCTAGGGAATCTATAGAATATGGAGAAAATGACAATACAACCTTCTTCGGCTCTTTCGACAAGAGATTGTGCCAAAATTCAGATTCTAGATTCATAATCGTTTTAAATGATGAGATAAAAATCAATTTCAAACTGTAGGTGGCATAGCGGTGAAAAGAACCATAGAAATCGACGTTCCGGACAACCTGAACACTTTCATCGAATCACTGGCAAAATTCCTGAAAACGAAGCCAGACAACATCATCAGACGCACGGTAGTGGACGCTGTGAAATCCATTCCCGACAGCGTGGATAAACATATAAACTCTACGAAGCTGAAGAAGGCCTACAAGCTCAAATAGTGCTTGGAAAGCCTAAAAAGATGACTAGGAAGACCGAAAAGACCAAACCGAAGACTAGAAAAGTCGAGGTAGATCTTTAGCTAAAAACGGTTTTTCAGTGATTTTTTTCTAAAGATCTCTGTATGTCAATCATTGTGTAAGTAAAATTTTATCAAGTAGCAACCAAACCTCAATTGGGTGTACAGGATCTACAACAGAATAATTGAAACCCTAATCCTTGCCCTAGTTCAAGGCATAACCGAGTGGCTACCGATATCCAGCTCCGGACACCTAGTCATTGTACAGGAGTGGATGGGCTTAGAAGAACTACCTCTGCTCTATCCTGTGACATTGCATGTGGGAACCCTGTGCGTGGTCTTGCTGACGTTCCGGAAAGACATTGCAGAAATCTTCAAAGCTTTGGTTCGGTTAGACTTCAAATCAGAGGAAGGCAAGCTAGCCTTGTACATAGCGGTGGGGAGCGTGCCCACCGCCGCCATCGGTTTCTTCTTCCACGACATCTTTGGATCTTTCTTCTATAGCCTTCTCGCAGTCGGCATAGCCCTACTTGCCACTGGCTCTTTTCTGTATATTTCTGAACGTAGAAAAAACGGTAGAGAACTAGGCTGTTTAGACTCGTTGCTGATGGGGATAGCGCAGGGCGTCGCCATCATCCCAGGCATTTCTAGAAGCGGAGCAACCATAACTACGGGACTGTTGAGGAGGGTGGAAAAAGAAAAGGTGTTTAGATACTCGTTTCTGCTGTCCATACCCGCGACCATAGGGGCTGCTGTCACCGAATCCGTGAATCTAAACGTTACCAACGTGGATACAGCTACGCTCCTCCTCGGCACGGTAACATCTATGATCGTGGGCTACGCATCC
>Ga0224501_10004858_pt1 | contig 10602 bp, 9 predicted proteins | sample SF_Oct11_sed_USG_4_FD_169105 | JGI IMG/M metagenome (GOLD analysis project Ga0224501, IMG submission 169105) | Sediment microbial communities from San Francisco Bay, California, United States - SF_Oct11_sed_USGS_8_1 | ecosystem: Environmental > Aquatic > Marine > Sediment | place: USA...
GCAGAATTCATTACTAACCCCGTATAGGATATTCATACTAATCTTCTTATTCCTGGCATTTTTGATATTTCTATAGCCAGAAAATTACTTACGTCTGATGGTTACTTTTTTCAAAACAAGATCGCGCATAAAAAAATAACACCGACATAATCGCAATAAACACAAAATTTTTTAAACTTCCCTTGTGGCTGATGAAATCTAAAGCAGGATAGAAAATATGTTGAACAGTATCGTGAAATTACAGACTTGAGTACATCGCATAAAATGTTTACACAACTGTCTATTTATTATCAGTCATCACTGTTCATTTGCCGCCAAATTTCAATCAGAACTTTAGACCAGTGAATACTATTCCAGCACCTGATTTCATAATTAAAACACGTAGCACCTATTGAAAAAAAGGCAAATACAGCCTTAGACTGAGTTTACAACATTGCTTCCAGTTCATTTGACACTTATAATAAGCGGTAAATTACGCTTGGCTTTTGTCATAGCGGAAATATAAATATAATTCAACGCACTAGACCGCCGAACGAAGTAGGAAAAAGCCATGAATCCGCCACCCATCATGCTTGCACTGATCGCCAGTGTCTCAGTTTTTCTCGGCGCTTGTGCAGAGGATCATGCCAGTAAAAAAGCAATCGTTTATCACCCTCCTCAATTGACTGGTCTAGACAAACAGAAACCAAGCTCGATCACACTAAAAGTTCAGGCCGCCTATAATTCAAACAAAGTATTCATTAAAATCAGTTGGCCAGACACACCCAACAAGCTCCATGAATATTGGCATTTTGATGGCAACCAATGGTTAGCCGAAGGTGGACACCGCCGAGATGCACAAGCAACGCTCGACAATGACAATAAACGAGGCCGGGTTGATGTTCGCAGTACAATTTATGAATCAAATGTTGCGATAGTTTTTAATGAGCCCGACGACTACCAATCAGTGAATGGATTTCAACAGTTTGGATGCTTCCTCGCCTGCCATGATGACAACAATTACATGCCCGAATGGAATTCTAACACCGCTAATCGCATGTATATCGAAGAATCACATGGTGGCCAATTAGACTTATGGCAACAACGCATTGCTCGGGGCGGGCCTATTGGCTGGGCTGAAGATGCCATACTCACCACCGCTTCCACCTTAGACACCTATCGTGGCGGGCGTCATTTCGATAACGGCGATGCCGCATATGCTGAAAATCAACTTAGCGGCGATCATCCACAATTTGTTTTTGATCCCGGCAGCACTATCGGCTTTTTTGCCCAAGAATTCTCTCATTTATTAGATGCCCAGTTTCCATTTTTTGTTGCACCAGGTTCTCTCAATGGCATACAGCAGGAATCCACATTGGCGCGCACACTTAGGTTTAATAGTGCTAATGACATTGGATATGTAGCGCAAAACAATGATGCCGTGCCTCGCTACTATTCACAAACGCCTAGCTATAGTCGAGCAGATGTAAGTTCTCTTGGTTCATATTTCGAACCTAACACATTCGGTCTAGGTAAAGGTGAAGCCCATGTTTTATTTCAGCGTGATTTAAACACGCATAGTAATTCACAAGGCTATAATCAAGACGATATTCAATTTAATACACAAACAGTTTACAACATCGCTTTCGCGGTTAGTACTGACAAAGTGGCAGGGCGTGATCACTATGTAAGTTTGCCTCTAAGTTTTAGTTTAGGTAGTGCACAAATAGCGGACATACAAGCAGTCAATGACGAAATTAGTTATTTTCTTTACATGCCAAACTTTACCGACAAAAACAAATACCCAGTAACAGAAGTCAAACTATTCTTACCGGGAATCACCAGTTACGAATTTCTTATGAATGACAATCGCAACAAGCAATACTTCAATCCCCAAACAAACAGTTTTGTTGATCAAACACATGAAGGCACTCAAGCAATGCTACAAAATAATTTTAGTTGCTTCGACTGTCACACCATAAGCGAAGATGAGGTTTTTGACATTGCGACGCGTCGCGGTGAATTTGCAGGTGCCTTAGAAACTTTGACACTGCAACGCGGCGGTGTCTTTGGACCGACACCAATGCCTTAATTGTTTTCCACTTGCAGAGCAAATTGTTGCTTACCTAGCTGCACCGATTGACTGGCCTGTTGCTTAGTTCCGGCTCCCCAAGCATGCCCATAAATCACTTCGTAACTAGCAGGCAGAACCCTGTCACAACGAAATTGTTCATACGCATGCTCAAATGCTAACAAACGATTTTTCCCAGTTAATTGTTTCGGCTTGTTCTGCAGCGCATTCGTCGAACCAAGCTGTTTAAGATCGTACAATAAATCACGGGCATGTTGATAAGTTATGGTTAGCATTTCCATGTCCAACACCGGTCCGGTCAGACCCGCCGCCATCATCGCATCACCCACATCATGCATATCCAAAAACGGATTCACATGCTCGAACTGATCCACTTGTTGCCAAGCCAAACGTAATTCTTTCAAGGTGTGGGGCCCTAAGGTCGCAAATAATAATAAACCATGAGTCGTCAACACCTGACTTAAATACTGGAATGTTTGACGCAAGTCGCAACACCATTGCAAAGCAAGACTGGAAAAAACCAAATCAATGCTATTCGGTGCAATCGGCAACTGCTCAATATCTGCAGCAACATAATTATGGGGATTGCGCCAGCGTTGCCAACGTCCTCGCTTGGCTCGCGCATATTGCAACATCGACGGCGACAAATCCAAGGCGATCACTTGTGCTTGTGGAAAACGTTGTTGCAATAATTGGGTACAATAACCGGTACCGCTACCTAAATCCAAAATGATTTTAGGTTGTATTTTTATTACATCCAAATGCTGCAAACAACGATCAGCAATTTCCCTTTGCAAAACTGCGGCCGCATCATATGTGTTCACTGCACGTGAGAAGTTTTGTCTGACTTGCTGCTTGTTAATTGCCAAAAAAGTTGAATCACTCACAACCCATCTCCAAGTAAGAATGACTCTACCTGTTGCACAAATTCCTCTCGATGAGTTAAGAATGGCGCGTGAGCTGAGCGTTCAAATATTGAAAGTTTTGCCCCAGGAATACGTTTCACCATGGCCTCGGCCGCTTGAACCGGCACCAAGGTATCGAGCCGACCATGCATAATTAAACTCGGACAAAGTAAATTCGGCAACAGCTCAACACAACTTTGTTGCTCCAGAATTCTCAACCCACCACGCAACGCTTGCAATCGTGGCAAACCATTTTGTTCAACACGTTGACGCAATAAACGAATGGTTTCGCGACTGCCATCCCCCCCTCTTGATTGCAACGCTAAAAAACGCTGCAAGGTTGCTTTATAATCTTTTTCCAAACCTTGAGCAAACCCTTGCAACACACTAGCGGGCATGGCATACGGCCATTGATCAGTTTTTACAAATTGAGCATTTGCGCCCACGAGTATTAACCGAGGAATGTTCTGTGGTTGACTCAAAGCGAAACGCAATGCAAACAAACCACCGAGCGACCAGCCCACAACAAATACACCTGGCGTGATGAGCTCTTCTAAATCCGCAAGAATATTTTCAACCGTATAGGCACCCGCGGGCATGGGGCTGCCGCCATGACCGGGTAGATCAGGCACTACAACTTGAAAGTTTTTCGCTAATAATTCCGCTGTTTCCAGCCATACTTGTGAATTTAAACCCCAACCATGCAATAAAACCAATTGAGGTCCTGCGCCTAATGTCATTACTTGCAAACTCATGCACGCATCTCACTCATCACTGCTAATAATGCATCAACTTGTTCTTGAGTATGCGCCGCACTTAAAGTGATACGCAGACGTGCACTGTTTATCGGTACCGTGGGTGGTCGTATCGCCTGAATTAGAAAGCCACGTTCATATAAAGCAGCACTAACATTCAGCGCCTTTTCACTATCACCAAGAATAAGTGCCTGAATCGGCGAATCAGAAACAATTAATTTGAAACCTTGACTCAACAAACCTTGGCGCAGTTTCTGTGTCAAGCCGGTTAGATGCTCACGCTCATGTTTTGCTTGCTGACATAATTCAATACTACGTGACACTGTGCTGGCGAAGGCTGCAGGCATGGCCGTGGTATAAATATAACTGCGTGCTTTTTGAATAAGCGTCTCAATTAAAACCTCAGAACCGGCAACAAACGCACCAAACACGCCTAATGCTTTACCAAAGGTTGCCATGAGTATAGGCACTTGGCTTTGCGTTAATTTCATCGCTTCTAAACAACCACCGCCGCTTTCTCCAAACACACCGATGCCGTGTGCGTCATCAATCATTAAACCGGCTTGATAATGTTCACAAAGCTGAACCAATGCTTTGATGGGTGCGCGATCACCATCCATACTGAAAACGCCGTCACTAACGACTAAGCGACGTCGACCTTGATGCGTTTGTAATTGCTGTTCCAGACTTCGCATATCGCTATGTTGATAACGTACGACCTTGGCACCACTGGCTAAACCCGCGTCGATTAAGGACGCATGATTTAAACGATCCTGAAACACCACATCATCACGCCCCATCAGCGCAGTTATCACACCGAGGTTAGCCATAAATCCTGTGGAAAAAACCAAGGCACGTTCGCGTCCGGTCCAAGCAGCTATTTGTTGTTCAAGTTGTTCATGCGGTGTTTGGTGGCCGGAAATCAAGTGCGCTGCACCACTGCCAACACCCCACTGCTGCAAGGCTTGTTGGTTCGTGTTAACTAGTGCAGGATGATTCGCCAGACCTAAATAGTCATTACTGCAAAACGCAATAAATGCCTTACCATCGACTTGAACAATCGGACCTTGCGCCGAATCAAGTGTGCGGCGTCGACGATAATGATGCGAGGCTTGCTGTTGATCTAAAGTCGTTTGTAAACCCCAAGCCGATTCTATACTCAAAACACATTCCGCTTAAGCTTGCAAACTCACTGAAATATCTTCAAGCTTTTTATTTGCTTGTACTTGACGACGTTGTTGTGTATCTCCACGTATTTGCAAACCTAAATCGCGCATCATTTGCAAATCATCTTCGACTTGACGGCCTTTTGTTGTTAAATAATCACCAATCATAATTCCTGACGCGCCTGCCATAAAAATCATGGCTTGAAGATCACGTAAAAATTGTCGACCACCGGCAATGCGAATTTCTGCGCGTGGCAACATGTAACGAAACACGGCGATGGTTTGCAAAATTTCCATGGGTTGCATCGGCTGACGATCACCCATCGGCGTGCCCAAAACCGGGCTAAGAAAATTCAAGGGCACTGACTCTACATCCAAGCGACGCAAGGTTTCCGCGAGCTCAATGCGTTGATCTAAATTTTCACCCATGCCAAGAATACCGCCCGAACACACACGCATACCCGCTTCACGTGCCACTTTAATGGTGTCGATATTTTCTTGATAAGTATGCGTACTACAAACTTCATCGAAAAAACTTTCGGCGCATTCGAGATTATGGTGATAATTTTCTAAACCCGCCTGTTTTAAGCGCTGAGCGTTGTTGGCATCCAATACACCTAAACTGGCGCAGCGACCAATATCCGATTGCTCACTCAACAAATCAAAATACTCACCCAGTTGCTGGTGTTCTTTTTCCGACCGCACACCCCAACCTTTGGAAACAATGCCTAAATCACTAACACCCCATTGACGGGCTTTTTCTGCTTGTTCGAGTAATTGCTCTTTAGGAATATAGTTATGGACCGGCGATTCTGTTTTATAATGACCACTTTGAGCACAGAACGAACAGTTTTCCGAGCAATTTCCCGAGCGCACATTTGAAATAGCACAAGCTTCGATTTCTTCGCCACGGAAGTTTTTACGTATACGGTCTGCACCAGCCATCAGCCAGCTTAGATATTCATTTTCTAATGAAAGCAACCAGCGCGCTTCCGTTGTGCTAATTTCTCCGCCGTTCAACACACGGTGAGTAAAATCATCAATTCGTTGATAGACTATATTGTCAGGCATATGAGCTCCTTGGGCACCAGGCGGTTATCGCTGGCAGTTTAGTGAATAAACGACCACTGTCAACTAAATATTGAATATGAAATCAAACATCTGGCGAAATATTATTCAAAATACGGGCCTGAACGGTTATTGTGGCTTATGCGGCCAATTTTCTACGCAGGCAACGATTTGTCCAGATTGTAACTCAAATCTATCCAGATTAGTAAGTGCTTGCTATCAGTGCGGATCGCCAACTCCAGGCTTGAATCATATAGAAAAAGGTTTATGCGGTCGCTGTCAGAGCAAACCACCAGCAGTTGACCATAGCGTAAGTGCGTTTCATTACGAGACACCCGTGGACTTTTTACTGCAAAGTATCAAGTTTCAAGGCCAGCATCGATTTATCCCTTTCTTGGCAATGGAATTGGCCCAGGCAATCAAGCAACAAAGCCACTATCAAACAATCGATGTCATCATCCCAGTGCCATTGCATTCCCAGCGTCTGCGCAGCCGAGGTTACAACCAAGCTTTGGAAATAGCCAAAGTTGTAGCGAAAACATTAGACCTCCCTATTGATTACAACTGCTGCGTACGCCCCCGGGCAAATATTGCGCAAGCCGATTTGCTCGGCAAAGCACGTTTGCAAAACATGCATAATGTATTTGCGGTACGTAGATTGCCTGCAAGCCGTATTGCACTAATCGATGACGTGATGACCACGGGTGCAACTTTATTTGAGCTAGCCCACTGCCTGAAAATTGCTGGTGCCAATTACATTGAAGCCTGGGTTTGCGCACGATCTGGACAACTAATTGATAATCATTAAGAAACCAAATTAAGCCGTTTGCTTGCTCGACAGAACAGAGTAAGATAAGCACTCGCTTATAAACATTGAGAGCTCATGACATTCGCACTGGATATCAAACAACTAAGCAAAACTTACCGTAATGGCTTTCAGGCCTTGCGTGGCATTGACTTACAAGTCAAGCAAGGTGATTTTTTTGCTTTACTTGGCCCTAATGGCGCAGGTAAATCAACCACAATTGGAATAGTTTCCTCTTTAGTTCGCAAAACCGCTGGTTCAGTCAAAATTTTTAATACGGATTTGGATGCGGACCCTAGTAACGCCAAAGAATTTTTAGGTTTGGTGCCACAGGAATTCAATTTTAATGTGTTTGAGCCAGTTATTGAAATCGTGCTTAACCAGGCCGGGTTTTATGGCATTTCCAGAAGCCAAGCTAATGCGCGCACTGAGCATTTATTGAAACAATTAGGCTTGTGGGATAAACGCAAAGAAATGGCGCGCAATTTATCCGGTGGTATGAAACGACGTTTAATGATCGCTCGCGCTATGGTTCACGAACCAAAATTATTAATCCTCGATGAACCAACTGCAGGCGTCGATGTCGAAATCCGCCACTCCATGTGGAAATATTTGCGGCAGCTCAATCAACAAGGCACAACTATTATTTTAACCACTCACTATCTTGATGAAGCTGAATCCTTATGTAAAAACATTGCGATCATCGATGAAGGCCGCATTATTGAAAATACTAGCATGAAGGCATTGCTCAACCAACTCAACTGCGAAACCTTTGTGCTGGATATCAAAGCACTCAATTCCAGTTTACCACAGCTGGAAAACTTTGAATTACAGCTTATCGACGACACCACCATTGAAGTTGGCATTGCCAAACAACAATCAATCAACGAATTATTTGTACAACTGAGTCATCACGGTATTGATGTCATTAGTATGCGTAATAAAGTCAATCGCCTTGAAGAATTATTCATGGGCCTGGTCGAACGTAACGAAACTGAATCGCTAACGCATACCCAAGGTTAAACCCGATGAAACTTGCACAACAATATATTGCCTTCAGAACCATTCTCACCAAAGAAATATTACGCTTTGCGCGAATTTGGGTGCAAACTGTGGTTCCACCAGCGATAACCACTACATTATATTTTGTAATTTTCGGCAACCTTATTGGCTCACGCATTGGCAAAATGGATGGCTATGCCTACATCGACTACATCGTTCCCGGTTTAATCTTAATGGCCGTCATCACCAATGCATATAGCAATGTAGTGTCTTCGTTTTATAGTGCTAAATTTCAAAAACACGTTGAAGAAATGCTGATCTCGCCCACACCAAACGGAATTATTCTCGCCGGTTATATCGCCGGTGGCGTAGCGCGTGGTGTCTGTGTGGGTATTGTCGTGACTATTATATCCATGTTCTTTACCGATTTAAAAATTGAAAACTGGGGCATTAGCTTCCTGGTAGTGGTTTTAACCGCAACATTGTTTGCAGCTGCCGGATTTATCAACGCTGTCTATGCAAAAAGTTTTGATGATATTTCTATTATCCCAACGTTCGTACTGACACCCCTGACATATCTCGGCGGTATTTTTTACACCATTAAAATGCTACCCGAATTTTGGCAGACCGCTTCCCTGGCCAATCCCATTTTGTACATGATAAACGCATTTCGTTACGGTATTCTAGGTGCATCGGATATTGATATTGGTTTGGCTTTTTCCATCATTCTTATTTTCATCGTTTTACTTATCGCCTGGAGTATGCAGTTACTGAACAAAGGCGTAGGCCTCAGAAACTAGCACTCATTCGATTAGTCAAGACTACCCCCGTCGGCAGCATAGCCGCAGTCATGTATTTCATGATACTATCCGGGCATTGATAATTTTCACGTACATACGCGTAAGCAGGAGTAAAACGTGAGTCAGACTGACATTGAAATCATACAACTTATTCAAGACAAGCAGCGCAGTTTTAAAATCACCTTAGGTGCCTCCATGGGCATGATTCTAATTTTTATTTTTTTACTTTTGCCATGCTTGTTGATAAATTCCCTCCCGCGTTTTTTATCTTCGAGGCCATTACATCGGTTATTTTTCTAGTCAGTTTTTTTATGCTAAACAAAATATCATTTGCTTATGTCAAGTTACGCATGGCTGGTAAAGCGAACTACCAGGACTATTTTGAAATTATGCAGGCATCTGATGTGGATGAGAGCGCCGAAACAATTCTTGAGCGAAAAACAGAATCAGCTTGAGACTTGTGCTTGCGGCACGGTGTTAACCTTCAAACTATAGTTACCATATCTGGGGATATAGTCATAGCTTGTGACGTTATCGCGAGCATGGGTACCCCAGCGGCGTACACGTAAATAATAGAAGCCACTATCACTAGGTCGAAAGTTCAAATACGAATCCAGTTCAAAAAGAATTCGTCCGGATTTTTCATCCTGCACATAAACACGGTCGTTAAAATCTGACGTGCCATTATGGGCTTTTATAAATTGCAAACCAGCATCATCCACTCGATAAAGCTCAAGCACTGTATCTGCGCCATTAATGGAGTCTGAAGTAAATGCTTCGTATTCAATATTGGCATTCAAATAAACTTTATACCAATCATCATCATTTCGTGTGTGCAAGCTGGCTTGATAGCTTAAGTCCGTATTGATCATTTGCGCAGTTTGGTAATCATCATTGATTTCATAAACATCAGCTGAAAAATCAATAGAAAAATAATCATAAATCGATGTCAAGGAGGAGCCCTGCCAATGACGATTAAAGTGGGTGAAATTCACATCTCTATCATGCTGTAAGGCCGTCAAGGTATCCCATAAACTATTAAACTCGCGGGAAACTTGATCATAGGACTCACCATGCCCACCATCATATATATCCCACAATACGGCGCTCACCGCGACTTCACTCGCCATGCCTTTTGGCGATAAACCATGGAGACCGCTCGGTTCCTCAACACTATAAAACACTGTTGGCAAACCTGTGTTATTGGTATCAACATAAATTTCAGGTCGATCGTTTCCAGCATAATCCCTTGCCATGGCTTGAAAGGCAGTGGCAAAACCTTCGGACCAAGACAAACGTAAATCCTGGCGATTATCGTGATTAAAATGAGCACCTCCCAAGCTATCATCACGTGAATAATTAAATAAAACAAAATGGCCATATTCATGCAACACGACTCGGTCATCATGAGCATCATTATCAATAACATCACCTGTTACGAAAATAGTATTCGCGGGATCGCAGTTCGCATTTCCAGGACAATAAGAAGTATAAGCATTAAAGCCCGAATACCAAACCGAATTCAGATCCTCAACTCTGACAATCCCTGCCACGTCGTTTAAAAATTGCTGCCCGATTATAAACGTTGAAAGAATATTAAATGCAGGTGCTACGTTCGCTGCATTGATCACTATATTTTGCCTTATTCCTTTGCTTAAATCGGACTGAAAACTTGGGTTCGACCAGGCATAAGGTAGCTCACTCCAGCCGATCACCGTATTCGTTGTATCATTCAATTGTGTTTGACTAAGCGCACGCAAACGGTAATTGCTGCTTACATTTAAATTAAGATTTTGAAAATCATAAAGTCCATTTTCATCCGCAACTGTTCTTGCAATAATGTCATCATCCGCAGACAAAAGCTGAACCACAACAAAGCCTGCACGCGCTGCTTTCCATTTGATTATTGGTCGAAGTGTTTGCTCTACCTGTTCGTACTCGACAAACCGCTTGGCAAAACAAACATAACCTGCAATCGTGTTTTCACTTTGCTCTTCACTAATCGAGTCATCGCATTGCTCAATGACGAT
>Ga0224501_10004859_pt1 | contig 10601 bp, 7 predicted proteins | sample SF_Oct11_sed_USG_4_FD_169105 | JGI IMG/M metagenome (GOLD analysis project Ga0224501, IMG submission 169105) | Sediment microbial communities from San Francisco Bay, California, United States - SF_Oct11_sed_USGS_8_1 | ecosystem: Environmental > Aquatic > Marine > Sediment | place: USA...
GACCATCTTACACCAACCTCAACCGTCTGATTGCTCAGGTTGTGTCCTCCATCACCGCCTCCCTGAGATTTGATGGAGCTCTCAACGTTGATCTGAATGAGTTCCAGACCAACTTGGTTCCCTACCCAAGAATTCACTTCCCATTGGCTACCTATGCACCAATCATCTCTGCAGAGAAAGCCTTCCACGAGCAGCTGACCGTTGGCGAAATCACCAACTCCTGCTTCGAGCCCCAGAGTCAGATGGTCAAGTGTGACCCACGACATGGCAAGTACATGGCTTGCTGCCTTCTCTTCAGAGGAGACGTTGTCCCCAAGGATGTCAATGCTGCCATCGCTAACATCAAGACCAAGAGAACCATTCAGTTCGTCGACTGGTGCCCAACCGGGTTCAAGGTTGGAATCAACTACCAGCCACCAACTGTTGTGCCAGGAGGTGATCTTGCCAAGGTACAGCGAGCCGTCTGCATGCTGAGTAACACCACTGCCATTGCCGAGGCCTGGGCTCGTCTCGACCACAAGTTTGATCTGATGTATGCCAAGCGTGCCTTCGTCCACTGGTACGTCGGGGAGGGTATGGAAGAGGGAGAGTTTTCCGAGGCTCGTGAAGACATGGCTGCTCTAGAGAAGGACTACGAGGAGGTTGGTGTGGACTCTGCTGACTATGGCGATGATGAAGGGGATGAAGAGTACTAAATACGTAGCTCCTGATTCTCTAAATGAGCAATGTCAATAAAACTTACAATCTGAAAAGAACTCTTTTCTACTCGTGACTACGGTAAAGGTTAAAATTACTTGCACTATAGAGAAAGGAATTTTATTCATTGAAACACGAGTCATCCATAAAATCGCTCTTCCCATCTGCACTGCAGTAGAACTGGCTGACCTAAATCAAAATTCAATAATCGTAGTCTGAGCCATCAGATAAGTACTGCAGAATGATGACTCTGTTGCTTGATCCTCATAGCAGCGTTCTTGCAGAACTTTCTAGTGTGAGGAGGTTTTGAATGAGCCTGGTGCACTGTCTCCTGTGTGTTGGGATAAAAGAAGATATGAGCTCCTACTGTTCATTATTACTAGATAATCTAGACCTATTTCACAATATGTAGAGGGGTGATAAAACATGCTAGTACAATACATTTTGATATGATAATACTGCAGCCATATGATCGCGTATCATTTGGCTGACCCGTTGATTCACTCCCCAGGAACTAGGACCACGATTGTGTAACAACTCTACCTGAAGGCACAACATGGACCACAACATGGGCATATAGTTTGTAATCTTTTCATAATGTTCAGCGTTGAGGAAGACCTGATTTACAATTACCCAGTATCCCAAACTGCTTGCATATCAGTCAAGTATGATAGTCACCCTAGAGGGAGAATAACTCTATGTTTGAGGCCTCCGGTGGAAGGGGAGCATTGCTTAACACAATCACATAGCTCAGTGGATGCTGATCTGTACTCACCTAGACCTTTATTCCTCACTGACTGCGGCAAGGGGTTCACACTAAAATAATAAGGAAGCTGGAGGTATTGTTAGATCATATAGATTATATGACTGTGGAGTAAAGCGAAAACTTCCTATTTGCAATCAGGAGTTTCCCTCTCATGTAGGACCTGACCGTCCTATTTCCATAGAAAAGGAAGGTCAGTGCCCTATATAAATCCCTATAGCTAAGTAGATTAGGTAACACTTTTTCAACTTTTCTTCCCATAGTCCCACCTAACTGGCTATTGATGAAAATTTTAGCCTTAACTGAGCTTCTCATTTGGTAATATATTCTTGAACCTGACCAGCTGGCAATATTTATGTTGAAAATAAATATAGTTTGGAGAGTGTATGGTTTTAAAAAAAACAGTCTGTACTACATTGAATACTCCATATTTGCACGCTACACTGTACAAATATAACTGTTGCATATAATTAAACTCTCAGTGGGTAGCACATTCGGCTTGGGACCAGGTGACCCGGCTTTGTGCTTGCATCATTACCCCCTGTATATTGAATTCGGATTGCACCTTTGTAAACAAAGTGGTTCACCAATAGAGTACCAACGCCATGGGGCAAACCATGAACCATCCTGAAAACAAGTCATTGGCTATGGCGATGCCATCCCTGTAAAACAAGATGATCTTATAGCTTCGTGAAATGAAGTGATATAATAATAGTACCCTCTTAATCTGTAGTAGGCTGTGTCTCTGTCCACTTCACCAGAAGCTCTCAAGGTACGAATATGACACCTTCCTGTAAATTAATGCGAGTGAAAGAGTTGTCCTTCTATGGGATAACTCCGATGCCAATAGATGCCAGTATCATATGCTGCATGTAAGTGATGTGACCTTATACTCAAACATTATTCTTCCTCTATACATCTTCTGCATGTATATGTGTATATAGTCAGGACATTCCATAACAAACATTTGATATAGTTTCCTATATACAGAACGGGAATGAGATACAAAGCTAGTCAGGTATATATTGTGTACAGGGTTAATTAAAGTGTAGTGAAACGAGTGATTGGGTGTTAGCAGATGTTACAGTTAATGCTTTATATTAAATTGTATGAATTTAAGGAATAGCTATAAACTTTGGAATCGTCATACTGAAAGCTTTAACATGAACTCAATTAGTTTTACCAAGTTTACCGCATAATAACATGTGAGGCTAAACATCACGGTGATTGATGATATTCCTCCCTAGCTCCTAAAAATCTGCACAAAACAATATAGCGCCACCTGTGTGGCAAAACATTTTAATTCCTGTATCACATATTCATCGCAGGATAGGTCATTGGTAGAGCACTGGGTTAGCAACCATAAGAACCTGAGTTCAAATCCCTATGATGGCGGGTCCGGTCTTGAGGATGAGCTCAAAACAAAAACATGTTATACTATGGAGGGAAGGATTGATACTAACCTCCTTACCTAGCTCCATGCTGAGCCGCAACTGATGAAAAACTGCGTGTCACTACGCCACAACTGCTTGAGGTTAAAGACATCATAAAAGATGCCGGTCTTCATAAAACAGGTAATAACTCACCCATCATATTGAGTTTATGGTAGACAATGTATATCATGAGAGCGAAGACACTACCGCATACCACGGTAATAGATATGATATCAAGCGGATTCACAAATGATTTAGATCCCAACTAAAAAATACATCATTATTGAAGAATTGTACAACCTGGATAGATATACATACCTATGGCACCCACCCAGATATCAAAATACTCCACAACAAATACAATAGATTATAATGATACCTGCCTCATAATCATAAAACGCTTGAACATGTCAAAAATACTACACTCTACAGCTGGTGCATGTCTTTGATCATTCATATCAATACTAAACAGGACTCAGGACATGGAGTTTTACAACTGGATCCTATGATATGATGAGATTGGGTAAGATATATGACATGACGTGATATCTGTTGGCATCAAATTGTTGATACAGTATGAAATCATCACAAAATTAATCTCCACAACAATTATCAATGTAGTTAATGTAATGCAGTTACAGAAGCTTTAGGCTCTCATTGGTCTACTCAGAGTTTTTGCTCATAACAGTATACAAGTTACTGTTTTACCTCATGGATTTCAGCTTCCCTCAGCTTTTTTAGCTCCTCTTCAGTTTCATAATAACTAGACATAATTTCACACTGGTCCGATCACCTACCAGCACTACGTTATACCAACAATGCGAAGAAATTCATAACTAGGCTGCTCATTGATAACAATGACATACAGGTCACTATTCACAAAGCGTCTTATAAATATGGTTGATCTTCACATCTATAGCAGCATCGTTATCAGCTCCAGCAGTCACTTTATCCTGTATTTTTAGACCCCGGTTAATCAGTGACATCAAGTCACTTTTAGGAGTGTAGCTTATGCCACTGTGCCGAACGCACATTTGGGATGGCTTCACATGGTGGTGGCCATGGAAAAATAAACGAGATGTGAGGATTTGATGCATGGACATGTTTTATGAGATGGCTAATACTAACCATTCCAGGAATGTCCATTTACTAAGTTGTATCAGTTGGTGTCTTTCACCAAGTTCCGGTATAAAACAAAGCGTATACATAATTATATACGGTGCGCTTAATTATATTACGGAGAAGCTTCTTGTGATATTTGTGTATCCCATAGTTTGATTTTTGGGGAGGCGCGGGGGCTAAGTGGTTAGAGCGCTCGCCACTGGTAGGTCTCAGGTTCAAAACACAGCTTGAGCATGAGATTTTTCAAAAACTCTCTTTGTTCACCTGACAGTAAAATGGTACCGGAGTCTCTCCAGAGCTGGAAAGAAAGAAGAATGGCACCTAGCCTCCGTTACACCGTGGCCACTACAAGTAGGCTCTCAAGCAGCCACCTCCCCACGCAGCCATTATGGGCTATGGGAACAACCAGTACAAAGCATACTGTAGTACATGGTGGATAATGTGGCGCTTGATGGTCAAACCAGTATATTTACAGTATATCTTGAGTTGGTTTAACCAGAAATATATAATCTTATTGATGCTAAACAACTTCATTGAAGCGAAGATTATAGAGCGGAACTGGTAGAGCGGAACTTTCTGTATCCTGTAAAACCCCGAAAATTCTGCGTAGCAAGATAATGGTCCCACTTCGGGTTGAAACTTTGATTGGAGCACCATCAAAGTGGGTAGTATCAAAACATATAATACAGGCAGTGACATCAGTCACGGATACAGTTAATTCGAACCCGAGTCACTATTTTATAATTATTCACCATGGAGCCGAACTTTCTGAATGTCCAGTCATCTGCCCAAAAACTACCCTGACATCATCATGGATTCCATGATAAAATTCACTATATCTCTTGCTAGGAGGATTCATCCTTAGGTACTGTTTGAGGCAGATTGTCATCGCTGTGTTCCACAGCTTGCATCTGAAGTTGAGCCTGAGCGATATCACTCAGAGCACTTTGTATATGAGAGAGAAGCTGCTCCCCTCTAGCCACTACCTGCTCCAACTTTCTGGCCGCCAGCTGATTTTCAGCCTCCAGCCGCTGTAGTGCTGCCATCTATCAATGTATAAAATAACGCTGCGGTGGATATATGGACTACAGACTTATAACAGGTTGTATTATAACCCATAAGGGCCATAGGGAATTGGTTGTACCGGCAACGGTGTAACTGAAGTGGGGTGCCACTCACTCACCGCCTTTACCTTCCTCAACTGTGAATAGAGTCAGGTATCCATTTACTGCTATGTGAACAGAGAGTTGTTTTAAAAAAATTCTGCACAAAACCTGTGTTTTTAACCCAAAACGGTCAGCACCAGTGGGAAGTGCTCAAACGACTAAGCCACGGCACCCCATCAGATTTAATGTCTTCCAATTAGTGATTCAAAACAGATACATGGGCAACAACTGGCTGCATACTGTAGTTTAAAGATCAATACAAAAATTTTAACCCATGCCAAAAGGCTAAATATAAAACCAAGGAGCTCAACATTCACCTCGCCAATGGAATGTTGGAATGGCCCTAACCAGATGAAATCAACTGTCTTATCAAGCGAGATCTGCAACCAAACTTTCCATTTTCGAGTTTCAAATCTGCAATTGTGAGCCAGAACATTGAACCAAAGGGTGCCTCTAATTCGAGACTTCCTAAATTGATGGGTATAACTACGCAGTGAAAAACGATTTGGAATCTTTGGTGTCTGGCTGCAACGCACAAAGAAGGTATTGTTATGGCGCACCTTCATGCTTTGTTTATATTCGGGCACTTGGCCAACCTGTTTAACAGACTGCCTAAGTTTGAGGCTTGTTGGAGCGACAGAAGCCAGGAATTACGCGAGGGGGTCATTTTCACAGCAGGCACTCGACATGATCAGGACTTGAAGTCAGAATCTTACGCCTAATACTCTGTTGAGCTATCCCTAGGCTGACATTAAGCGATAAGAATTGTCTTCACTTGACACAGGTCACTCGCCGGCTTCCCAAAATAATTTACCTGTAGATCCATGGATGATTCTTCATTGGGAAGATGCTCTATGAGATAGTCTATATCTTTAGCAGAGCGCGCAATCAACTGGGCGAAAAGCAGCCCAAAATCTATAAAAAGGTTTCAACATACAGTACTAGATGTTCACAATAAAGTATAACGCACAAATGAAAACGGTAAAACTCAATGCATCTTTTGCGCAAATCCAACCCGGAATCTTTAAAATGAAACAAATACCCATTCACCAACAGAGAACTCCACCACAACAATACAATACATGCAGAATTGCTTTATTTGTTAAATTGCAACAACCTAGCGGGTAAGTGTAACAGGTTCTCATTTGTTGAAAGTAACTCGCTTTCGTCGAGAAAAGACAAGATGGGTAATGATAATATCGGGCAGGCCTAAGGGATAAAAGAAAAGTTCATGAAAAAAATCCTAAATAGTCGACCGAGATGGTTTGCACACGTGCACAGAAGGGGAAATGACTAAGTAGGGGGGGGGGAAAGCAATGGTGTTGTTGACAATAAGCAAGAGAAAGAGACCCAAAAGATGACAGCCAGACTGTACGAAAGAAGATTTTAAATAGCATCGGAGCCCTGACGGAAGATGTTCAGGATAGAGCCCGTTGGAGGGAGAGAGTCCGCACCGGCAACCCGCCCTGTAGAAGAACTCACCTTCAGTAGGGGGATTTTCAGGAGATTTAGATGCCTTCTCAAAACCATTAAAACTGCTTGGTAGAGCTGTCTGCTGTAGGCAACCAATACTGTTTGTGAAATGCTCCGCCATCTAAAATAATAATTATTGCCAGTAAAATAAGCAAAATGATGTCAAGAAAATGAAATAACATGTATACAACATACCATGTGCTCTCCAAAAATTTGCTGGCGCTGAGACTTTATAACAAATGGCATAGATGATATACCCTATCAGCACAATGCCATTTGGCTGCAAGGTCAAAGCTGCAATCATAACTTGTAAACTTTACTGTACTACCATAATTATGTTTTACTTTTATTAGTAATGGATAAGATGAGTTAACTCGAAACGATTGACACCAATAACCTGGTCAGTGACAGACTGAGGCTAGTCCGAGAAGTGGAAAACCAACAATTGTACACATACATGAAAAAATGGCCATTGCTAAAGAAAAGAGCAGCCATAAAATGCAGAAGCAAATAGCATCACTCTACTAGTGCTAATAGTAAAGGTTAGTTTCCATAGCAGATCGCAAGGCTCGCAAGCTTCGCAGCAAGTTGGGGTTGCGACCTCCTGCGAATTTTTGCCACTGCGATGCTGGCGTTTCCATTCAGGTCGCAATTGTCTCCACTGAGAACCTCCCTTGTTGCGGAGGTAGGGAAAGTGGCCACTACTAGTACCTACTAGCATTTCTAGAGGATTCCGTGATAGTGCATGTCACACTTTGCTACCTCTCACATAAAAGAGTAAGACCAAAACTGTACCTCTAAAACAAAGGAGCATTGTGAACCTGCGTTTTTTGTTTCCATACCTCGCAACAACCCCACGGATTTTGTGGGTGTTCGCAAAAGTTGAACGTGTGCACATGACTGCGAATATCGCAGACCCTCCCCGAACTTCGCAGAGTGAGTCCCAACCATGTTTCTATATCAATACACATCGCAGACGCAAGCCTGTTGCGAAGCTTGCGAGCCTTGCCATCTGCTATGGAAACCAACCTTAACATTCACAAAACTGTAAGCGACTGAGTAACCCCAATCAGTAACTCACTTCACTTCTCTGGTACAAAAAAGTCAACAGATATTGATGTTCAAAGCTCATACAGTCGCTCCAGCTAGTAAGCAACTCGGTTGGAACTTTGTTGTTATCTATTTATTACTACTAGTAGTGCTCACTAATAATACTACTAGTACTAATACTACTACCCTAGGGACTAGCTATGCAGTACAGGGCGAGTATTATTTAACTTATTTAATATACAGTAGACTAGTACTACTATTAATAATTGAGTACTACTACTAGTACTACAACTACAAGTACAAGTAATAGTGTTACTATTTACTAACTAAGTTATTTACTAGTAGTAAGTAGTAACTAGTATTAATATTACTAATTACTTAGTTACTACGTTAGTTATTATTACTTATTTACTACTAGTACTACTGGTATTACAATTACTTATTTACTAGTCATTACTAAATTAGTTAGTTACTTAGTAAGTTAGTTAGTTAGTAACTGTAAGTAAGTAGTCAAGTACGGTAACCAGCATAAAAGTAGACAGGTACAAAAAGCGACAGGAATAAATGTCGGCAGAGAAAAGAATAAAAGTACACACGCTATTGGAATAAAGGGCGACAGTTCCCAAATTATCATCAGTGCCAACAGGGAGCACCAGGCACAGGAAAAGGTGTATACTTAATTTTTTAATATTATGGTACCAGCCACTGGAGTTTTGGCAAGTTGTATCTTTCCCCCTAGTTCTGTTTTACTTTTAAGAAAACCCAGAGGGTATTTTCCCCCTTAGTAGTTAGTTGTCAATTGTCATGTCAGGGCTACTAAAATGTTAAATGTATATAAAAAGTGTACATAAATTGGATTCAACAGATTGTGTTGAGTATTAAAACTATGCACATTTCACCATCTGAAAAGCAGAAACGCTCCCAGCTTCTGCCCCCCCCCCATAGACACTCTGACAACTAGTGTAGTGCATTGGCATTGTGAAATATGGGTCTTTTTTTGACATAGTGCAAGTATTTTCCACTCTGTTAAAAAGACTACATACCAATATCATTGGATGGGTTGTCAACTCAAGTCAATCATCAATGGCCAGGCTCTGCTACAGTAATTTGAACGAAATGATCTTCCCCCCTAGTTCCGAAACCGCCAAAACACCACTCCACTGGTACCAGGGGTACTTTCATATATGTACTGTAGGCTACCATGTACATGTCATAATATATGTTTATATGACACTGACTTATCCATTTGCACAAATAGACAAATTGATTGCATTGCTGCCCTTGTTTCCCCCATCTAGCCATTTGATTTGTTCCTAACTATGCCACCCTTTGTTCCTATCAGTGCCGCCTTTTATTCCTGTCGCCATTGTTCCTTCATGTCTACCATTGTTATTGTAGTTGTACTGTAACTGTAACTGTAAGTGTAATTCGTAAAGTAATACTTATACTTATAGTTATATAGCCATACTGATACTACTAAACAACTAATTACTAAACTTTAGTAATTAGTTTAGACTAAAGTTAAAACTAAAAGTAAAACTAAAACTTAAAAGTAGTATTCACACTTCCCCTCACTCTAACTTCTAAGTCTAACTCTAAGTCTAATCTACACTACACCGTCTACAGTCATAACAGTTCACACTGTTGAGAAATGTACCTGTGCTTACCTGATTTACAGAATCTTGTAGCTGAGTCAGCCTGTCAGCCATGATTTTGACGCGTTGGTAACTGTATTTGATTTTGATTTTAAAGTTTTTTCTTCACCAGCGAGTCAGTAGACGTTGAATGAACTAACCACACGCTGGGAACATTTGGACCCAATTCAGTCTACAAATCATGTATTTTATTCGCGATTAAACAGTTTTTAGTATCCGGACACATCAAGCAGGCTCACTGGTACGCCCACGGAACAAGACCTTAGATCGCGCGTAGACTTCATGGGATCGCATTTCATTTTACTCTAGAAACTCACAACTCCATTTATGCTTTAAATTCTACTTTACTTATTTTCTTGGATTGCGAAGAATTCTACGAAAAAATTATTGATTAAACTATATATTTATATAATACAGCCATTATACCCGTAGATGAGGCTTCGGTTTTGTTTTCGATTAATATTTCTGCCGCGCGCTCCCTTCCTCTTCCTTTCAAGAAAGACTCTTTTCTCCTGTGTGCTGTGCTCGTTTCGTGTCTACTACAAGACTTAAATGTAGGTACATGCGTGTCCAGTGAACATGTGCGATGTTGTCTTAGGATATCCAAGCGAATGCGACTAACCGCAACTGAGTCAGTAACCCGCCTCCTACTGGTCCTAAACTAGCCGGGAACGTCGAAAACGACAGTTGATTTGTTTCATGTTTGGTTGGTGCGGGTGGCGCTCTGGTCTATCGACTATGGAGTATTGTATCTAATCTAGTCTAGTGCCTACCCAACCCAATGCGCGAATGACTGTCACGATTTCATAGTTATGCAGTTCTGGTTTCGTTTGCATGCCTGTCATATTCAATATGATATTGTGGTTCTTCTAGAATAAAACTCGGCAGACCTCGGTCTGTCCATGTTGACGGTTATGGCCAAAACTGTGTCCACTTGTTTTCATATTCTGAAGCCTACCATGAACAAATGGGCCCAACGGCCAGCTCAAATGGAAGCTTAGATATAGCCTTATCCAATGCGCATACTTAAACATCGTTGACGCACTTTCCAGACCGTCGGTTCCCCCCTGACCACCATTTGGCATGATTTATAACGTTAACGTTTTGGTCCAGCAGGTGAATGGCGGGTATCGGGTCCCTTTTTAACCCCGGAGTTTTCTATGTTGTGGTGCATGGTATCTGGTTTGGTTTGAGCGCAAGCACAAAAAGCTATGGCCACTGGCAACCTTCCGAACTATAGTTT
>Ga0224501_10004860_pt1 | contig 10597 bp, 9 predicted proteins | sample SF_Oct11_sed_USG_4_FD_169105 | JGI IMG/M metagenome (GOLD analysis project Ga0224501, IMG submission 169105) | Sediment microbial communities from San Francisco Bay, California, United States - SF_Oct11_sed_USGS_8_1 | ecosystem: Environmental > Aquatic > Marine > Sediment | place: USA...
CAACTTGCTTTTAGATTCTTTTTATGAGCAAATGACCTCAAAACCCAGGTTCAATAGAAGTTCATCGGTGACATAATTATAGCTCTATGTCTCCTAGAGTCTATATAGATCCCTATTCTATAGGCTACTTAGAGCCCTCTCCACAATATTTCTAGAACAGCAATGCAACCAAATTCAGCTTCGGATAAGAAATATATACAGAGCAGTCTGTGTTTATCATTGATTTTTCACCAGCAAGCGCTGCTATTTGGGCGAGTTTTCGCCAGCTGTATTTTAGACTTGAAGGAGTTACTCCAGTCCGAATAAAAAAAAGGGGTAACATGAAACGTGCAAGAGTTTCAGAGCATATCAAACCGGAAATGAAAACCAAATAGCATTTCCCCTCTTTGAAGAGGCAGTCGTTTGAGTTCAAGCTCATTGCTGTCAGTGACAAGGGTAAGGTCCATAAGGCTCAAGATGAGTTTAGACAAGCGGTGATTAAGCAGTTGCCGTGCAGTTACCGCTGACAATGGCATCACACCATGGTGCGGTAAAGCGCAATACTTTATGCACTATTATCCCTAGCATTGATCAGGTGGTGACCAATGATCCAGCAGAATTTATTTGTTGTTTACGAAGTTCGCCCTTGCTCTATATTGGCAACAGAAGTCCCTGATGTAAATAATACCCATGCCGTAATTCTGCTAATCCCATGTAAAGGCCTATACAGGGCTTAATTAAAGCCTCCACATGATAAGCTAAAAGCTAGACGTGTTCTCTCGAAACAATTATTCATAGTGGGTTAGTCTCTGTTCGTAAGGGAGTATACGGATGGCTGCGATTGATCCATAGAGCTGCTAGTTGGATCACATGTGTGTGCGTGTGTGTGTGCATGATATTTTATACTAGTATGTTTTATTGGAAATCATTTCTCAAGATTTCCCCTGTACAGAGTATTCTATGTAGGTGGCTCCACCAGTTATCCATTCTTCTCGTTGTGATGAACAAGCCTAGCCTATGCAAATGGGCACTTACCCCCAATAGTAGTGAATTAGTATTATTTGACTCTATATCCGCGCTACATCATTTACCAACTGACCGTCTGTGTTATCTTTCAATTGAAAGGGATAAAACATGGTGTTAAATAGGTCACTGGACACCAAACAACCTACGGAGCTCTAATTTTCTCCTGTATTGAAGCAGTACCCAGTTATTTTATTATACCAATCGAGTTAAATGAAACCCGCATTATGATGATCAAATTCCCCACTCACTCTTCCCAGGCGCCCAGTCGAAGATTATAATCATAGATTTAGATTATAGAGCAGTTTATGTCTCATTATATCATATATCCCCCCTTCCTGTCATCAACCTTCATCTAGGTATTCTAACTATGGTAAATAGGCAGCCACAAAACAAGAAATGAGTCAATTGAGGATGATAATCTGGGCTGTCATGTATATCCAGCCATTTGTCAAATAAATGCCACAGTGAAAATACAATCCATCTTCTTCTGTCGTATCCTGACCATTGTCAGGGGTATGCCGAAGTTTTCCTATTGAGTCTCATTGATTCTCCGGGGGTAAGTTTTCGTTACATTCATCTTCTAGCTGTTTATATTTTACATGTTTATTCCTTGTGTGATTTGCTCTTTGATTAACTGGGGTAATTCCTAGGAGTGAATTAGACTGGACACCGTAAACCCTGACCATGGAACTCACTGAATGCAAACTGTGTATTTTAATCACTAAACCATGACTGCTGCAATGTAGGAACATACATACGTATAACAAGTTTAGAATGTGTTAACCCCCTGAGTCGAATCACTCATCTGAGCCCAAGAGTGCTCCATGAGATGACGGAGTCATTATACATGTATATAATTAGCTGGTCTAGTTTTCCTCCCACCAGAAGTCAGGGACTAGCAAAGTGTTTCTATTTATCATCATATGATCATTATTACTGTAATTAACTTATCTACGCCTTGCTTTAAAATTGGATTATCCTCAAACGACAGCAGACGGTTATAATTGACCACATTATTCCTGTATACAGTAGTCTGCATACATGTATCTCTGTGATGTATACCATCTGCAGTATGCATAGATATCTATGTATAGATTTATTATAGCACTAGATAATTGGTAGAGATTCGCTATCTCCATGATATTAATGTCGCCCATAGACTTACATAGTGATAGGTATAGGTAATAAGGCCATAAAAGTGTTTATGAATAAAGGTGGCTGTCTGAAAACTAGGAAACCATTTTAATCGTGTGATCATGAGGTGCTGCATATCAAAAGGAATTTTTGGCTTTTATGGGTAAAGATGAGCATTTGTTACATAGAAAACTTCACTAAAGTGAGAGTTTCCCTCCGGGATGATTCGTGTTACCCCAATGGGAGAAGTTACAGATCGAGTGCACCACCTCGTGATCCCAATCTGGGGTGGGGAAAGAACTGGTTAAAGAAACTGGAACCTAAGCTACGATGTACCTATTTGGGTAGCCATATAAGGAGACATAAAATCCTATGTATCATATGTCTATGGTTATGTATTAGTCAGCTGACTGTGTACTGTATTTAAAACGATTCAATGAGAGGGGGTTGTCGAACGGGCTCTCTAGCCCGTGTTTATAATATATTAGTTAAAAAGATCAGGCGTATATCTTTTTGGCTTTCATTATGCACTACTATACAAAAATACCTTTCTGCCTCGTTCGGTCGCATATAAGCTTCCTACCAAGCCGATGTTCTGTTCCATCATTTTGTTTATCTTGCAGCTTTATTGAGATAACCCGGAGTCAGAATACTCAGCCGTCGGCATTTGATACTCCGTTAGAGAGGCTGTATGCTAATTACAATAAAAACCAGCGCCCTCCTGGAGGTATGTAAAATAATGCTAACTTATCCGAATAGTAAGTCATAAATTAACTTACCTGAATAGTAAGTAATAAACCCAGGTGTGGGTAATAACGTTATCTCAGGATTTTCCTGATCCACCCAGTTCACGCTATATGTACTTGGCATGTGGCCAAGAGAGATTGAAAAGGAGAAGGCAATTCATTTCAATTTATGTGATTTTTTACTTAAAAATTTCATTCAACAAGGCTCACTTAAATAAAACCATAGATCTCTTTTCAATTTAGGTCCATGGACACCAGAGATTCTATTCAATAAAACAAACCAGACACTAGAGCAGGAGTGCCTGAGTGCTATTGAGCTAAATATCTAAGGATTCAGTGACAAAAAAAAAGTCAGTTCTTTAAAACCAGGTGCCAAAAATAGAGTTCAGTAGGCAGTCATCAGTGCATCATATCTCAAAATTGGTTGCATTTGCAATTCACATAACAAGCCAGGTAATTCACTTCGAAGGTGATATTTAAATGTATGTAATGGAGGTGCATTCCAGTTATTTCTGAATCACACACTGTACTATGCCAGTGGTTTATGGAATGAGGCCCTGTTCATTCTGACTGGATATCATTTTGAATAAGAGTTCTATTCTTAGACCATCAATGTGACAACAGATGTGACCAAAATATTTTGTTATTGGGATGTACATGCACTTTTTTTAAGTGACCAGCACATGTAATTGTTCAATCCAGTTTCATTAACTATAACCAATGGACGTGACACCACATCTCCTATAGATACAATGGACGTGACACCACATCTCCTATAGATACAATTCCTCTAAATTGGACTTTCCTAAGTTTGAATCCTACACTTCTTCGTCTCTCATCCTATTCAGCCATTCGATCCATGCCCGTGTTGTATGTGCCATGATTATCAGGCTATTTACAGCAGTCATATCTATAATTGCTGCTGATCAAGCAGTCAGTGATTTAGCTTTGCTGATTGGATTGTGATAAGTTTGTAATCAACTCATGAATCAGATTCAGAGTGAATGCCCTCAGTGCTCTCATGGCAACAAAGTCACACCAATAGATAGTACTGATGAGACCATTCATTGAGGTGGTTCCCTAAAATACTCACACACAGGCTTAAAATGAGGTGTATTGGCCAACATACTTTTTGTTATTGTTTTCGAGCACTTGATCATCCTAATTAATGGACCTCTCAACCCTGTGGAGGAGCTAGAGAATATGCGAGGAGCTTATTGTGTATTGTGAATTGAATGTTATCATAACCCCCAGGTTTATATCACCAGATCGATGTCTTATTTAGACGGGCCAACCATCAGCGATGTCAATATCTTCATTCAGAGTCTGAGCGCTATATCTGAAAAGACAATGGTATGCTTTGCAGCCCTTCTCTGTTTATAGCCTTTCATTACATGGGCAAACCAGAGACTGTCCGCCCAAACCTATTTACCCTGAACCAAGTGGCTGGGACAGCTTATAGTTTGCCTGTGGTGTGATAAAACTCATACAATGTTAACCCATTACTTGATTATAGGTGATGGCCTAACACGTGTCACATTCACCATGTATTTTGAGAGCATAAGTGATATAAGTGAAAAGAGCATGGTAAAATACATTTATACACACACAGCTTTAGCTATCCACTCCTGTGGCCAGCATTACACATTGTGTGACATTTACTATGCAAGGAACATTTATCCATCCAATCCTATGTAACTACTAACCCTTGTTATTTGTATAAGGCACGCACACAGCTTTGTCATGGTGATTTTTGTTGCGCATACGCAGTGCTTTATAACACTTGTACTATAGTATAAAATGGAGTTTTTAGCATTTTTCATGTTTACATGTTACATTGACCATGTGTTTTTGAAATAGTGCCCAGGAAAAGCTAGCTCTGGGATATGGTATGGAACCTCACAAATGATTTCTTCTTACATCAATCGTAACAGATACACCCATGCTAACACTGTACTTTTCCACTATTTCCAGTATAAAGAGATATATAAAGTATTTGATATTACATATATGATAGTATTTCATACTATATGATAGTGTTTAACATTGTATGTATACTTAACAGGATTTCAAGGTGAATATGTATATTCGCCAGAAATGGAAGGATCCTCGTCTGGCCCATGATAATACAACCCACCCGCTCACCATTACAAATAAACTCGACCAAACCTGGGTTCCTGATCTGTTCATCAAGAATGATAAGGTATGAGCAATGGGCAGCTGCTGTATTGGCACTGGGGTAATGGCACCGGGGTAACGGCACCGGTGTAACGACACCAGTGTAATGACCAGCTGCTGTAATGGCACCGGTGTAACGGCACCGGTGTATGACATTCTTACTGTTTTGGTGAGGTTGTTGGCTAGATACTCTTTTTTTCTCACCATTTACAAATAAGCGTTGCGGAACTTGTGTGGATCAATGGTCTACCTCAATGTGGGGATTGTCTTTGTGGAGAGCTCAAATTCACAACAAGAGTCTGTCACTACTGGGATTGGAACTCAGGTTTTCACAATTGTATTCCAGTCCAGTATTGACACCAGTAATCGCACTGCTTTGACTTGGCTCTGAGTTCAATTACATCCAAATGCGAGTAAAACCCTGGGGTTTTTCAAATGTAGTCCTATTTAGTATCCCGTCATACGACCATCTCCTTGCAAAGTGATTCTCATACCAAACAATTGTCATTCACTGCTGATAAACGAGTGGCGTCATGCCTGCCTCACATCAAAAGTGGACAACACCTATGATTGTTCTACTGATTTCTATTGATTGTACTTAGGTTCAATTCCTTCAAATTCTGTGACCTCTCCAACTTAGAATTCAATTTGACTCTGGTTTAGTGTTCATTTGCAAAGCTATACTAGGATTCTTTGTGAATTGCCGATATAATCTGAATATACTCAATTCTTCGAATCAATTTGTGAATCTCTGCCTCCCTTATGTATAAAGCTTTAGACTCATTGAAAATACCATTATCACCATTAATAGTACAGGCATTAATTAACTCGGGTGTATACATATAATCATACATGTAATACTGATGGAATACACTCAGTTAATGTGATTACAGATCCATAAAATCCCATGATGATAATTACCCTGGTAGAATTGTGTTCTGGTATGTTTGTGGAATTAGATCGGACCATAAACTATATAACGACAGGACCCGTGTGAAGATCCGAGAAATTCGGTCATCTCCCTATGCCACTCATCCTAATCCGCCAAGTTTACATATTGTATAACGCTGTAATTGCATGTAGAATACATACACCTAGGCTGAAGGCTGGATTGGCTTAGCTGCGTTTTGGCCATGCTACATGGGTTGAACCTGCGCAGCACGGCCATTCACGGTTAAGTACGGCGGAGCAAAGCTGCTTTTAATGTTAGAGCAGTGATGTCAGAAGATGAGGCTGAAAGTTCCCTCATTCGAAACCTACAAGCAGCAGCCTGATGGTCACCTATCAGTCATAAAGCAGCGATGCTAAGCTGTTCAGCCGTAGTCCCGCTGCTCTGTTATAAGTTTTAAGCTGCACTCTGAATGCATGCTGCTTCTCTAGTAAGCTGGAAGCTGATTGGTTAGCACTGAAATATAGATAACTCAAGGAGTTGGGAAGAAGCGGTGGTATATAGTCGGGAAAGTTGAAAATTGCCATCGCTGTTTTGCTGCTGGTGGTAAAACAAATGAGTTCTTGTAGTTCCAAGATGCCTTAATCTGCTGTACATAGTACATTCGGCTTTGGGCAGGTTGACCTAAGCGAAATTCCAAGATTTTCCATCATTTTGTGTTTTCCCTCTGTTAAGATTCGAATTTTCACAAATCAGTAAGGGAGGCCACCCATGTAGTACCTACTCTGCGGCAACCCAGGGAAAGGGCAGGGAAGTGCTAACTCACTATAATTGTATGACGTGACTTACTATTATACATGAACAATTTAGCAGGCGCGCAGATGGTACCAGCCTCATGGGTTAGTTTAGTGCTGACCTATGATACCGGGCATTTTGTTACCATATGGTACTAGACCTACACCTCTGTAGCACCGTTTGAGAATATTACATAATATTTAGACAAGATGTAAATATATACAATCTATAATATTGTAAAGTAATATTGTACCTGAAAGAACCCCACAGTACCTATATGAATGCGCTTTGAATTAATTGCCTTTACATTGAATGGTTGCACTTGTAGACCCCTACACTAAATGTGTTTCAGAGTCCACTTTCTTGAGTGTCCTTTCAATACCAAGAGCATTATACATCCATATATCAGTCATTATCATCATCATCATGGTCAGCTGTCACGTGATTGCATAGCTGGACAAAGGTCCTTCTCTTGTTTGACCACGCACTTCTGTTTTTGACTATCTTAGGCCAGTTTTTATGGTACAACACCAAGATATCGCATGGTTTTGGCTTGGAATCCCATTCATTACATATATATGTAGATAACAGTTGCTGACTTAATACTTTTTATAGTGGACTAAGGTAGGTATATAAGTGATTATCTTCATGTCCCTGTGCTTGCCTTGATGAGACCGTTTAGTTTGACTGTCTTTGGCTCATGATCTGCTCTCTGAGGTTGCATGGAACAAGACCCATCGCATGTAAAGGCCTTAGTTACAAGAAGACAGTGCACTAAGTTACATTCCCACATGCTGAGCCAAGGATAGGTCATCGCTATGTGCTGTAGTGTAGATTTTAACCATGTTGCTGTGTTCCATCTATCTAAATTAAGTTTTTTGTGCATATAAATGCCAAGATGTCGTTACCTATTTCCGACACAGCATACATTATTGATTCCATCCTATCACGAATTGCGTTGACACTAATTGGCTATAGACACGTGACAGTTTTCTTACCGTACCTTTTCCATCATGTCAAACAGGTATCCCAGAAATCGGATGTGACTACATTGAATGCGTTTGCTAAAGTCAGCTCTGATGGTATGGTACTATACAGTCAGAGAGTAACGAGCACCATCGCCTGCCACATGGCTCTTCATAGATACCCATTCGACATTCAAAACTGCCCGATGCTCTTTGAGAGCTGTGAGTATCACTTACTCCTGTTCTTATTATTTTAATCACTTTAAGTGTCTTCAGTGATTCTATTCCATGTGCATGCGTGTAACATGAGCAGGGTATGAGTGTGTACAACCTCCCTCATGCAATGAGTAGTACTGCCCATCAGCTTCGTCTGTCAATATTATACATGTATGTAGTGTGTGGAGCCAATGTCTGAGAAATGAAAAACTTCAGCCTCTGCTCATCAAAACAGAGTTTCGTTCAGTTCTTCATCTTGTTATTAGATTTATTTGCTTCAAAAAGAAGCCTGTTGCCCGAGCTGCAATCTGCAATCTGCAATCTGGTTGTTGCTCTATAAATATAAAATATCTATAAGAACTCACCTCGAAATTCGATGCCGTGTCGATTCACATTTATCAGGCCCATTCGCACATTTTTTCCCAAAACAGATTATCGCCTGTTATTGTGACATTGCACATACACAACAAATATTTAAACCTAGGAATTCAGATCATTATAGGGAGACAACTCCATAATTCCTATGGGAGAGGTAATGGCCACCTGGAAAATTATTTTTATTCTGCGCAGATGGTCATACCACTGATGAGATGGTATTCAGCTGGACTAATGGAGAGGTGGTAGAGAAAAATGAAGAAATAGTCCTTCCTGAACACATTCTCAAAGAGACGACCCAAAAAGACTGTACCAGCAACTACAGTGCAACAGGTGACAGATTGATTAAAATCTCGTGGAATGGGTTGTAACTTTTAATTGAGAAGTCAAGGATAGCGAGATAGTAGGATAACTAGGTGGGAGAATGCTGGGTCGCAACCGGGAGAACCTGGGTTTAAATACCGGCAATGCTGGACTCCCGTTGTGGATATGAGGTCTTCATTTTAAACCTAGCTCAAAACAAGAAATGTTTCACTAGGTGGTGGGGCCCTGATACTCACCCACTTTCGGTGCTCCATGCTAAGCCATAACTGGTGAGTTAGCAAATTTCCAACCTGGCAGCGTCACCATAACAGTGAAACCTCATACAAGAAAGGGAAGGAGAAGTCAAAAGTCATTGGTGCAGAAGTGTTGAGTGAGAGATTCTCAGTTTTAAAGTTCAATTCGGACCTATCCACTTCCTAGTAGCCTGTTCTCATGGCTATGTTTCACCACTTGGGATGCGACTCAGCACCAATAAGTGCCTGTTTCAAGCCCGGATGAAAGCAAAGAGTTGGCAATAGAAAAGGCATCAGGTAGTTAAAGCTAGACCTATACTACTTTCCAAGTCCCACTATCTCGCTATCCCGCTATCTCGCTATCCCGCTATCCCGCTATCCCGCTATCCCGCTATCCCGCTTTAGACATGTATTCCGGTGGTATTACTTTCGTAGTACTTTGTCCTCTTTATTGCCAGGCCTCGAAGCACTTGACTATTTAACTGCTGGTCATCTGGGAGCTCTTGACATTTACGCTAACTCTAATCATATCATAACACCGTCAATCACCTCCATCAAATTGAGGCGTGCATAAAATCACTAAGTCTCACTCCTATACCATTGAATAACTTTTGACTTTTCAATAAATGTAATAGCGCAGCTTCCTTTCACGCAGAGATATCTCTTCTGTGATGCAGGGTTGGTAGTATTTATCATCTGTTTCCGGGGTTCTATAACTTTGATGGAGATTCCTTTTGGCTGACGACTAAAGTAATTTATTTGCGGATGTCCGAAAAACCAAGGGGCCTGGGTCACTAGGTACTTTATGATAACTCTGTCATAGCTCTCCCTCGGTTCTGTTTATGAGTGGGATTATATAGTCTAGTATACCAAGCAAGCTCCCAATCATAGGGAACCCATCCGAGAGAGAACCGTAAACTGTCTCACCTATTCTCACTAACCTTCAGGAAGCGTTATCTGTCCATGGAAATTCAGATTTCTTTCAAAGGTCATCAAAGTAAAAAATGATGTCAATAACTATCATGCTTCGCAGTTCGCATGCCCGTCTGATCAAGTCGCCAAAGACATCCCATTGTATTGTGGCTGGATGCTGCCTAATGAACAAATCCAAGCTTTACCGGGCATGTACATGTACTTAGTCTTAATGAATCCAATTTTTATCTTTCAGGTTCCTTCACATGTATACAGATCAACTTTGTATTTGAAAGGAATGTCAATTACTACATCCTGAGTCTCTTCATTCCTAGTACTTTGATTGTGGTACTGAGCTGGGTGGCTTTCTGGATAGATAAAGATTCCACACCCGGCCGGGTATCTCTCTCACTCCTCACTATCCTAACCATGCAGACCCAGGTGAGAATGCTTTGTTATTCCGAGTGAACTGATCGGGGTTTTGAGTTGGGTGGCTTTCTAGATAGACAGAGATTCCACACCCGGTTGGATATCTCGCAGTCCTCCCTATCCTATCCTATCCTATCCTATCCTATCCTATCCTATCCTATCCTATCCTATCCTATCCTATCCTATCCTATCCTATCCTATCCTATCCTATCCTATCCTATCCTATCCTATCCCGCCCCGCCCCGCCCCGTCCCGTCCTATCCTATCCTATCCTATCCTATCCTATCCTATCCTATCAAGTGTGATCTTATTGTAAATGGGAAATATATGGTTGCTAGCAATGCACAACCAACTATTCCGCATGAGCGAAAGCAAATAAAATGAATCTATTGCTCC
>Ga0224501_10004861_pt1 | contig 10596 bp, 8 predicted proteins | sample SF_Oct11_sed_USG_4_FD_169105 | JGI IMG/M metagenome (GOLD analysis project Ga0224501, IMG submission 169105) | Sediment microbial communities from San Francisco Bay, California, United States - SF_Oct11_sed_USGS_8_1 | ecosystem: Environmental > Aquatic > Marine > Sediment | place: USA...
TTTCATACTCTCTCTTTCATACTCTCTCTTTCATACTCTCTCTTTCATACTCTCTCTTTCATACTCTCTCTTTCATACTCTCTCTTTCATACTCTCTCTTTTCCTGTTTGGCTGAGTTTACCTTCAGCCAATCAGGATTCATTGGCTTGTCTCTTCTCCTGGTTCACAGCTAATCTTTATAATTGGATTTAGCTTACCGTAGAGTTATCCTCTCCTAACCCACGGATCCCCTATAACTAAGAATAGTCCTCGCAGGGCACTATAATTCTTATTATAGTCATATCAACCAACATCAACTGTTAAGTTTTCAACACCACCCGCACTCTCAGTCTCACTCTCGCCACAACCCCTGCTGGACTTCTGGATATCTGGACAACTCCACTGTCTTCCAGTTCCACAGTGAATTACCCCACTCGTGGTACCATGTTATTGTAAAGGACTGGTAATGAGTTGTATAAAGACAATTAGACACAACTTACCCCATCCAGGTGCCAGCTTCTAAAGTCCCGCACAAGCGTTCGACCCGTTTGTAGCTATCGGGAGGTATGGAAGCCGAGCTGTGCCACAAAATCAATCCCTTTGCCAAGCCGAGCCAATCATAGTATGATTGGCGCAGCTCGTCTACCACTATAGCCGGGAGGGTATAGTGAGCAACCATGTATCTGTACCCTGTACCCCAGCCACGGAATAAGACCCTCTTATCCCTCTTATTCTTATAAGACCCCGGCACTCCCAAAACTATGTCCCCGTAACCAGGTATCCCATATTCTCAAAACCATGCACCCTGTATCCCTAGCTCGAAACCATGCACTTCGACCGGAAATTCAACAAAAACAAGTGGAATACCCCCATCAACTCAAGTTTAAACCCTTGACTTTTCAGCATGGAAATTATGTTTATTGTTTTCACTTTCAATACCCAGGTTGAGACATGCTGACATGGTATTCTTCTGTAAAAACAAGTTGGTGGAATTCCAAGTGATGAAAGTGGTGGAATTTATCCAATACATTGATTATTGAAAAGGAAACCACAAAAGTGGCTCTAAAGTTTGTCTCGCTTTCAGGTTGTGTTATACTGAAAACACAAGGTTTGAGCTTAATGTTTAAACACACTTTTTTGTCAAGTTTATGATGAAAGAACATGATATCTAAGGTACTGGGTACACAGTTTCAGGCTTGGGATACATAGTACATGGTTTCGAGAGTATGGGGTACCTGGTTTCGAGAGTACGGGTTACATGGTTTCGGAGGTACTAGGGTACAGGGTATGGGATACATAGTCTCTCACTACCATGGGAAGGGGTAGGCCCACCGCTGAGACTGCGATTGAGAGGGGAGTGGCGCCCACTGGTGAAAAACTGCTTCCATTTTCAAATGATGGAGCCAACAATCGGCCGTCAGGATCAAGATGGTCTATGACGAACTAAAAATTCATATACAATTTTCATCATAGAGATAGGATCGTGCCGCATCTTGCAGAGCTATATCTATGGCAGGGGTTTTCAAGCAATTTTTAAGAAGGGCCATATTTTTCAAATGGGCAGCCTAAGAGGGCCATTTATTTTGACTACATATGCATACCTACTGCAAGTACAGATTGATAATCCGACATACATACGTACAGATTTACATGTACCTGCTCATTATGTTCACAGAAAAAGGCAATATGTTTTACAATGAGTGCTTCACCTACAAGTAAAACAGGTATTAATGATATATGCAAATAGTAAAGTAACTGAACGCAAGACTAAATAAAGTCTGTTGGTGAGAAGGATCAAATCTACAGTTTTTACCAGTGAGGATGTCTTTGTACGATGATAGACCTTTATATACTATACATGGACATCTATGTCTATGTATCAAGTACAGTAGGCTACAACGGTTGCCATCTGGGAATGTCAGGTCAGTCATGTTTGCAATGATGATAGCAACTAAAATATACTATACTTTATTTGATACCTGACTTCTATTTGATGGAAATTTCCCATCAATAGACAACAGACCTTAAAAATAGATTCAAAGAAAATGTATGACAAGTAAAAGAATCAACAATAAAATTTGATAAAACCCCTTCAGGTTGAAGGGGCGGAAGGAATAATCATGAACAGATAGTGTAAGAGTGAATCTCATTTCCATAGTGAGCTGTCTCAGTTCGACAATGCTGATGACTATGTTGCCGCTGTTGATGTAAATGTGGCGATTTAAAGAAGCCACCAGGGTGGTCATTATGATGGTGCAGGTGATGAGAATACTCATTGTGATATAATGGTTCCTCAAACGAATCATCAAAATAGTCATAATGGCCCCTTGGGAGCACAAAATCGCTGAAAGAATCGCCTAAATCCTCGGCTGAGTCCCAGTCACTGAACACATCAGCAAAGTCAAATCGATCATGGTTGTGACCCGTATGATCACGATGCTGTCGAAAGTGATCAAACTCGTGGAAAAATGCATCAAACTTGAATGGTTCGGCTTTGCCAGCAGTAGATTTCTCTCGCGGATTAAAAATGCCTGGGTTTCTGTCATACTGGTGTCTGGTCTTCTCATCTGATAGTACCTCATATGCTAAAAGAGAAGCAAACTACTGATCAGAAAACACAGGCAGTGTTATCGATCCGGCTAATGACTAGAGGCATCCAGTGCCATGGGCAATGGTCACAAGTTAGGGTAAAGAAGCATATTATGTACTGTAAGCAGTAACATTGTAGATGACTTTACAGCGTATACGCCTTATAACCAATGCGGTCATATGTAATGGCAGAGCTCACACTTCTTCATACTGAATACATGTAACAGTGGCGGTCACACAGGCAAAAATGACACAAGATGGATATTAGGGCAGAGGCCAACTTGTATGGCATGCACACCATCCCTATTGATGGTCAAACATGACAGATCATCAGAAAATAATATGCAGCACCATGTTATGTGGTGCCCAAGACCGACCATCAATCAAATTGACAAAGAGGTATAAGAGGTACAGAGGCTTCCTAAAATCCGCTGATTCTTTGTCTTGAAAATAGTAGAGATTGTTTACTGTAGCATGACCATGATGTTTTTCTTGCATAGTTTTCGGAAGATTGAAACAGTTTAGGAATTATAATAACATTATTTAATTTGTTTTCATTGTAGATCTATCACATAAAAGCCAGAATTTAACAGAATGTGGGTTTAAAGGAATTTTTAGGACAACAGGTTAGTCAGTGGGGATTTAGTACAAACCTTTAGCTATTATGACAAAGCTATCTGCCGATATCTTTTTCTCGTTATCACCAGAGGCCTTGTCGGGATGGTACTTGACAGCCAATTTACGGAAGGCTTTTTTAATATCACGCTGTTTTGCCGACTTATCTACACCGAGAATCTCATAATAAGTCTGATTAGAAGCCTCCTCACTCGCCGACAGTACAGGATGGCTGAGCAAAGAGACGAGGCAGACGCAAACTTCTATCCTCATACTGGCGGACACTGGCCCATAAATCTACAACCATAGATTCAATAATATAGATGAGGTAGTTCACTATTGTGAGTAATTGCGACAAACAACCAACCTAGCAATTGACTGACTCAGAGTCAATACCATGACTATAATCATGAAACTCAATTGAAAATGAAGTTCCAAGTACAAACCATTGTAATAATGACCTAAAGGTCCAATTATGGGCAGTCTACAAATCACTAACTACTGACTAAGTAATTTTCAGTAAATCTAGATAATCGCCAATCCGATGAGTAATTACCATGATATCCAAAAACCTTGAAATTGAACTTGAAGGCTTGATCCGTTTTACTTTTAGTCATTAGTGCTAATCAGCCAACAACAGTCAGTGAGTCAGTGTCACTCTCACTCACTGAGTCTGACCGTAGAGTAGACACTAGAACAAGAAGTAGAACTAGAACAACTTCAACAAGTAACTAAACTAGTAACTGTAGTGTAAGTCACTAACTTAACTCTTAAGACTAACTTCTAAGTCAGTGTAAGTAGAACTAGAAGTAGAACTAGAAGTAGAAGGAATAGCAGATCTCACTTACATTACAAGTTACTCAGCAAGCCGCACAGCGGAGTCGAATCAGTGGTTGCCGGGTGGCAAAAAAAACACGTACCGCTACTCGGTCAATGCGTGTAATTTACAGTGTAACTGTAACTTACTAACTTAACTGTAACTGTAAGTCAGTGCAACTCATGAATGATGAACTGTGATTCGCAATCTTTGATGCACGTGGGTTTGTTATTTGGGTTGGTACAAAGCAAAGCTTCTGCTTGAAACACCCCTGTAAAGATCCAATACTCCTAAAAATTAGACCAATTACTTCATAAAATACGTTTCTCTATTTATTTATTGCTAAACAATATAGGTTATTACATATATTATAGATCTAACCGGACGTTTCAGTTTGTGCCAACCAAGGCGACGAGCGATTGTTTGATTGGTTGACTATGTCTGTGCCGGGAATCGTGGGATTGGGAAATCTTCCAAAACTAGGCCAAGCAGTTGCCTGAAAAACACTATGTACCACGTTATCTTTGCGTCTCTGATGTCCCGTGAAACCCCTAGCACGTGAACGCTCGACAGCTGGCGCCTGGTACAAGACTCCGGAGTCAGAAGTCAACAAAGTGTAGAACAATGCATGCGACTCGATTGATTACGAAAGTCATCCAGGTAACAGACATTCTCATGCGAGTGGTCTACCTTGAAAGTAAAAATAAAACGAATCACAGCACCACACTCGACTACTACTAGTACTAGACTAGTACTACTACTGCTACTACTGCTACTAGTATTACTAGTACTTCTAGTTCCAGTTCTAGTACTACTAGTACTAGTAGCCAGTAGTACTAGTCTTACTAGTTTAGTTATTATAGTTTATTATTTTTATACTAGTTTAAATTTAATACAATCATTATACAGTATTATACGCTACACTACAGTAGACTGAGTAGTGAGTAGTTTATACCAGTTACTACTACTAGTACCAGTAGTACTGGTAGTGGTACTAATCATGATTGATGATGATAATTGATGCTGATACTGATAGTCCTACTCCTAGTCCTAGTCCTGCCTCCTAGTCCTACTCCTAGTCCTCTTAGTTAGCAGGTAGCTACTAGAACTATTAGTATTTAGCACTAGTAGTATTACTAAACTCGGAACTGTGTCAGTATGTGTGTGGATCTTTGAAAGTGGTTGAATTTTGAAATGGATTAATAATTCACAAGTTCATTAGAATCTAAATAGAAAGACTCAAAGAGGGTTCGGAGACAGCGGAACCGTAAGGCGTGTGACGTCATACATTTCGAGTGCCTAGTGTCACTCTGCGCCAGCCCTCTCGCCTCTGTATCGCCTGAGTCATCAAATAGTTAGCCACTATTAGTATTACTCAGTGACTCAATAGTCAGTGAGTATCTAACAAACTGTCTTGTTTTGAAAGATGACTCGCTGTTTATTCAGTGGCCGTGGGTATTTGCGTGTTGACTTGCCTGTAGTCTACGACTAAAACTCTAACGGTAATCATACTACTATACAATATTGTTAACAGGTGAGTGTTTGTGGTACCTACTATACACGATTATACATGTATTACTAATGACTCAGTAATGTCGGGGGGGGGAGCCATGGTCAATTTTCTTCTCAGACCGAAGCAATAAAAGCATCTCTGTCATGTGTAGAACTATTGGGTAAATTAGTAGCAATCTCTTTTTCCAGAATTGTAAGGTCAGCGCGCAGCTGACGAGAGCTTATGCAGCACCGCGGCGTGAAAAGGGTATGTTGTGTACTCTGAGTCATCAGAAGCAAAACAATTTCCACAAATGAAACTCCCCATTTTTTGCGCTTTTTCTGCTATCATGTCGGTAAATAGCGGTCCGCCTGTGCTTTACTGTGAGCCGTTATCCAACATAGAAAGACTACAATGTGAGAACTCGGGTTGTTTCTTACCGACTTTGTATCACATAATTTGATAAAATAGACGAGCAGTTCTTGCATACCATCGCTGTGAGTGCTTTCTTCTCAAAGGAACTCCCTATTCGCATATTGCCTTCTCATTTCTCATTTACTGTGGGACACTTGGTTTCGTATGCCTGCTTCAAACGGCCGAGTCTGGAGGTGCACCTTTCGGCACGCTCTGGCTCGCGCTAGAACACCGCCTTTGATCTCAGCATGCCGTGCCGACATCAAAGGCGGTGTCCTACCACAAGCATGGGCGGATAGCACGGTATCAGTGCCGTGCTATTCGGCCTGGCTCATGCTAGGAATGGTGTTTTAATGAAATCAGCAGCAATCTGGAAAAGGAGAGGACAACTCCCTATAAAATGTATGGGATTTTTAGCTTTTTATGCGGGATTGTCCTTTCCTGCTGGTTGATGCAGCAGGTCCACTTTAGCTTAATTAAAACACGAGCTTCGCCTGCTGAACACACCGCCTTTGAAGTTGAGCACACCGTGCTGAAGGCGCGCCTTCAGATTCGGCCGGTTGAAGCCGGCATTAGATTTGCCTTTTTCTTTTGAATAACTTCCTCGTTCAACGTTAAGCGTGATGGAGCCGATACCCACTGTTGCACCTGCTCACCTTTGTTATACTCTTTTTAGTATTCGTGAACGAGGTTCGGCTTCTAGGGAGAGTGGGTACCGATCCGGAACTCAGGGGCTCCGGCCATACTCAAATCGCCACCTTCCCACTTGCCACTGCCTCATTCTGGAAAAACAACCAAGGTAAGCTACTCATCAGTATAAAGTGATGTTGGAGGTTAAAAGGGTTATAACACGGTCGATGGTAGACGTACTTTCGGAGTTGTGTTCCCCATTCATAAAGGAAGGCAACTCCACATTCATTGCAGCGATCGCAAGTGGTCTTTTTCCACAAATCGAATATCAATCACTCGAATAACTACGGCCCAAATGGCCCAAAATAGAAATAAATTGGGATCTAATTACTAAAACTTGGTAACCTAGTGATCTTCACCCCTTTATAACATCGAGTAGAACTTGAACGTAAGATTGGAGAAAACCTAAGTTATAAGAAGTGTTTTGCCGGTTTTCCCTAGCCCTAAATAGAGGCCGTTGCATTCGGGCCTCTATCATTTGGCAAAAATGGCACTAACAGTCGCTGACAGAGGTGAAAACTGCATTCTGAAACCCTATTTCCATATTTTTGTTGAACATTTTCTCTATACAGACTTGTGTAACTACCAGTCCAGTATACACATACAAACGCATTTGTCAAACATCGGCGCGTAAACCGAGAAATCAACACCAACACCAACAGTTCTGTGTTAATTTCCTATCTCGAGACCAATTCTGGTGCGTCGACGGTCTGAAAAGTGCGTCGCCGAGGGATCTAAGTATGCACATTGGATAGGCCTATATCTAAGCTTCCATTTGAGCTGGGTATTGGGCCCATTTGTTCATGGTAGGCTTCAGAATCTACAAACAAGTGAAGTAACTTTTGCCCACTTTTACCCCTTTAATTGGAAAGTCCACTGGCTAGAAGTCCAGGTCCTACCGCTCCAGAACAAGCCTCAGGCTTTAGAGGCACACTAAATAAAATGGCCAGATGTTCATATGGTACACTTTCAACAGGCAAAAACTTCTTTCCTAGTGAATTACTGCATGACTTTTGTGAATGCAGGTGAGGAACAAGAAAAGACAGACTGGCACAGAATTGCAACTGGTATTCCCTCTACACGTGACTATGTCATGAATAATGTAGTCAAGGGGGATCGGATTTTGATATTCGGCTCCATTCAGTACAGCGAATACACGGACGAAAACCAAGTCAGGAGAAATACAACCTCCATCTTTGCATGTAAGTCTCTAGCTGTTCAGTATTACGTATTTTAAAGTATGAGTCAATGGATAGAACATAGACCTTATGCTATGTGTTCTCAGAACAAAAAAAATGGATGAGTTAGCTCAGATGTAGAAATATTTGAGGCATCAGATATACCTCCATTGACTTGATTGGAAAATGTCGACTAAGATAATAGCCTTTGAAACAAATGGATTCACTTGATATGGGAGTTCGGTAGGGGTTTTACCGTGTTGTGTCATTGTCATCTTCCGCAGTGCTCTATTTGGAGTTGTTCTCTACTAACACTAGTTCAGGCGAGTCACATGTGGGCCTATGTGACCCAGTTTTCTTATGATCTGGTGTCTTATGGTCGGTTCAAATTAGGTTCTTTGTAAGCTCGATCATGCTGCGGGCAAAGCACGAGCTGACATCAAAGGCTAGCAAGAGCGTTCTTTTGCGATTATTGCAGGTCCAACATGCAATAATCGCAAAAGACCGGTCTTTGGCTGCTGACAAAGAATGTTCCTAGTTTGAACCGACCATTAGAGGTTTTAGACAAACCTGAATTTGTCTTCACTTGTTTGAAGATTCTGAAGCCTGTCATGAACAAATGGGCCAAATACCTGGCTCAGATGGAAGGTTAGATAGAGCCCTATCCAATGCGCATACTTAGAGCCCTTGATGACACTTTAGACTGTCAAAGCAATAAAATTGGCCTCCAGGTACGAAAATAACCCAGAGCTGTTGGTGTTTGCATTGATTTCTTGACTTAAGCGCTAGTGTTTGGAAAAATCTCTTGCAGGTGCATGCTAGACTTGTAGCTACACAAGTCTGTATAGCAAAACGTGTGGACCAAAAATATGGAAATAGGGTTTCAGAGTGCAGTTTTTCACCTCTGTCAGCGAGCATTAGTGCCATTATTGCGTGATGATAGAGGCCCGAGCAGTCGCGAGCATGCGAATGCACCTATTACGTTAATTTTCTAGCACTTTTCTACGTTATGACGGAGTGAAGATCATTGGGTTACCAAGCTTTAGCAATTAGACACCATTTGCTTTCTATTTGGCCCATTCGGGCCGTAGTTATTCGAGTCACCGATACACGTTTTTTGGAGAAAAAACCTCTAGCTGTCGATGCAATGAATCGGGGGTTGTCTCCCTTTTAGAATAGATAACGCAACTCCGAAAGTGCGTCTACCATCGGCCATGGCTTAACCTCTTTAAATGTTCCTGATCCCTGTTTTAGCACGAATCTTGAACCTGACAAACCTCAAAGCAAGCAGCGCCCGAGCGGAGGCAAAAGAGGAAGAAGAATCCTCATACTAAACCTCTGATTTCTCACCTTTCCGAGCTCAGACTCCCTGTCTACCATCAGAGGAGAGCTATGATACTAGAGTAAGGTATCACTGTGGGACATTGACAAATACAGAGGCATTATAAACATACTCAATTTTGTAGATTTTTGAACACGGAAACTGGAGTGTAAGCTGTAATCTCATTCCATGTATTACATTTCATATGTTATTGTATAAAAACTATAGATGCCAATACCTGCCTTGATTTTCTAACAAAAGTAAATATTTTTCTAAGGCCCGCTTGTTAATTTTAGAGATGCCCTTGTTTTGTTATAATAAAATGATCTTGCTATGATTACTGGTGGCTGACTAGCTTGCTTTCTAGTTGTAATTCTCACCCGTCAGCGTTCCTGATGTTAATCACATGATGGTCACATGACTAACATGGCCACGAGATGCATGCATGATACTGCAAGTAATCTCCAAGCTACCTGATAGTTAACATAACTTGCTATAATCATATGATAATACAAACAAAGCAAACTGCAGATACAATATGTATGAAACATGTAAGAACTTTTATTGGCATAATTTGCGAAGTCGTATTCGAAAAACGTCGACCACTCATTATATATCTACATCACTCAGTTGTCCAGCAACCATCTGCACTGCAACCATAGCCTGCTATGGTGCATCCATCCATTCTATATGACTATAACAATGTCTTTACATGAAATAACCCAAAGCCAAAAAAGCAAAACTGCTCATTCCGTGAGCTCCAATATTAGGCAGAAAGATCATCACTATTTATTTGCTCACCAAACTTTTGGTTTCCATCCCGACTGGAGTAGAAAGGATTGAGGAATAAAATACTGGAGGTCAAGTAAAACTGTGCCAATAGGAATGTAGTGGTGTGGGAAATATGTCATCCCTCTATTAGCTCTGTGATTCCATCCAGTCTTATAGATCTGCACCATTGGTTATATGCGAAATGATCCTATATAGTACCTAAAAAAGCAAACCAACTACTTTAGATAAGTTGTGTTATGATTTCAATACTCACCATGCAGTGCATAGGATGGGAAGGGTGAATCTATGAGTCAAAGTGACCTTTATAGTGCTGATGCATGAATTCTGCTTAAAATTGATTGCGTTCTTTCTCGACTCCGAGATTATAGAAACATCTCTTTTTTTCCGCCAAACGCAAAACATGAAAAATATTTAACTAATATTACTTGCAAAATCGTGCTCTGTTTAATTTATATGTACATTGAATTCCTATCGATATTCTGATGAAAGAATCGTAAATGAAATTTAGGAACTGAATTTTTTAATTTGTGTTCCGGCAACTTGCGATCTCATGAGATCCCATGTTGCCCTAATTTGTAATGAAAGCGTGTCTACTTACTACAGGAATGGTATAAGGTATAAACTCTAAAACCGGAGTTACTCTTATAGCACAGTAATACGTACCTCTAAACAGGAGTTACTCTTATAGCACAGTAATACGTACCTCTAA
>Ga0224501_10004862_pt1 | contig 10594 bp, 9 predicted proteins | sample SF_Oct11_sed_USG_4_FD_169105 | JGI IMG/M metagenome (GOLD analysis project Ga0224501, IMG submission 169105) | Sediment microbial communities from San Francisco Bay, California, United States - SF_Oct11_sed_USGS_8_1 | ecosystem: Environmental > Aquatic > Marine > Sediment | place: USA...
TAGGAGCTAGGAGCTAGGAGCTAGGAGCTAGGAGCTAGGAGCTAGGAGCTAGGAAAAGGTTAATCTATTAACTATCAACTATTAACTATTAACTATTAACTATTAACTATCGACTCTTAAACACTAAAAGGGTCGCGCCTGATGATAGTTTCAACCCGATCGGGGCCTGTAGAAACGATATCAATTGGAACGCCAACCAACTCTTCCAGTTTGTTAATATAGTTTCTGGCATTTTCAGGTAAATCATCCCAACCTGTTACGCCAAAAGTAGATTCACTCCAGCCAGGCATATCAAGATAAACAGGCTTAACTCGCTCAAAACCTTCCGCACCAACAGGCGTGGTGCTCAACTTTCCTTTTTCAGGACAATCATATTGAATACATATTTTGACAGTTTCCAGACCATCCAAAACATCCAGCTTGGTCAAACAGATTCCTGTCACACTATTCACCTGAATGGCGCGTTTGATTGCCACGGCATCAAACCAGCCACATCGTCTTGGCCGACCTGTTGTGGCACCAAACTCATGACCTTTTTCACCCAAATGCTTGCCAACGTCATCAAACAGTTCTGTTGGAAATGGACCACCACCAACACGAGTCGTGTATGCTTTGGTAATGCCTAATACATAATCCAGATACAAGGGACCAAAACCGGAACCTGTTGCTGTACCACCAGCTGTTGTATTTGATGAAGTAACATAAGGGAAAGTACCATGATCAATATCCAGCAAAGTACCTTGAGCACCTTCAAAAAGGATTGACTGGTTGTTGCTTCTAAGTTGATGCAAACTGTCTGGTACATCATCAACCAAAGGCTTTAACAATTCAGCGTACTGCTGGCAGCTTTGATATACTGCTTCAACATCAATAGCAGGTTGTTGATAATAATTGGTCAGTACAAAATTGTGATATTCCAATACTTCGGTCAGTTTTTCTTTTAAACGCTCGGGATAAAAAAGATCGTCTACTCTCAAGCCTCTGCGAGCCACCTTGTCTTCATAAGCAGGACCAATCCCACGTCCGGTTGTACCAATTTTTTTGTCGCCAGTTTTGGCGGCTTCACGAGCCTGATCAAGGGCTGTGTGATAAGGTAAAATTAAAGTACAGGCAGCGCTCACTCTTAATCTTTCTCTGACTGGTACGTCGCTGGCTTCCAGCATTTGAATTTCTTTTAGCAAGGCTTCAGGACAAAGTACAACACCATTACCGATGTAACATTTAACATCTGCGCGCAAAATTCCTGATGGAATAAGGTGCAAAACAGTTTTCTTGCCGTCTATTACAAGTGTGTGGCCGGCATTATGTCCGCCCTGAAAACGAACAACTGCGGCAACACGGTCGGTCAACAGATCGACAATTTTACCTTTCCCTTCGTCACCCCATTGGGTTCCTAACACAACAACATTTTTAGCGGTTTTGGTGTTTGACATGATTCAATATATTTTTTAAATAGAAGCCGCGTATTTTACTCTTATCAGAAACAAAATACTGCATTTTTTTATGATTTTTTAATGATTTTACTGTCCTTTTCTCTGCAACTCTCTAGGAAGCTAACAGAAATAAAGTACATCCGGTGGCAAAAAATACACCACCGATAATTTGCAACTTGTCATCCGGTAATTGCAATAAAGACAGTACAATTTTTTTCCATTTCTTAGGCATTAACAAAGGAATTAAACCCTCAATGATTAACATTAATCCTAATGCTGCAACTAATAATTCCATAGATTCACCTTTAATCATCTAACTTTTATGTCATTCAGAATGAAAAAGCCGGCATAAGGCCGGCTCTGGTAAACTTCATATAAGTTTATTTTTTGCCCTTTGAATCTTTAAAATATTTAAAGAAATCACTATCAGGCTTAATAACTATAATATCATCCTTACTGTTGAACGAAGCTTTATATGCATCCAGACTTCTTAAAAATGCATAGAACTCAGGATCCTTATTGTAAGTATCAGCATAGATTTTTGCTGCTTCAGCGTCAGCTTGACCTTTGATCGTTCTAGCTCTTTGGTCGCCTTCAGATAAAATTTCCTGTACTTTTTTATCTGCTTCTGACTTAATGATATTACCCTTCTTTTCTCCTTCTGTTTTTATTTTTGTCGAGGTTGCAACACGTTCTGACTTCATACGCTCATAAACTTTTGAAGCAACTTCGCTAGGATAATTTATTTTTTTAACTCTGATATCAATGACTTCTATACCATATTTTGGTGTTTTTAAATTAACCTCAGATTTAATATCATGCATCAACTCTTCTCGCTGTTCAGATATAGCTTCTTTTAATGTTCTTTGACCAAACTGGTCTCGCAAACCATTATCAACTAATCTTTCAAGCAGATCGCCAGCCACTCTAAATTGACCATTTGTACTCAAATAAAATTGGGAAAAGTCTGTTACTTTCCATTGAACATAGGTATTAACTTCTAAAAACTCTTTATCAACTGTTGTAAATACATTTGGCTCTCCATCAAGCGTTTGCATTCTGACATCCATTACTATCACGTTATCAGCAATAGGAATTTTAAAATGAATGCCTGGTGCATAAATGACAGGTTTATCATTTGCGTCACGCTCTACTTTACCAAAGTGTCTTACCAAGCCGCGTGTTCCTTCTGTTAAAACAAAAATAGATGAATTCACAATAGCAAGGACAATTATAGTCAGCAACAATCCTATTAAACTCTTATTTGACATTTTGCTCTGCTCCCTTATTAAGTTTATGTTTGTTCATTATTTCTTGCAGCGGTACATACAACATATTGCTACTACCATCCACATCAACCATAACTTTACTGGAATTTGACATCACTTCTTCCACTGTTTCTATATACAGACGTTGTCTGGTTACTTCTTTTGCAACTCTATATTGAGGCAAAAGTTGTTCAAAACGGGCTATTTCACCTCTTGCTTTTGCTATAACCTGAGCCTTATAACCAAGTGCCTGATTAATTCTCTGTTCTCGAATTGCTTCAGCCAATGGCACTTCACGGTTGTGGTAACTGTTAGCTTCCTGAACTTTTCTATCAGCATCTTCTCTAGCTCTATTCACTTCATTAAATGAATCTGTTACTGCTTTAGGTGGACTGGCATCCTCAAGCGTCACAGTTGAGATAGAAATACCCATATCATAATCGGCTAAAATTTTGATCAATTCACTTTCAGTTTGACTACGAATTACTTCTTTTTTATTTGTCAAAACATCATCAACTAATGAATCGCCTATTACCTTACGTAAAGCAGCCTCTCCAGCTTGTCTGACAACTTCATCGGGTGAAGTCAAATTAAACAGGTAGGTTCTGGCATCAATAATCCGATATTGAATACCTAGTTCTACATGGATCATGTTGGTATCTTTAGTTAACATAATGTCAGCTACGCGTTTTTGGTGGAGCTGATTAACATCAACTTTGATAACTTTTTCTATACCTCTTGGTACCCAACCCCAACCAGCACCAACAGTCCTGTTATATTGACCAAACTGTAAAACAATTCCATCTTGTTTTTCATCAACTGTATAAAAACCACTTAAAGCCCAAATTACGGCTAATACAATTATGCCAGTGAATATAAAACCCTTGTTTCCCGTGTGATCTGAACTCCCACCTTTCTTGCCGCCACCAAAAAACTTTTTGAAAATATCTTCCAAATCCGGTGGACCACTGTGCTTTTTATCCCTTCCCCAGGGATCCTGGTCATTATTACTATTACCTGGTTCATTCCAAGCCATGTTAATCTCCACTGTAATTACTATTAAATGATTAAACTTTCTCTATTCTATTTGGCTCACCAACAAGATGCAAATAAGATGGCGCCTTTAAACCGTTTACAATAACTTATTAAATGGTAGCAACTGCTGCTTTTTCAAGCCTGCCATCAGACTTTCTTAATAATCGCTGCCAGTCCGCCTGATTAATTCTTATATCCAACAAAATACTGGCATCATCCTGACTGACTTCTTTTTCAACCGCCTTGAGATTGTACAACTCGCTACGCAAATCATAATCCCTGTTTGTCAATCTGACGGTTACATTCAACCAATCCACTGCCAAATGATTGGCAATGCTTTGCTTGATTAACTCTATTCCTTCACCGGTAACAGCCGAACACCAAACCTCATCAGGATTACCATCGAGCCCAATATTGTATTTGGCAGAAACCTGCTCAAGTCGGTCTATTTTATTGTAAACCGCTATGGTCTTGATATGGTCGGCACCAATTTCGGCAAGTACCTGATTAACCTGTTCTATATTGTCGTCTTTTCTGTCGTCAGATGCATCTATGATATGTAACAAAATGTCAGCCTGACGACTTTCCTGCAGAGTTGCTTTGAAGGCTGCAACCAGATCGTGTGGCAAATGCCTGATAAAACCAACCGTATCTGAGAGAATAACTGACTGCCCATCTCCCAATTCAATTTTTCGTAATGTCGGATCCAGCGTAGCAAACAGCTGGTCAGCAGCATACACCTTTGAATCTGTCATTAGATTGAACAATGTAGATTTGCCAGCATTGGTATAACCAACAATTGCGACCGTTGACAATTGGCCGCGTTTTCGTGATCGTCTGCCTTGCTCCCGTTGTTTTTCCACTTTCTCAAGACGCTTTTCAATGGTCTTGACTCTTTCACGCAATAAACGACGGTCTGTTTCTAACTGGGTTTCACCTGGTCCTCGCAACCCGATACCACCTTTTTGTCTTTCAAGGTGAGTCCAGCCTCTTACAAGACGAGTTGAAAGATGATTAAGCTGTGCCAATTCGACTTGTAATTTACCTTCATGGGTTTGTGCGCGCTGGGCAAAAATATCAAGAATCAGGCCTGTTCTGTCAATAACACGGCATTTAACCAGTCGCTCGATATTTCTTTCCTGAGCAGGAGATAACCTGTGATTAAACAACACCACATCTGCCTGATGTTCCTCTACCAGTTGAGCAATTTCATCTGCCTTCCCAGTACCAATAAAATATCTTGGCTCGGGAAGTTTACGACTACCCCCGACAATAGCCTTTATTTCAAGCCCTGCAGACACAGCCAGCTCGACAAACTCATCCTTGTCTTCCCGGTTTTGTATATCAGGTAAGTCTATGTGAACCAGAACGGCATTTTCACCGCCAGCATGCCTTTCAAACAAATGAATAAACTCTCTATGGAATTAAAATGAATACTCGGAAAATGAGCAACAAAGCAATGATATTCTACTACAACCAGAAATAATTTGTTAACTATCACAATTGTAAAACGTAAGGGGACATGAATGATAATATTTGAAAAAAAGAGGGAGTACAGAACCACTATATAAAAAGTGGCTCTGTATTGATTCCGTTCAGACCTAAACTAATTTGCTATGATAATAAGACCAATTGCAATTTTTATTAGTTTTCTGTATTCCTAGAAATTACCAATGCTATCAACACCATGATCTTGATCATCGTGTGACAACTTGACATTCCTGCTTGGCACAACGGTAGAAATGGCGTGTTTATAAACCATTTGACTAACAGTATTTTTTAGCAAAACAACAAACTGATCAAAAGATTCAATTTGACCTTGCAGTTTTATACCGTTTACCAGAAATATCGAAACAGGAACTCGCTCCTTACGAAGCGCATTTAAATAAGGGTCTTGTAAAGTTTGCCCTTTAGACATAATTGTCTCCTTGTTATTTTTTATATCGTGAGACCTAACGACTATATAACAGCATATAGAATAGTCTCAATAACCATTTAATTGTTAAGCGTTCTTGTAAAGCCTGCAGACTGATAGCAATACTTTTCAAAAACAATCCTTGTACAATTCAGTAACAGATACTCCTGAGTTATATTGATGACAACAATTCGTTTTCAATTCCTGTTCTGATTCAATTGCGGTCAGTTTTTAGACCAATTTAAATTGAAAATCCGATCTGATTAAGAAATTTATTCAATAAAATCTGGCAAATCGAAGAACAACAGCAAAACTTATCACATCAAAAATACAACTGTTACCTAAGACCAATTTTAGCATTATTCCAATGCATCTGCTAAAAATTTTATTTATATTGATAAAAAAACTGTATCAATATATGAGATATGTGCAAATTGTATCACTACAAGTGCCAACTGACTCCAACTTTATCTGTTGCTGACATAATCAACTATTTTATCAAACGCTGCCTGTCGCTGATCTTTAACATAGGAATCGTACCAGTGAACATCTTCCCAGCTTCTCAACCAGGTGTACTGCCTTTTGGCTAATTGGCGGGTGGCAATAATTGATTTTTCAATAGCATCTTCAAGGGTAAAATCACCATCCAGATACTGCCATAATTGGCGATAGCCAACCGATTTCATTGATGGGCATTCAAGACTCAAATCGTCTCGATAGTAGAGCTCTGACACTTCATCGAGAAAACCATTATCAATCATCTTATCGAATCGCTGTGCAATTTTTTGATGTAACCTTGTTCTGTCTTCAGGTGCGAGCGCAATCGACAAAACGGGATTATGTAATGCCTCCAAAGATTGCTCCTGATGATACAAAGATAATGGCTTACCAGTGGAATGAAAAACTTCCAAAGCTCTCATAATTCTTTGTGTGTCATTATGATGTAATCTTTTTGCTGCAACAGGATCAACCTCTGCAAGCCTTTTGTGCATATTTCCTATACCATCATCATCCAGTTGATCTTTTAATTTCTTTCTCACCTTTACATCTGCTTCGGGCAAGTCCGCAATTCCATCTCTTAACGTCTTAAAATACAACATGGTTCCACCAACCAGCAATGGCGTTTTACCTGATTGGGTAATGCTTTCGATAAGCTTTCTTGCATCTTCACTAAATTGAGAAGCAGAATAAGCTTCACAAGGATCTAATATATCAATCAAATGATGCGGGGTTTGGGATAATTCATCCTGGCCTGGTTTGGCTGTGCCGATGTCCATACCTTTGTATATCATGGCAGAATCAACACTGATAATTTCAAATAGTCCGGTACGATATAACTCTATCGATAAATCTGTCTTTCCACTGGCTGTTGGCCCCATCAGAAAAACAACGGGTGCACTATTAGAATTTGAGCTCATAAATATTTTTTAACAATCCACTTGATAACTGACAACAACCTGACGAGTTAACCTCATCGCCATTCAAAACATCCAAAACTGCCAACAACATGTCAGCAGACACAACTTCAAAACTATCTGTAATACTTTCAATCAATCTGTCACTGTCCATATTTTCTGTTTGAAACCATAGCTTAAACATTTCCAAAATACTATCGGTTTGCTCATGACACAACCACAAGGGCACCTTATTGATAATCATCGAAACCTGACTATCAGTCTGGTGCTTGTCAGCTTTATATTCAAAACCCAAAGCTGTCATCCTCTGGTGCACATTTGCCAGTTCAACAACAGATTCATTAAGACATATTTTAGCCGGAAATAACAAGCCCTTACTTTCGACAATTTTATTGTTTTTTACAACTTGATCAAGAAAATATTTCAATATTAATTTTTCATCAATTAACAAGGGCAATTTATTCCTTTTATACAGCCAAAAATTCCCGGTTACATGAACCAGTTGAACATCACCATTATGTCTTGTATAAACATTAGAAGCTGAAGATGCTGATATTTGATCCTGGTTATATTGACTGAAATAATTTTCCGCAATTTCTCTGCTCTTACCGTATCCCCTGGAATGATAGTTACTTGAAGGGTAGCTATTCGAAATATAATCATTCGATGATTGATTTTCTCTCTCGTGATTAACACCATCAAATAATGAAGGAATTTCTGATGACAAAGCCTCATCAAGGCTTTTTACCAACAAATCGTGGATCAATCGTTGCTGCTCAAAGCGCACTTCATGTTTAGTAGGATGCACATTCACATCAACTTTACTCAAATCAATTGTGAGAAAAATAACAAATGCTGACATTCGTCCCGATGGCAATCTTGGGTCATAAACCTGCCTGATCGCATGACTTAAAGTTTTATCCTTAACCGGTCTGCCGTTGACAAAAATGTATTGAATATCTGACTCACTCCGATGAAAGTCAGGATGACTTACCCAGCCATAAATATTCGCCAATTCATGTTCACAATCAAACCTGATTGCATGATCGGCAAACTTCTTTCCACAACAAGCCGCCAGCCGCTTTAACAATTTTGTTTCTTCAGTATTCGAATCGATCGATGAAACTACAGCCGGGATTTTTCGTACGACCCTGCCATTGTGTTTTAATATCATTTCAACCGAAAGATTAGCCAGCGCATGGGCTATAAAAACATTTTCGATATGGGTAAATTCTGTCTTTTCTGCCTTGAGAAATTTTTGCCTTGCTGGTGTGTTATAAAATAAATCATTCACTTCAACACTTGTACCCACAGGTGATGCTGCTGGCTGAACACTGACCTGCATATCTCGACCTTCGCAAATGGCTTGCCAAGCGTGAGGCTGACCGGCAATTCTGGAAGTTAGCACCAGTCTTGAAACTGAGCTGATACTGGCAAGTGCTTCTCCTCTGAAACCTAATGTACCAATTGCTTCCAAATCGCTGAGTTCTATTATTTTGCTGGTCGCGTGCCGTGTAAGCGCAAGGCTCAGATCATCTTTTACTATCCCACTACCATTATCACTCACTCGCATCTGCCTGATACCACCACGAGAGACTTCCACCAGAATGTTGCTTGCACCGGAATCAAGACTGTTTTCTATCAATTCCTTGATAACAGATGCGGGTCTTTCGACCACTTCACCTGCTGCAATTTGATTGGCCAGTTGCTGTTCAAGAAGATGTATACGTTGAATGCTTGACAAGGGTCATGCCTTGGGAATTATCAATGTCTGTCCAATTCTCAAGCCATTGGACTTTAAATTATTATGTGTTTTAAGCTGTTTAACCGAGACACCATAAGTGCTGGCAATGTCTGACAAGGTATCTCCCTTTTTAACCTTGTAAGACCTGCTTTTTGCCAAACTGGCGTAGTATGAATTATCCGGTGGATGATTCAAAAAATAGCTTTTTACACCCTTAAAAACGGCATTGGCAATTTTGGTCTGTTCCTTGGATGATTTCAGTCGTTTTTCTTCCGTTGGATTGGAAATAAATGCCATCTCTACTAACATGCCTGGAATATCTGGCATTTTTAAAACAAGAAATCCAGCTCTTTGTACGGATTTACCATGCATTTTTGGTACAGTATTTTTTAATTCTTTATAAACACTATTAGCTGCATTAATACTGGCACCAACTGAATAGTGCGTGGACAAATCTAAAATCACCTGAGCTAGCATAGGTTCTTTGTTTGAGATTTCTACACCTCCAGCAAGATCCGACTGGTTTTCACTTTCCGCCAACCAACGTCCCATCTCTGAACTGGCACCCTCGGTAGAAATTATATATACTCCTGCACCCCTCACTCGTCTGTCTGTAAAGGCATCCGCATGTAAAGAAATAAATAAATCAGCCTGATTTTCTCTGGCAATATCTGTTCTTTTACGATGATCCACATAATAATCTGCTGTTCTTGTGAGTACGGCTTTCATACCTTTTTCAGCATTGATTTTTTCAGCCAGTTTTTTAGCAACAGCCAACGTAATATTTTTTTCTCTGGTTTTCGTAGGTCCCGAAGCGCCTGGATCTTCACCGCCATGGCCTGCATCTATCGCAATGATAATATCCCGATTGTTGCTGTCAGCATCTTTCTTAATAATTTTTGTAGCAGTTTTAGCTGAACTTTTGTCTCTGATATCGACTACTAATCGATGATTGAAGTTTTGAAAGGGTTTTAATTTAAAATGTTTGGTATCAACAGCATGCTTTAAATCAATCACTATCCTGATCTTGTCATCCTGTTGGCTACTGCGAATGCGATTTACCAGACTTGGAGGTAACGGAACCTTGGCTGTATCCACAGTTAATTTTGCACTTTTAATATCAATTACCAGTCTTTCAGGATTGGACAAGCTAAATAATTTGTAATCGACTTCCGAACTTGTATCAAAAACCAGTCTGGTTTTTTCAGGGTCTTGCCAGAAACGAATGCCATCCACGCTGCCAGCCAAAACGGTTTGACAAAAAGCACATACCAAAATGCTATTGATCAATATTGCCAATTTTATTATTTTTCTCATGATACTACATACTCCTGCCAATTCCTCGACCCTTAATTTATTGCCTGTTCGGAAGGTTTGTCAAATTTATCCAATTGTCTGAACTCTGACAACCATTTTTGTGTAATTACTTCCAAAGCAATTTTTCTGGCTTCATTTTGATACTCTAAAGAAATAATCATATCTGGTAAAGGTAAAAAACCCTTGCCTTTGTCAGGCCACTCTACAAAACACAGAGCATCTTCATCAATGTAATCCCGAATGCCGATATATTCCAGTTCTTCCGGATCGGCCAGACGATACAAATCAAAATGATAAATTTTTTGCGGATTCTCAGAATTGATTAGATAGGGCTCCACAATTGTATAGGTAGGGCTTTTGGTTGACCCCTTGTGCCCCATAGCTTTGATCACAGAACCAATAAGTGTAGTTTTTCCTGCGCCCAGATTTCCCTGTAAAAAAATCAGCCCTTTTGAGGGCAGACACTT
>Ga0224501_10004863_pt1 | contig 10593 bp, 5 predicted proteins | sample SF_Oct11_sed_USG_4_FD_169105 | JGI IMG/M metagenome (GOLD analysis project Ga0224501, IMG submission 169105) | Sediment microbial communities from San Francisco Bay, California, United States - SF_Oct11_sed_USGS_8_1 | ecosystem: Environmental > Aquatic > Marine > Sediment | place: USA...
TTGTGGTTCATGATTGGTCATGCGCAGTCGAGTTTACTAATTACAGGGGGGGGGCCACTGGGGCATAGACAACTATAGGGTGTTTAATTATCTTTCTGATTTTGTTGAAAATTGGATGAAAGGTGTCTACATGTATCAGGATGACACCTGTGGAATCCTTTCTCAATCAGACCATCCGTTCAGTAGTTATGATCAAAAATCCAAATGCTCCATATATGTCTATCATTGGATGAGGCACATTGGGTTCCATGAAAATCTAAGTAGCCTCTGACGCGGAATCTGATTACGCAATTTGCTGCACTTGGGTGTTGTCACTCCACCTGTACAGATGAGAACAGTGCATGTTTAACAGGTCTCCAGAAAGAGAGCAATATATAAGGGCATGTTAAAAACTTAAAGTAGCACTTTAAGCTTCGCCGTGGGTGCTTTTACGGCAAGAGTAAGGTACACTGAGTCACTCAGTCAATAGCTACAGTCGTGCGCCTACTTACTTTATAGGAAATGTATTGTTTAGATATTATTGACATTGTAACTACAACTGCAGTTGCCAGCAGACAAACTGTCTTTTGTCCTTATTGGAAATTGTATTTGTGTGCAAAGTTGTTCCTCAATGCCTAGATTTAGCCCATAGAATTTCTAATCGGTAAAGAGTTTCTTAAAACAATTGATATGTTGGTACATGAGGACTAAAGAACCGACAGGGAAATAACTCCATGGTCCCCGTTTTTTTTTGTGACACAGTAATTTCTGGTCTCCTGTTGCAAAATAAAATTGTTTTTATACTGTATTATTATTCTTTTTGCGGGCCTGCAGTGGGGCACAACCTATAGTGTCCGCGCACGACACCCATTAGATCCCACAACTAAGTACCTGACCAACCAAGCAACCAGCTAACTAACCAGTAACTCCTTATATGCCATAAGTGGATAACTAAATTAATGCTAGCACACTGCAGTGATGGTCGGTTTTTCAGTAATTCTAAAACCACTGGGTTCCTTCTCCACGATACTCATAACTAGGTTGCTCATCACAATCATGATCACTGACCAAGACACTGATTCCAAATATTTCTGTGCTTACCACTGGAGAAGCTCTGCCGTCTGGTTAAAAGGGAGACTCAGTAGGCAGTCAGGAATGAACCAAAGTTCTATGGCCTTTCTGAATTTTTCCGGAATTTTCTAGAATTTGTACCCAGGACATACTGTATGTACACTAGGCAGAAATTTACACTCTTAAGCCACCACTCTGACTTTTTCCGGAATTTTCTGGATTTTGTACCCCTGGCTTAAATACATTTTAACCAGCCCAATCTGCTCCTTGCCAATGAAAATTGCAAAACAATATTTGTGTGTGCGGTGTGCCGACGAGTGCTTCTTCTTTACAGCGGCCATCTTTAAGGGAAAGTACGGCTCGGATAAAGAGAACAAACTTGAAGCTGAGCATGACTATCTGACTGATAGGCTACAGAGAATTGGAGCAGCTCGGTATAAATGGTCAAATGGTCGTAATCTACTGAATCATGCCACGTCTCAACTCTGTGTGGGCTGCAAAAAATGGATGGAGATTCTCAACATGGATCCAGCGTAAGTACTTACTGCTAGTCCTAACTAAGACCAGATGACAGTTTACCACTAACTGACTGGATGACTGGCCGACTGACCGACTAATTAACTGACCGACTGATCAGCTGACGTAATGGCCGACCTCTCAATAAGTTCACAGCTTGTTTCCGGATTGCTGCACTGTTGAGAACATTACTCCAAGAAAGGACCTCTGTTAAGTAACATCAATATTGTTATGTCCATAGGTCCATAGACATAAAGTACTTAGATCCATATAAGTATATATCGGTTACGCATTCATTTAGATAATGTTTTATTGATTCTGCGATAAAGTAATTTTTTCCACTCATCAGCGTGACACCAATTATGATTTCAACTACTTCTTGCATTTAATTACTGATACCACATAAACAATGATACGCATGCATTGTCTGACATTATATGAAAGAGTTAAGTCCGGTACGTTAAGCTTTTTGATCGGGTTTTGGAGTTGTCATATCTATTAAAAGATGGCTGCATGTCTTGGATGTAGAAATGTAATACTGATTATATATGCATATATGATCTTACATCGAGAATTTATATGAATAAAGTAGTAGTCTGATTGCGAGCTGGGTTTGAGGCTATATTTCTGTAGATAAAACTTCCACTTCGCTTAGAACATTCCTTTGGTCGCTCTATTTGACAAACCTCTCTATGATTGAGATCGATTTAAGAGAGGTAGAAGCTAAGAGTAATTGTGAGCAAACTGAGTATTATGGATTATGAGAAATTGGGTGATTTCACAGGCCCGGATATTCTTGCTATGATTCTAGCAGCAACTAAAATGAACCAACTCTTCACTTTACAGAGATCAGAAAGGTCGATACAGAGTTATAACAGAATCACGAAATAATTGCATTGCCGCCGCTCAGAATATCCAAGCCGCCCAGAGATATCTTCACACTATCGACTTCCCGTACTGCAAACCACCGGAAGTTAAGGTACACGATAAACCTAGGTCAGCACAAGAGTCAACATTTGATAATCAAATTCTGTTTTTAATCAGCAAGATTTGTATGCTCAAATTGGGATGATGGGCTTGCGTTAGGTGAGGTGGGACCCAGTGTGGCTTTGCTGTTAGTAGCCTGGCCTGGCCTGGCCTGGCCTGGCCTGGCCAGGCCTTGAGGTCCACAGGTTCAAAACATTTTGGCTTGTGTCTTAAAACCTCCCTCTACTCACTCGGCAGCAAAAATATGTAACCAACTCTCTTCAGAGCTAAGGAAGGTGGTGAGGAGGAGGAATGGCACCCCTCCTCAGTTTCAACATTGCTTGTACAAGTTGGATCTCCAACAACCACTTCCTTAAACGTCCATTGGCTATTGGAACAAAAACCATATATACAAAAACGACACAGACAACTGAGCAAGCAGATCACACGGAAGTTTTGAGTCAACTCTTATCGGTCTCTCACAAAAGCATTACAAACATGCTACTTTTTAAAATCTACCCGGCCACTTGGCCCTCGTATCAACAGTCTGATGTTTGTTGAAGTAGTAGAAGCTAGTAGTAGTAGTAGTAGTAGAAGATAACTGTGACTCACAACAGTGGCCCACCAGGACCTAGATTCGAACCAAAGTTCTCACGATTGCAACCCACTGAGCTATCCCGCTATTCCTACTTCTAAAGTTACATGAAGGGCACAAAAAGCAGTAATAGTTCTGTGATCATGGCCAGCTTTGTGACACATGGCACTGAAAACTGAGAGCCACCCGAAGCTCTCGCTTACGCGAATGCTTGCATTATTTACAGACGCTGGAGTTGGCTGCGGCAAATGTCTACACAGATATGAACTCTCCTGAAAGACACCAAAAGGTCTATGTGAATGTGTATTTGGCTATGTATAAGAGATGCAAAGCGCTCGTGGAGTGGTTCTCATATGTAAGTATACCTATCATCTGTTGGGTCATTGATCACAATTTTATTTTGCGTTAAAAACGTGTTACTCAATGCTAATAACATGTATTGCTGTGTAAGCGTGTTACACCGTTTCTGTTACATTGTTGGCTCTCTAACAGCCACTTTGCAACATGGCCATTGACACGTGACTTAGAGGCGGAAAGCGGGTAATGTTTGTCCTTAGACACGCAAGACGTTGAGAGAGGACAACTCCAATGCCCGAAACTGCATCAGAAACCCTTGCATTTTTAACTACGCCTATTTGTTCGGGTGGAGTCTTTTGTCTGCATTTGACCGAAATCCCACGAATACATTTAATGTCCCCTTCTATAATTGTTTCAGAGTCATCTTACCATTTCAGGTTATGAATGAAACAATTGAAAATGACTACAAAGAAGCGTTATTGGCTAGTAAAGCCAAAGGCGTAGAGCTTCAGCAGGAAAGACTTGATCTTATCTCACATAAGATCAAGGAGGAACTTAACCAAGATGTCACGTTCGAAGCTAAAGATGGTGAGTCACGCGAAAAGTTGTTACCATTTCCGGAAACACAGGTTCGGCACCATCGATGGGCTGTGATGTTATCTGGGATCGCCCGTCTGACGGGTTCATTTAAAGTGAAAAGATCCAAGGTACAACGTCAAATCAGACGCAAATTTCATCCAATCCGAGGCAGACCGGAGGCCCGATGGAATTAAAGGGACATCGAACCAGCTAAGTGACTGGAGCGCTATGTAGTGCGTGGCAGTATAGTTAAGTGGATGTGGTAGGTATACTAGAATAGCTCAGTGGCTAAAGCACTATGAAATAATGGGATAGCTCCTTGGATAAAGCACTGTGGAATAGTGGGATAGCTCAGTGGCTAAAGCACTATGAAATAATGGGATAGCTCCTTGGATAAAGCACTGTGGAATAGTGGGATAGCTCAGTGACTAGAGCACTATGGAATAGTGGGATAGTTCAGTGACTAGAGCACTATGGGATAGTGGGATAGTTCAGTGACTAGAGCACTGTGGAATAGTGGGATAGTTCAGTGACTAGAGGACTATGGGATAGTGGGATAGTTCAGTGACTAGAGCACTATGGGATAGTGGGATAGTTCAGTGACTAGAGCACTATGAAATAATGGGATAGCTCCTTGGATAAAGCACTGTGGAATAGTGGGATAGTTCAGTGACTAGAGCACTATGGGATAGTGGGATAGTTCAGTGACTAGAGGACTATGGGATAGTGGGATAGTTCAGTGACTAGAGCACTATGGGATAGTGGGATAGTTCAGTGACTAGAGCACTATGAAATAATGGGATAGCTCCTTGGATAAAGCACTGTGGAATAGTGGGATAGCTCAGTGACTAGAGCACTATGGAATAGTGGGATAGTTCAGTGACTAGAGCACTATGGGATAGTGGGATAGCTCATTGGATAGAGCACTGTGGAATAGTGGGATAGTTCAGTGACTAGAGCACTGTGGAATAGTGGGATAGTTCAATGACTAGAGCACTATGAAATAATGGGATAGCTCACGCAGGGTTCAGAGCCTTATGGAATAGTAGAGTAGCTTAGTAGATAGAGCACTATATGGGAAAGCTCATTGGATAAAGCTCTATGGAATAATAGCCTTTGGGGTAACTAGATAAAACCACCACGTGATACCTAATGCCATGACTGTAAGTTGTCTGTTCTTTATTGCTTCCTTTCTTCACCAGAGAGTGTGATGCCAGAAGATGAGGATCTCACAGAGAAGTTTACCGCTGTGGAGGAAGGAGAAGCTCCACCTGAAGGCGATATCGCCCCTGATGAGGAGTTTAACCCGAAACCGCTCAAAGAGCTCGTACAGGCACCGAACAGGGAGGATCTCTTTGGTAAGTAGGCATTGAGCGAAAGAGGCTATTCAGTGTGAGGGGCAGGTATTTTGGTGGCGAGAGCTTTTCTAAGGCCTATCCCAAATGGGTAGGAACTCTTTAGTAGGTAGAATCGCACACATCCGATTTTGTAGTACAATAGTACGCAATATAGTTAAGTGCCTAATCGGCGCAAGATTATGAGATGGATGTTTTAACCGGATCAGTTTCATAGTATGATACAGTGGTGGCCTAGTAGATAGCACATTGAGCTTGAAATCAAGACACCCTGGTTTAAGCAGCATTTTGTGTAACACCCTCGTCAGATTCGAATGGCGATGTTTATTAAATGAGACAAGACCACCATCTAGTATACGGTTACCCGGGTACAAGCAGAAAGTCCTCTTTGGAACAAGGGCACACCCTGGGAATTACTGATTGGATAACTCAGTAGACTGATTTCTACACCATTTCTAATATCTGATGAAATAATACTAAAAGTTTCCTAATCAGAAATCAATGACGGCTAATGCATAATTATATTAAAATTCATAAAAACCTGTAAAATTCGAGAAATTACCATAAATGGGTCTGACTTCGCATTTATTGGTAATTTTGTTTGCTCTGTTAATAGTCTGTGTTTGCATATGCATCTTTTATCAGACACTTATTACCCCCACTTCCGCTGTCATGCAATTTCCATCAAATAAAATGAAACTCTTCTGACAAACGATGTAATGAAAACTGCAAGTCCAGACACGTCGACCTTGCCGTAGACAGTCGATGGTTACCACCAGCATTATTAGACACTATGCTATGAAAAAAATTATTCTTGCTGCATCTTCTCTGCATGCATTCATCAGAAATACTCATGCGTGTAAATTAATACTATCATAGTCTTAACTCCAGGGAGCAGCCATGGCTTGACCGTTAGGATACACAACTTGCGCACAATGATCAGTGGGTACCAATCTGAAAAAAGTTAATTGTGATCTTGTGACCTTAATTCATTCCTGAGCTCCAATAAAGTCTCCCTGCTAACCAGTGAGCAAATTCCATGACCTCATTCAGAGGATAAAATTGATGTGGAGTATAAACAGCACATAAATCCAGGGTCCATCAGTATACCAAACTAGTTTAAATTAAACTGTGAAATCAGATTACCTATTACGTATTGTGTATAAATCAATAATAAAATAGGTGTAATGATAAACCCACCCTGTGTCTCTTTCAGGAGACGCACAGGAGCTGTATAAAAAACATCAAGCTAACCTGGAAGAGCTTGAGAAGAACCAACAGATAAACAAGGCGCGTCAGGAGCAAGGTATGATCAACAACAGAACTGCATTCCTGCATATCAGCTGCCCATCTCCTGGTGTCTATGTGTGTTTCCAGGTATCATGCCCGTTACCAGGTACCCTTCCGGTCCTAGACTCTGCGCTCCTTCCCAGGCACTCTGGTCATTCCCAGACCTCAGCACCCACCTCTAGGAACCCAGTACACATTCCCAGGCACTGGTAGCCATCCCTAGGCACTAGTACCCATTCCCGGGCACCAAAACCCTTCCCCAGGCACCAATACCCATGCCAAGGGCACCAGTACCCATCCCCAGGCATCAGTACCCATTTCCAAGCACCACCTTTTGCATCCCAGGTGTTGCTTTCTCTTAATTTCAATGACCTAATTGTTTCCTTGCAGGTCTGGAAGAGAAACTACGGGCTCGGCGAAGCAGAAGGCAGCGCCAGGAAGCAATGGAACAGGAAATGGCCGCCTTGGCAACAGCACAATGATTACAATAACAAGATGGTTATTTGTGATATCACAGAGTTGAGTGCCAATGACACCACTGTGACAAAATGCCTACCGAGGGTGAGACCTAGGTGATTCGGGACACAAACGTAGCTGGCAGCGAGATCATAAGATCACTAACTCTACATGTTTATTTTTATGATGAACTGACGCTGCTATTGTCATCCATATTCATACCCAAAAAGAGTCTGAATAATTTTTTAGAACTAGTCTGTAGTTTAATTGTAATAGCTTTATGCTGCTTTCTACAAATAAGGCCTTCTTTTTCGACCGGAGTTTGGTGGTCATTATTTCATAAACCATCCAGCCATCTCTGTAAGTAACGATAATCCTAAAAACTCCCAGTACACACATGATGAAGACCTTTATGCAAAATACTTTAAAGTATTATTACTGATTCGTCTAACCACCATGATTTTGTGCCTAAGACTGTCAAATTCACCTATGTGTCACAATAAATACTACGTAATAAACAAGTAAAAGTTATAAAAAATAAACAAGTTTGCCTTCTCCATCAGATTGTGATGCGGTTGTAGTCTAGTTGAATTGTACACACTGTTCAATTATACATGTTATCCATGAGACCCACCCATAGAGTATTCCTCACTATGGGACACCCCAAGGGCCCCCCATAAAGTAACCTTCTCTATGAAACATGCCATGGACCACCCACAGAGTTACCTTCCCTATGATACACCATGGACCACCCGTACAGTAACCTTCTCTATGGGGCCACCATGGACCTCCCTGTACACAAAGCATGCTAATTAAGATCCCGGCGATGATCACCTATCAGGCATCAAGTGAATTTGGAAGAGCAGGGATGGTGCCCTGTTGATAAAGAATGACATTGTGGAAACAATCGGCCTAAGACGGCCAAGAACAGATCGTGTAATCAAACGAGTGAGAGGCGTTCATCCAGCAATGGGTAGCTGATAACTGAAGGGCTGATTCGAGCAGTGATGGTGTGAGTTTCATTGATTTTTGTTTCCTGTAAGTCAGCCATTAGATACCTGATCTTCCATATCTCATCACAGACCCAGTGAAAGTACCACCGGTTTACCATTTGAGCATTTGATCAGCCACCAGTGCACAATGAAGTTTTTTTTCTACGATAGAAGAATGATTGGTGAGCAGTATGTTATTCTGTTGATCCTCTTGTCCTCATGTAAGTAAAATGTAGCATCTGACTAGCTGTGAATAGGTGCATTCGCGTGATTTCGGTCAGAAATAGATAACAAACTCCAGACGCAATCATGCGATCAGATAGATTCAGTTTAAACATGTAAGGAGTTTCCGACACAATTTTGGGCGCATCTGAGTTGTCCTCCCTCATTGGACAAAAAATTATGCGGTCTGTTTTGCAACAACTTTGATAACCTTGACACTATATAAAATAGCATGCCCACTTTGGGGCGCTGAATTCTGTTCGCATGATTGAATTTACTTTCAGACGTAACCTAGGTGCATCTTCGAGCAGTGAAACTGAGAATGCGTCTGAAACCCCAGTTCGGATACTAAAACCCGATCATGCGAATGCATCTAATATCCAGTATATTTTGTGATATTTTTCCAGTGGGCGTGGCGCAAAAGCAGCAGCTTTTGTTTCGGGTTATCCTTGATTTTGATCTCGACTGTGTACTGGCCTCTGTTTTTGACACCTACTTTTGTTAAGCGAACTAAAATCCCTAGTTTCCATGGACCTCAATGCGTCAAAAACACTAATGGTCCATGTAAAATCAGTTTTACAAATCAATTCAAATCAGAGAATTTACGGAGCAATGGCTAAATCAACTTGCACATAAGTGGAGTTTACACGAGTGGTAACGTGCCGTTCAGTTGCCGCCTAAAACTGGTTCAAAATAGCCGCAAAAGGGCATCAGCTTCTGGTTAACCAGTGGCAGAACACCGACTCTGCTTGCTCTATTCCCTTTAAAATCAGGCAGATGACAACCAATGATAAAACAGATTTGAATTTGCTGCTCTATTGATTTCGTCCTTCACCTATATACCGGAAGCGAAAACCTTTTGGAGGTAAATGTGATCGATGCCCCTATGATTGTTCACTATCCCTGTGCTGTATATAATTGTGCAGACAGCTACGGCTCACAGCGGCACTGTGTGGTGGAATTGCAGAAGTTGGCACCCATCCGAGTGGCACAGACACCGCTGCCGCTGATGTACACACCCTATCGCTGCCGCTTTCTGTTCCACATGTCACATGTCACATGTCACATGTCACATGTCACATGTCCACTTGTTCCTATACTTGTTTACCTTCTGAAGTTGTTGCCAATTTTTATGCCTTTGTGGGAGCTCAGCTCATCACTGCCATGGCTATATCATTTCTATATCGAAGGTGTCTGTAGCGAGAGCACACTAGTACTACCTGTACCACTAGCAACACTCAAATCTAAAGCCTCCACCCCACCAGCAACAACAGAATCTAAACCCGCTACCCCACCAGCAACAACAGAGTCTGAAGCCTCTACCCCATCAGCAATGAGAGAGTCTAAAGTTGCTACCCCACCACCAACAACAGAGTCTGAAGCCTCTACCCCATCAGCAATGACAGAGTCTAAACCCGCTACCCCACCAGCAACAACAGAGTCTAAAGTTGCTACCCCACCAGCAACAACAGAGTCTGAAGCCTCTACCCCATCAGCAATGACAGAGTCTAAACCCGCTACCCCACCAGCAACAACAGAGTCTAAAGTTGCTACCCCACCAGCAACAACAGAGTCTAAAGCCGCTACCCAACCAGCAACAACAGAGTGTGAAGCCTCTACCCCAGTAGATCCTGCAATGGGCCTAGGGTTTGAAGAGGTTCCAGAGCTTACGGGTCAAAAGGCTCCAGGAGAAGCTGCGGCCTCTACCTCTTCACTAGCTACAACATCTGAAGTCTCTCACAACACGGGTCCAAGGTCTACAAAGGGTCCAGACCCTGCAGAAGGTCTAGAAGCTACAGCCTTCTCTGCATCAACAACAACAGAAGCTACAGCCCTTTCCACATCAACAACAACCATAGGTTCAGCCCCTGTATCATCAAATTATGTGACAAGACCAGCAGTTGAATCACTGACGGAGAGACCAGCAAGCAGTCGAGGTGGGTTATTGGTGTATTATTATTACAATCTAAAAATTAAATTTGATTATGCACGCACTGCTACTCAAAGAAGCAAAAGATCATGAGATTCTGTAACAGCTGGTTAACGGAATTCTAAATTTGAGATTGACTTGAAATTTTGTGTAGGGGAAGTATCAAGAAATCACTGTATTTTAACTGGGGCCCTACTCCTCTGCCTCACCCCCTGGAGAAGCAGTATACTGCTTCTCTCACCCACTTCATCCGCCCGGAAAGCCAGGTAACCTGGCCACCCCTTCCCCAACTTTGAATAGAATTGGGTATACCTATTCTCTGCTAAGTGGAGTGATCTGATGTTA